>Ga0209376_1001046_pt1 | contig 29302 bp, 29 predicted proteins | sample GraSoiAngelo_134_FD_185891 | JGI IMG/M metagenome (GOLD analysis project Ga0209376, IMG submission 185891) | Grasslands soil microbial communities from the Angelo Coastal Reserve, California, USA - 14_0929_05_30cm (SPAdes) (version 2) | ecosystem: Environmental > Terrestrial > Soil > Grasslands ... | reverse complement strand
CGAATGCGAGCACGCGCCGGCGCTCGGAGGCCGCGAGGTCGAGCGCCGCGATCTCGGGCGCGAGCGCCTTGATGAGCAGCGCCGAGGCGGCGCGGTTGCGGTTATGGCACTCGTCGCCCATCTGTACCGCCTGGCCGATGAGCGCCCGGAGGTCGACGCCGCCCGCTCGCCGGACCGCCTCGCCGAACGCCGGACCCACGATGTCCCGGAACCAGCGCAGGCGATCGATCACGTCCGGTGCGTAGGCGCCGTACCGGAGGACTTTGCCCAGCCCCTCGTTGATCGTCGAATAGGCGCGGTTCCCCGCGGTTCGGTTCTCGACCACGAGGACCGGCATCGAGGCGGTCGTGGCGCCCGCCATCGGTCCGACGGTCGCGTGATGGTGACAGGGATCGAAGCGGATGGCGCCGCTGGTGACGAGCCGCTCCGCGTCCTGCCAGGTGGCCGCCAGCCCCTCGTAGATCAGCGCGCCGACGATGCCGCCGCGCATCGGGCCGCTCATCCGCTCCCACGCGATCGGCGGCCCGGCATGGAGAACCGTCTCGCGCGTCAGGCCCGGCACCACGTCGATCGCCGGGCGCACGTCGATCAAGACCTGATGGGCGCCGAGAATCCGGTCGAGCGTGACGCGATTCGCGGCATCGACGGCGTCGCACCAGAGCGATGAGAGACCGCCCGCCACCGACGGCGGCTGCCAGTCGACCCGCCGGACCGGGACGCCCTGAGCGCCGAGCGCCGAGGCAAACAGCTCGGGGCCGACGACCACGGCGCCGAGGGGATCGCGAAGAAGCTCGGCCTCAGACGACATCGCGGCCCTCGGCGATCGCCCGCGCCGTCTCGGCGGCGATCCGATTGCTCGCGCACACGATGACGCCGAGCTTCCGGAGCTCTTCCTCCTGCCGCTCGAGACCCTGAGGGTCCTCGTCGGTTCCGACGACGTGGGCGACGACCGCCAGGTCGCGCCCGCGGCGGCGCGCGCGCGCCTCGGCGAGCGCCGGGCGCAGGGCTCCGGCCGGGTCCGCGTGGGCGCAGTCGCCGAGCACGAGATCGAGCAGCAGCACGGAGACGTCGGCGTCGTCGCCGGCGGCGACGATCGCGGCGTTACGCTGGCTCGGATCGATGATCGGATGAGGGCGTCCGCGCGTGTACTCCTCGCCGCCGAAATCGACGAACCGGTGCGGCGGCGCATCGCCGACGAGGCGCCGCGCTTCATCGCGGAGCGTTCCGCCGGCGAAGAAGCCGAGGATGGCCCCGCGCGCGCCGGAGGCCGGAGCGCGCGGCCGCTCGAGGGCGCGTACGCTGCCGGCGACGAGCTTCACCGCGGTGATCGCGGCTTCCTCGAGCGTCGCCGCCGTGTGCACCCCCGGCGGCGTCGCGCCGTCGTATCCGAGCAGACAGGCTACGATGGGCTTGCGGGTCTCGCCGGCGGCCCGGAGCACGGCGTCGGCCGTCTGCGGCGCCGATGGCTTCGAGACGATCAGGAGAGCCTGCGTACCGGGGTCGGCGCCAAGGGCCGCGACGCCTTGCAGCGTGGTGAGCCCGCCGACCGCGGCCTGCAGGTCGCGCCCCCCGGTGCCGATCGCGTGGGAGATGCCCCCGCCGAGGCGATGGACGAGGGTCGTCAGCTCCTGGATTCCGGTGCCCGAGGCGCCGATCACGCCGATGGGGCCGCGGCGAACCCGATTGGCAAAGCCCAGGCCGACGCCGTTGATGATCGCGGTCCCGCATTCCGGACCCATGACCAGGAGCCCGCGGTCGCGCGCGCGACGCTTGAGCGCGACCTCGTCGGCCATCGAGACGCCGTCGCTGAAGAGAAACACGTGCAGTCCGGCCGAGAGGGCCTGATGGGCCTCGACGGCGGCGTACGCGCCCGGAACGGCGATGAGGGCGACGTTCGTCGCGGCGGCGCCGCGAGCGGCAGCCGCGGTAGTGCGCGGCAGCCTGTCGGCGATGACGTGCTGCGCCGCCCGGCTCGCGCTCAGGAGCTCCTCGACGGAGGCGAGGGCCCGGTTGGCCACCGCCTCGGTGCTCGCTCGGACGGAGATCAGGAGGTCCGACGGCCCCGCCTCCGGCGCCTCTGCAGGCCACATCCCGGCCGCCGCGAGCATCGCGCGGCCCGGCGGAGATCCCATCACGACCGCGACCTCGGCGACCCCGGCCAGCTGTCTGGCCTGCTCGGCGACCCGCATGAGGTCGATCGAGTCGAAGTACGAGTTCCGCCGCACCGCCCATACCAGGCGCATCCGAATCCTCCGGTCGTCGCATTATAGCGAGTCGGTGAACTCTCCGAGGCGCGCCGGTCAGCCCACGCGGATCATCACGAAGCCCCGCTGCTGCAGCTCGTCATATATGTCCCGCCGCTCTCGCCGACCGGGGGCACCCGAGCTCTCGGGGCAGGCTCCGGGCGGCAGGATGCGCCGGTCGAGGAGGACCCTGATGTCCGCCATCCCGGCGAAGACTCGCTCGAAGTAATCGAACAAGTCCTGGCGGTCGCGGGCGACGACGACGATCACCCTCGGCACCGGCGATCCTCGTCGAAAAATCTTCCAAATCGGCCGGACGGTCTCCCTCGGCCTCTCGAACGATCCAAGGATTTCAACGCCTTCTCGAATGGCATTGCGAATGCTACCGGATCGATTTCGCGAGGAAAAATGACTTGCCGTACACAGTGTCGACGGACAATGGACAGGCCGATGGCCCGCCATCTCTTCGTCGTCTCGCGCCACGAAGCGCGCCTTTACGAGTATCTGCTGGAGCGGTTCCGCGATGACGGCAACGTCGAGGTGATCCTCGATCGCCGACGTGGAGAGCGGCGGCGGCAAGCCTCAGGTGGAGGTCAGGAGCCCGATCGTCGGCGATCAGACCGGCGGACCCGACGAGAGATCGATCTGGAGCTTCAGGTGCGATCGCACGTGATCCTGACCCTCCCCGACGACGGGCCCACGCTGCGACCCTGACGGCCCAGGCACCCCCGGCGCCGTCAGAGCCCAGGTTAGCACTGTCCGTTCGGCGGTCTGTGGCTCGTGGTCGCGCATGCCTGTTCAGCTTTTGATCAGCAAGCCCATCGGCGATCCGATGCGATCGATGTCGCTGATTTTCAAGGCGCCTCTCGTTCGTTTCTCGCGAGAATTTCCTCGGTGCTGATCAAGTCTCGTCCAGTCGCGCCTCGGGACGCAACTATTGCGGGTACGCAAAAAGTGCAAGCGATCCGGAAGGTTGGATCGCAACCACATATTGGTATTCGCTTTGCTGATCTTTCGCTTCCGTGGACCAGACCGCGCGGCGCGCGCTTCGAGGGCTTCCAGCAACTCCCGGCCGTGACGTCGCCCGGAGCGCAGGGGTAGCCCGCGCCGCGGAGGAGCTCGCGGCGAGCGTTTCCGGAACGGCTTCGGGCGGGTCGGAGCCTGATACCAGGCGCCCTGTCAGAATTGCGGGACCGCGGAGGCGAGTCGTGCGCGTAGTCATCGTCGACGAGACTTCGAGTCTGGGCGAAGCCGCGCGTCGAGTTCTGTCCTCCGCGGGCGCCGAGACGGCGCTCGCCGGGTCGCTGCACGAGCTGGCGCTCGCGGTCGACTCGCCCAAAGCTCCGGACCTCCTGATCCTGAACGTGACCAACGGTCTCTCGGGCTGGGAGGTCGCGGCCCGCGTCGAGCGCGCGGGGTATCGAGGCCGCGTGCTCGCCTTCGTCGACTCGCTCGACGACGCCGAGATCCGGTATCTGACGCAGGTCCCCAACATCGAGTGCGTCGCGCGCCCGAGCTCGAGCGCCTTGCTCGAGCAGGTGGTGAAGCAGGCGCTGCGCGCGACGCGAAGCCACGCCGAGCGCGCGCTCGCGCCCATCCGGCCGGCCTATCACGGCATCATCGGCGAATCGCCCCAGATGGTCGACATCTTCGCCCGCATCACGAAGGTGGCCGTGGGCGATGTCAACGTCTGCATCCACGGCGAGAGCGGCACCGGCAAGGAGCTGATCGCGCGGGCGATCCACTACGCGAGTCCGCGCCGCGACCGGCCGCTGATCACGCTCGACTGCACGACGATCCCCGAGGGCCTGATGGAAAGCCACCTCTTCGGTCACGTGAAGGGGGCGTTCACGGGCGCGACCGAGCACCGCGAGGGCGTCTTCGCGCTGGCCCACACGGGCACCCTGTTCATCGACGAGCTGGGCGAGCTGAGTCCGACGCTCCAGGCCAAGCTCCTCCGCGTCATCCAGAGCCGCGAGTTCTGCAAGGTGGGCGGAACCAGGCCGATCCGCACGGACATCCGGCTCATCACCGCGACCAACAAGGATCTCAGGACGGCGGTGACGCAGGGTACGTTCCGCGAGGACCTCTACTACCGGGTCGCGGTCTTCATGATCAAGGTGCCCCCGCTCCGCGAGCGGATCGAAGACATCCCGCGTCTGGTCGATCACTTCCTGCAGCGGTTCGCGAGCCTGTACGGAAAGCGGGTCGCGCGCGTCGCGCCCGCGACGCTCAAGCGCATGATGGCCCTGCCGTGGCCGGGCAACATCCGGCAGCTCGAGAACTTCCTCGAGCAGGCCGTGGTGCTCGCCGAAGGCGACACGCTGACGGATCGCGATCTCTTCGCCGGCGATCTGTTGAACGGAGCCGCCGCGCCCGCGCCGGTGCCCTCGGGGCTGTTCGAAGCAGGGCTCCCGCTCAGCGAGGTGGAGCGCCGCCACATCCTGAGGACCCTGCACAAGGTCCACGGTAATCGCACCGAAGCCGCCCGGCTGCTCCAGATCAGCGTCCGCTGCCTCCAGTACAAGCTCAAGGCGTACGGCCGGGACGTCGAGGCGGCGACGGGCTCGGACCGCAGCGCCTCGCGCGCCTAGCACTCGCCTCGCATCTGGACCTCCCTCGGACGCCTGGTATAGATCGTCCCTGCAATCTTTGCGGGGACGACGCGCAAGATTTTAGGCCCGCGAACGTTTTGGAAATTTTCCGGATCGGCAGAACGTCGCGCGCGCGGCCAGTTACGGCGTTGGCCTCGTTCGTGCTCTCTCACCACGCCGCATTGAAACTGACTCCTTTTTCAAATCGCAGCACCATGACTCCGGCGCTTCGAGACCTTCTCGGCCGCGATGGGGTCTGCCGCGAGATCGTGCAGTACCTGATGCGCCACAGCGAGGCCGTCGACACCGCGCGCGGCATCGCCGAGTGGTGGATCAATCGGGACGTGCCGTCCACGCGACTGGCTCTGCTGAAGCTCCAGGAATGCGGCGTCGTCCAGTCCTACATCATTCAAGGCGAGACCGTGGTGTACGCCTACACCAAGCGCGCCGTCGTCCGCCAGTCGCTCGCGCGCTACCTGCGGGACACGGTCGCCCCCCCGACGGCGAAGGAGCCCTAGGCCATGGCAGGACAATCCATCGTCACCACTACCGATGAGGCGTCACGTGCGAGCCTGCCCGGCGACGGGGCCCTTCCCGACCTCCGGGTCGTGGCGCTCGGCGGCGGCACGGGGCTGCCCACCGTGCTCCGGGGCCTCCGCGCCAGGCTCTTCGAGTCGCACCCCTGGGACCCGGAGCGCGACCAGACGCGGCTCACCGCCATCGCGACCGTCGCGGACGACGGAGGCAGCTCCGGCAGGCTGCGCGCGACCTACGACCACCCGTCCCCGGGGGACGTCCGCAACTGTCTGCTGGCGCTCGCCGGAGGCGATCCGGCGCTGGCCGACGTGTTCGCCTTCCGCTTCGCCGCCGGCAGCGAGGTCGCCGGACACAGCCTGGGCAACCTCATCTTGACGGCGCTCACGGAGCTCGAGCAGGACTTCGCGAAGGCGGTCGCTCGAGTCGGGCGCCTGCTCTCGGTGCGCGGTCAGGTTCTGCCCGCGACCACGGGCAACGTGACCCTCCACGCCGAGCTCTCCGACGGCACCGTGATCGAGGGCGAGTCCCGCATTGCGAGCGCGCGGAGCCCCATCCGCAGGGTGCGCCTGCAACCGGTCGACACCCTCGCGCCGGCCGAGGCGGTCGATGCGCTCGAGCGGGCGCACCTGATCGTGCTCGGCCCGGGCAGCCTCTACTCGAGCCTGGTCGCGGTCCTGCTCCCCCGCGGGATCGCCGACGCGATCACCCGGTCGCGGGCTCGAGTCGTCCACGTCATGAATCTCATGACGGAGCCCGGAGAGACGGACGGCCACACCGGCGTCGACCACCTCATGGCCGTCCGGCGGCACGCGCCGACGATGCCGATTCACGACATTCTCGTCAACACCGCGCCGCTCGCGCCGGAGCAGATCGCCCGCTACGGCGCGCAGGGTGCGGTGCCGGTGCCGGCGGACGTGGCGCTCCTGAAGGCGCTGGGCCACGCGGTCCACGAATGCGACCTGCTCGCGTCGGGCGACGAGGTGCGCCACGATCCGGGCAAGCTCGCGCGCGCGCTCCTCACCCTGGCGTATCGAAGCGGCTCGCGCGCGAGCGCCTGAGCCATGACCCTGCGGGGCGTCCCGGTACTCCACTATGACGGGCTCGGGACCACGCTGCCTGCCGACGTCGACGCGCGGCTCGCGAGTCACTGGATCGCGCCGATCGCGCTCGCCCGCCAGCTCGTGGCGATCCGCGAGCACGGCCATCGGGTCATCAGGCTCTACGAGGCGTGGACTCGGGGCGCGGCGGAGCCGCCCGCGCGCTCGCCGGTCGTGCTGACTTTCGACGACGGGCGCGCCGCGGACTACGAGGTGGCGTTCCCGCTCCTCCTCGCCGCGGGTGCGCGCGCGGAGTTCTTCATCAACACCGCCAGGATCGGGCGGCGCGGCTATCTCAGCTGGAGCCGCATCGAGGAGATGCACCGGGCCGGCATGTCGTTCCAGTCCCACTCGCACGACCACGTCGTGCTGCCCGGGCTGTCGGCGCGCCTGCTCAGAAACGAGATCCGGACCTCGAAGCGGCTCATTGAGGACTTTCTCGGCCGTAGCGTCGACTTCCTGGCGGCGCCCCACAGTCTGGTCGACCGCCGCGTGATCGACGTGGCGCAGGAGGCGGGCTATCAGGCGGTGTGCGCCTCGCGCGGCTGGCCCGCGCGCCCCGGCAACGCCGTCGTGAGCCGCGTCACGGTGCTCCGCGAGACGACCGACGCGCAGTTCGGCGCGATCCTCGCTCGCCAGCCGCAGGCCTATATGCCGGCCGTCGCGCGCGCGCTGGTCGCGCGCCTCCGGCGCCGCGTGGCGCTCCGGCTCCGACCGCCCGACCTCGATGGCGAGCTCTCGCCGCGGGGCGCGTGATGGAGGGACTCGCACGGTGATCATCGGTCTTGCCGGCGGCACCGGCTCGGGAAAGAGCTCGATCGTCCGGAGGCTCGTCGAGCGCATCGGCGGGTGCGTGATCGATCTCGAGTCGTACACGCTCGATCGGAGCGGCGTGCCCCCCGAGGAGCGGAGCACGGTCGACGACGAGCCGGCGACCATCGACACCGCGCTGCTCGTCGCCCATCTCGAGGACCTCCGGCGCGGCGACCCGATCCGGCGGCCGGTGTACTCGCCGGAGACGCACGCGCGCACCGGGGTCGCGATGGTCGCGCCCGCGCGGCTCGTGCTCGTCGAAGGCCTCTTCACCCTTTGGTGGGAGCCGCTTCGCTCGCTCCTGGACGTGAAAGTGTTCGTCGACGCGCCGGCCGACCTTCGGCTCATCCGGCGGATCCGGCGCGATCTGGCCGACCGCGGGCGTACCGTCGAGCAGGTGCTGTATCAGTACTCGAGCTCGATCCGTTCGGCGCACGAGCGGTATGTCGAGCCGACTCGCGTTCACGCCGACGACGTCGTCATCAACGATGGGCCGCTCGAAGGCGCCGTCGACCAGCTCCTGGCGCTCGTGCGCCGCCGCCGGGTCTCGATCGCGGCGCTCTCGACCCTGAGCGCGAACGCGGTCGAGGGGTCCAGCCCGGAAGGCTCCGGCGCCGCGCTGTCCGTGCGCCTGCCGTTCGGAGGGTGAACATGAAGCCCAAGCTGCTCATCGTCGAGGACGAGGAAGCGATCCGCACACAGCTCAAGTGCGCGTTGCGCGACGACTTCACACTCTTCTTCGCCGAGGGCCGGGCCGAGGCGCTCTCGGCGGTCGCGTGCGAGCAGCCGGCGGTCGTCAGCCTCGACCTCGGGCTGCCGCCCCACCCGGAGAGCTCGGAGTACGGGCTGGAGACGCTCGATCAGATCATGAGGACCGCGCCGACGACCAAGGTAGTGGTGCTCGGCGCGAACGGCGGGCGCGACAGCGCGATCCGCTCGGTCCAGCTCGGGGCGTTCGACTACCACCAGAAGCCGGTCCAACTCCACGAGCTGAAGGTCGTGCTGCAGCGGGCCGCCCATCTCCGGATGCTCGAGGCCGAGGCCGAGAAGCGCGCCAACGAGGCCGCGATCGAGTTCGCGGACATGCTGGGCCACACGCCGGCCATGCGCGAGATCTTCGCGGTCGTGAGCCGCATCGCCCGGACGGACGTCACCGTGCTGATCCAGGGCGAGAGCGGAACGGGCAAGGAGCTCCTGGCGCGCGCCGTCCACGCGAACAGCGGGCGGAGCCACCGGCCGTTCGTGGCGATCAATTGCGGCGCGATCCCCGACACGCTGCTGGAATCCGAGCTGTTCGGCCACGAGCGCGGCGCCTACACCGGGGCCCACACGCAGCGCAAGGGCAAGCTCGAGCTCGCCGACGGCGGCACGCTCTTCCTCGACGAGGTCGGCGAGATGAGCCCGCCCCTCCAGGTGAAGCTCCTGCGCTTTCTGCAGGAGCGCCAGCTCGAGCGCGTGGGCGGCCGCGAGTTGCTCCGCGTCGACGCCCGCGTCGTCGCCGCGACCAACAAGGATCTGAAAACCGAGCTGCAGGCGCGGCGATTCCGCGAGGACCTCTACTATCGTCTCTCGGTGGTGAACCTGACCCTCCCGCCCCTGCGCGAGCGCGCGGAGGACATCGCGCTCATCGCCAACGCGCTCTTGCAGCGGGCCGGCAAGGCTCACCGGCGCAAGCTCCGGTTCGGCGGCTCGGCGCTCGAGGCCATCGCGCACCATCCCTGGCCCGGCAACGTCCGTGAGCTCGAGAACGCGGTCGAGCGGGCGGTCTTGATGGCCCACGGCAAGCTCGTGGAGGCCCGCGACCTCGGCATCGAGGTGAAGGATCGGCCCGCGACGTCCCTCCGGGAGTCTCGCGGCCGAGCGGGGCGCCCTGGTGGAAGCGCTCGTCAAGACGCGCGGCAACATCACCCAGGCCTCGCGCCTGCTGGCGGTGAGCCGCCCCACCGTGCACGGACTGATCGGCCGCTACGCTCTCAGCGCCCGCGATTTCCGATAGGTACCGCTCGGCGTCCACGCCGGCACAATTCGCGGTCGTAACGCTCGCGAGCGTGTCAAAATGAGCGCTCGAGTCGGAGCGCACGCCCCTGGCCGCTCTTGCAGAGGAGGACTTGCCGTGAGAACTCTGATCGCCTGCACCGCGGCTCTTCTGGTGCTCTTCGCCTGGACGAGTCCGCCCGCGGCCGTCGAAGAGCTCGGGCTGATCACCGGCGGCGAGAAAGGCACCTACTATCAGTTCGGCCTGGATCTACAGAAGCTCGTCAGGCCCTCGGGCATCAACCTCAACGTCATTGCCTCGAAAGGCTCGATCGAAAACGTGTACGCCGTCTACCAGCGGCCCGGCGTGCCGATGGGCATCGTGCAGTCCGACGTGCTCGCGTTCGTGTCGCGCGTGCAGACCGACCCGGTGCTCAAGCAGATCGCGCGGAAGACCAAGATGGTCTTCCCGCTCTACAACGAGGAGATCCACCTGCTCGGCAAGAAAGGGATCACCGATTTCGACGACCTGACCGGACGCAGGGTCGCGGTCGGCCGCGACGGCAGCGGCACCTACCTCACCGCGCGCCTGCTCTTCAAGCTGTCGGAGGTCGCGCCGAGCGAGATGGTGCCCATCGACACCGGCGAGGCGCTCGCCGAGCTCAAGGCCGGCCGCATCGACGCGATGTTCTACGTGGCCGGCTATCCCGTGAAGCTCTTCAAGGAGGACGTCACGGACAAGGACGGGCTCGAGCTGATCCCGATCATGAACAAGAGCGTCCTCGAGTTCTACCCCCAGGCCGAGATCCCGGCGGGGACCTATCCGTGGCAGCCGACCGCGATCAACACGGCGGCGGTCAAGGCGGTGCTGGTGTCGTTCGATTTCCGCCGCCGGGACTGCGACAACGTCGGCCGCTTCGCGCAGATCCTCTCGCGGGGCCTGGACACGCTTCAGAAGACCGGCCACGCGAAGTGGAAGGTGGTCGACCTGAACTATCCGCTTCGGGGCTGGGAGCAGTACGACTGCGTCCGCAAGTACCTCGGCAAGGCGGTGCCCGCCACGACCTCGCCCGGGCAGCGCAGCAGCCAGAATCCGGTCTTCGACGCGATCAAGGGAGCGCTCGACCAGTAGGCTCGATCGACACGCGCCTCGCCGGCGCGTCTCGGTCCTCGTGGATCAGGCGCCGACGAGGCGCAGCAGCATCCAGGTGGCGGCGGCCACGATCCCCGAAGCGGGAATCGTGAGGATCCACGCCCAGAGGATCTTGCCCGCCACGCCCCAGCGGACGGCCGAGAAGCGCTGGATGGCGCCCACGCCCATGATCGAGCCGCTGATCGTCTGCGTGGTGCTCACCGGAATGCCCGCGACCGCGGTGCTAAGCAGGGTGAGCGCGCCGGCGGTCTCGGCGCAGAAGCCGCCCACCGGCCGGAGCTTCGTGATCCGCATCCCCATCGTCTTCACGATGCGCCACCCGCCGGCCATCGTCCCCAGACCGAGGGCGGCGTGCGCGGCGAGCACCACCCAGAACGGCACGTAGAACTCGGGACCCAGGTGGCCCGTGGTGAAGAGCAGCATCGCGATGATCCCCATCGTCTTCTGCGCGTCGTTGGTGCCGTGACCCAGGCTGTAGGCGGCGGCCGACAGGAGCTGGCCGCGGCGGAAGACCTTGTCCACCCGGCCGGGCGTCTCGCGCTTGAAAACATTGATCACCAGCACCATCATCGCGAATCCGACGACGAGCCCGATGAGCGGCGCCAGGATCATGAACGCCCCGATCTTGACGAGCCCGGCCGGGACGAGCGAGCCGAACCCCGCCTTGATGACGGCGGCGCCCGCGAAGCCGCCGATCAGCGCGTGCGACGAGCTCGTCGGCAGTCCCCACACCCAGGTGATCAGGTCCCAGACGATCGCACCAATGAGCCCGGCCAGGATCACCCACTGATCCACCACCGCCGTGTCGACGACGCCCTTGCCGACGGTCTTCGCCACGCTCACGCCGAAGCCGAAGGCGGCGACGAAGTTGAAGAACGCCGCCCAGACGACGGCCTGCAGCGGCGTCAGCACGCGGGTCGACACCACGGTGGCGATCGAGTTCGCGGCGTCGTGGAAGCCGTTGATGAAGTCGAAGACGAGCGCGACGAAGATGATGACGACGACGGCGGTGAGCACCGATCAGCCCGGAATCACGCCATCTTGAGGATGATCCCCTCGATCACGTTGGCGACGTCCTCGCACCGGTCGGTCACGATCTCCATCGTCTCGTAGATCTCTTTCCACTTGATGACCTCGATGGGATCGCCCGCCTCCTCGAACATCGCGGCGAGGCTATCGCGCAAGAGCGCGTCGGCGCTGTTCTCGAGCCGGTTCACCTCGACGGTGTGCTCGTGGAAGCCCGGGTCCATCGTCCGCAGGCACCGGATGGTGCGGTCCATCGCGTGCACGATGAGCACGATGACCTCGGCCATCGCGCGGCAGGCCGAGGTCGGCTCCTTGATGCGGTAGACGACCAGCCGCTCGGCGGCCGCCTCGATGTAATCGAGCACGTCGTCCAGCCGCGAGGCCAGGTCGTGGATGTCCTCGCGGTCGATCGGCGTGATGAAGGTCGTGTTCAGCTTCTTGATGATCTCGTGCGTGATCTGGTCGCCCTGGTGCTCGACTTCTTTGATCGCGTGAGCCTTGGCCCGGGCATCGCCGAAGTTGTGGACCATCTCGTGGAGCAGCGCGGCGGCCCGGATGATGTGCTGGGACTGCTGCTCGAAGTAGTCGAAGAACCGGACTTCCTTCGGGATCAGGTTGAACATTGACCCGAGCCCGAGTGTAACGGAAACGTCACAATTTCGCCACCGGAAGTCGCGGACCCCCCGCATTCGCTAGCCCTTCCGGAGCGCGAGCGCCGGAAGCCCGAGCAGTGCCCGGCGCGCCAGCCGCCAGCACCCCTCGACCGCGTCGAGCAGTGCCGGCGCGCTCGGCGCCAGGCAGCGAACGAGAGCCCCGCGGCGTGGCAGCGCGGCCACGCCGAGGCTCGTCGTGTCCCCGTCCGTACCGAGTCTGCCGACTTCGACCGCGAACCGCTGGCGGTCGAACGGTCCGACCACCGCGATCGACGCGAAGTACGAACGCGACTCGGCAAAGCCGAGTCCGTCGGGCGCGAGATCGTCGTTTGCCGCGGGCCCGCGCAGGACGAACCGGTCGTGCAGGAGCCAGCCGGCCGGGTCGCGGATCGAGATCGCGCTCTCGAGCAGCGCGAACCGCCACGCTTCGCCGGCCGCCACCCGCCCGGCCGCGAAGGCGTCGACCAGGATGAGCCCGGCGGTCGCATCGAGCTCGACGTCGATCGCCTGACGCAACGCCGAGCCGGCGAACGGGATCGTGTGATCGGGCACCCACTCGACGACCGCGCGGGGGCCGATCGAGAGCCGCACGGTCTGGACCGTCGGCTCGCCCTCGGCGCGATACACGCGGGTGGCCGAGGGCGTCGTGAGGACTGCGTGAGCGTCCGCGCCCGCGTCGACGTCGATCGCGAGCCGATCGCCGCCAACGAGACCGCCGGTCGGATTCAGGATCGACACGACCACCGCGGGATCGTCGAGCGCCACCGGCGCCAGCACCTGCAGGGGCAAGGTGAAGCGGCAGCCCGCGACGACCGTCGCGGGACCGCGCCGCGCGAAGGCGAGCCGCAGCGCGCCGTCGCGACCGACGCGAGGAGCGCGGGGGGACGCGACGGCCGTCACGCCGTCACCGCGTCGAGCGTCAGCTCGCGCCTGATCCAGGCGACGATCGTCTCGAGCCCCTCGCCGGTCCGGAGGTTCGTGAAGGTGAAGGGCCGGGCGCCGCGCATCCGGCGAGCGTCGCGCTCCATCACGGCGAGGTCGGCGCCGACGTAGGGCGCCAGGTCGATCTTGTTGATGACCAGGAGATCCGAGCGCGTGATGCCCGGGCCGCCCTTTCGCGGGATCTTCTCCCCCTCGGCGACGTCGATCACGTAGATCGCCGCGTCGACCAGCTCGGGGCTGAACGTCGCCGCCAGATTGTCGCCCCCGCTCTCGATCAGCAGGAGCTCGAGCGCCGGAAACCGCCTCAGCAGATCGTGCACCGCCTCGAGGTTCGCCGAGGCGTCCTCGCGGATGGCGGTGTGAGGGCAGCCGCCGGTCTCGACGCCCACCACGCGCTCCGGCGGCAGGGCCCCCCGGCGCACGAGGAACTCGGCGTCCTCTTTCGTGTAGATGTCATTGGTGATGACCGCCATGTCGAGCTCGGCGGCGAGGCGCCGGCACAGCGCTTCGGCCAGCGCGGTCTTTCCCGAGCCGACGGGGCCGCCGATGCCGATCTTCAACGGTCGTGGGATCGTGCTCATGATCTGAATAGCCTCGTGTCGAGCGCCGCGTGGCGGATGCCCGCGAGCTCGAGCGCCGGATTGAAGCTCCAGAGGTCGTCCGCGGTCGCCGTCGCCGCGGCAGCGGCCAGGCGCTCGATGCGGCCGCGCATGGCCGCGAGCACCCGCTGACCGTCGAGCTGACCGAGCGCGATCAGTCGCAAGCCCGCGCCGACCAGCAAGGCCGCGGTCGCGTAGAGATAGGCCGCCGCGGCGCGCTCGGGCTCGGCGCCGCCACGGCCGACGGCCGCGCCGAACACGGTCGCGTGGTGCACGGCCGCCCGATCGTCGTCGGCGGCGCGCGCCAGGCGGGCGAGAAACGGATCCTCGCCGAGGCCGGCGGCGATCCGCAGCGCCTGGCGGCCCATCTGGCGGCTCGCGGCCCGGAACTCCGGGACGGTCTTCATCGCGTCGAGGCGGGCGTCGAGCGCGAGCCACTCCAGCGGATCATCGCGCCGGGCGCTGCCGACGGCGATCGCCGCCGCCGCGGCATCGGCCGGGCCGGCCGAGCCCTCGAGGTGCGCCGCGACGAAGGTCTCGAGCTCGTGCCGGTCGCGAACGCGCCCGTCCTGCACGTAGGTCTCGAGCCCGAACGAGTGGGCGAAGCCGCCGGCGGGGAACAGTCCGTCGGAGAATTGGAGCAAGGTCAGGAGCGCGGGATCACCGATCATGACGCTGCGCCCTGCCGATCGGCGCGAACACGGCGCGCACGCGCTCGTAGCGGACGCCCATGCGCGTGAGCATGATGTCCATTGCCGGGTCGTCGGGGACCAGGAGCCGCTCGCCGTCGAGCGCCAGGTTGAAGTGACGGTTGCCGACCTCGAACGCCACCCGCAGCGCCTCCTCGCGCGACGCCGGCGTGACCGCGAAGCACGGCTCCTGCGCGCACTCCACCACCACGAACCACTCCGAGCCGACGTACACCACCGCGCCCGGCGTCAACACGCTCCCGGTCGGCAACGCCAGCGCGAGCGTCCGCCCCGCGGTCGTCGTCACGCGCCGCCGCGCCCACCGTCGCTCTTCCGCCGTCAGTTCGAGCGTATCCCGCTCCCGCCCCGTGAGCTCCGCGTCGCCGACACGAGCAGGCAGCTCTGTGATCACGACGGCCTCGTGGTCGGCAGCGCGCTCTGGGCAAGCGGCGGGGGCCGGCGAAGCGGGATCAGCCGAAGCAGCGCGAGCCGTAGCGGGCTGATTGCTCGCGCGATCGAGCCCCAGGCTCGATCGCTCAGCGGATGGGGGGGCATGGGGGGCCTTGTCGGGGCCCCCCTTCCCCAAATTCCCCCCCATCAGAACAAAAAATAGCGCTGGGCCATCGGCAGCACCCGCGCCGGCTCGCACGTGATCACCGCGCCGTCCACCCGCACCTGATAGGTTTCCGGGTCGACCTCGATCCGCGGCAGCGCGTCGTTGTGGATCATGTCGCGCTTGCCGAGCCCACGACAGCGACTCACCGCGACCGCGCGCCGCTGGAGGCCGAGCCGCTGCGGAACGCCGTCTGCGAGCGCGGCCGCCGAGACGAACGTCAGGGCCGTCGAGCCGACCGCGCGGCCGAGCGCGCCGAACATGGGCCGATAGAGTACGGGCTGGGGCGTCGGGATCGACGCGTTCGGGTCGCCCATCGCCGCCCACGCGATGAGGCCGCCCTTGACCACCATCTCCGGCTTCACGCCGAAGAACGCGGGCTTCCAGAGCACGAGGTCGGCTAGCTTGCCGACCTCGACCGAGCCGACGTGGCCCGACAGGCCGTGCGCGATCGCCGGGTTGATCGTATACTTCGCGACATAGCGCTTCACGCGCAGGTTGTCGTCGCCCGGCGTCTCGCCGGGCAGCGGTCCGCGCTGGCGCTTCATCTTGTCGGCGGTCTGCCAGGTCCGGATGATCACCTCGCCGATCCGGCCCATCGCCTGCGAATCGGAGGACATCATGCTGATGGCGCCGAGGTCGTGCAGCACGTCCTCCGCCGCGATCGTCTCGGCGCGGATGCGCGACTCGGCGAAGGCCAGGTCCTCCGGGATCCGCGCGCTCAGGTGGTGGCAGACCATCAGCATGTCGAGATGCTCGTCCATCGTGTTTACCGTGAACGGCATCGTCGGGTTCGTCGAGGACGGCAGGCAGTTCGGCTCGCCGCACACGCGGATGATGTCGGGGGCGTGGCCGCCGCCGGCACCCTCGGTGTGGTAGGTGTGGATCGTCCGCCCCTTGAAGGCGCGGATCGAGTCCTCGACGAAGCCGCTCTCGTTGAGCGTGTCGGTGTGGATCGCCACCTGCACGTCGAGCTCGTCGGCCACGCCGAGCGCGCAGTCGATCGCCGCCGGCGTCGTGCCCCAGTCCTCGTGGAGCTTGAGGCCGACGGCGCCGGCCGCGATCTGCTCGCGGAGCGGCTCGGGCGCCGAGGCGTTGCCCTTGCCGAGGAAGCCGAGATTCATCGGAAACGCCTCGGCGGCTTCGAGCATCCGATGGATGTTCCACGCCCCCGCCGTGCAGGTCGTCGCGTTGGTCCCGGTCGCGGGACCGGTGCCACCGCCGAGCAAGGTCGTGAGCCCGGCGCTGATCGCCTCGTCGATGAGCTGGGGACAGATGAAATGGACGTGCGAGTCGAGGCCGCCGGCGGTGACGATCTTGCCCTCGCCGGCGATGACCTCGGTCGAGGCGCCCACGACCATGCCGTCGGTGACGCCCGTCATCAAGTCCGGATTGCCGGCCTTACCGACGGCGACGATGTGCCCGTCGCGAATGCCGACGTCGGCCTTCACGATGCCCCAGTGATCGACGATGACCGCGTTCGTGATCACGAGGTCGAGCGCGCCGGACGCGCGCGTGGCGCGCACGGCCTGCCCCATGCCGTCGCGAATCACCTTGCCGCCGCCGAACTTGGCTTCCTCGCCCGGCGTCGTGAGATCGCGCTCGATGCGGATGAACAGCTCCGTGTCGGCCAGGCGCACGCGGTCGCCCGTCGTGGGGCCGTAGAGATCGGCGTACTGCCGGCGGCTCAGTCTGAGGCTCATGCGCGACGCTCCCACGCCGCCAGCTTCGCGAGCGCCTGCTCGCGAGCGGCGCCGTCGGTCAGCGCGTTCAGGCCGAAGACGCGGCGGGCGCCGCCGAGCTCGACGAGCGTCACGCGCTTCTCGTCGCCGGGCTCGAAGCGCACCGCCGTGCCGGCGGGCACGTTGAGCCGCATCCCGAACGCCTGGGCGCGATCGAAGCGGAGCGCGCGATTGACCTCGAAGAAGTGGAAGTGCGAGCCGACCTGGATCGGGCGGTCGCCCGTGTTGGCCACGGTCAGCTCGACGGTCCGGCGGCCCTGGTTCGCGACGATATCGCCCTCGCCCAGCAGATACTCGCCCGGAATCACGGTTGGCCTCCTTCGCTCAACAGCCGGTAGTAGAACGCGCTCGGATCGAGGGCGCCGCCGGCGCTCCGCGCGTAGCGCGGGATCACGCCGGCCAGGGTGTAGCCGACCGAGGTGTAGAGCTGCTCGGACGGATCGCCCCGTCGCGTGTCGAGCACCAGGGTGGTGCGACCGAGCCCCCGCGCGCGCTCCTCGAGCGCCAGCATGAGCGCGCGGCCGATCCCGCGACGCCGCGCCTTCGTGTGCACGATCACCTTGGCGACCTCGGCGCGATGCGATCCGTTCGGTCGGGTCGCCAGCAAGAGCTGCGCGGAGCCGACGAGCGTTGCGTCCGCCTCGCGCGCCCCAGCAGCACGCACTATCCATCGCGGACCGCATCGACCACACTTCGCCAGTACGCCTCGCCTTCCGCATCGCCCAGCGGCGGCAAGAACCCGACCGACGCCCCCGAATCGACCGCGTCCTTCAGCAGCGCAACCAGTCCGGTCCGCTCGCGTGCGGCTCGCTCGGCACCCAGCGCTTCGATCGCGATGGCCATGCGTGCGTGAGCCGAACGGCTAGCGGATCGGATGGTGAATGGTGACGAGCTTGGTCCCGTCGGGGAACGTCCCCTCGACCTGGACCTCTTCGAGCATCTCGGGCACCCCTTCCATCACGTCGTCACGCCCCAGGATGTGAAGACCCGCCGACATGAGATCGGAGACGCTCCGGCCGTCGCGGATCCACTCGAGGATCTCGGCCGTGATGAGCGCCAGCGACTCGGGGTAATTCAGCTTGAGGCCGCGGCCGCGCCGGCGGCGCGCCACCTCGGCCGCGGTGAAAACGAGAAGCTTCTCTTGCTCACGCGGGGTGAGGTGCATCGTCGAGCCTCCGCTCAGACGGCCAGGTGCTGCCTGACCATCTCGGGCCGCAGATCGCGCGTCGCCCCCGAGGCGACGACGGCGCCCTTGGCCATGATCACGTACTTGTCGGCGAGTCGCTCCGCGAAGTCAAGGTACTGCTCGACCAGGAGGACGGCCAGCTTGAGCTCGACCTTGATACGCCGGAGCGCCTCCTCGATCTCGAGGATGATCGAGGGCTGGATGCCTTCGGTCGGCTCGTCGAGCATCAGCAGCTTCGGCTTGGTCAGCAGGGCGCGGCCGATCGCGAGCATCTGCTGCTCGCCGCCCGAGAGCACGCCGCCCTTGCGCGCCAGCAGCGGCTTGAGCGCCGGGAAGAGTGCCAGCGGCTCGTCGAGCGAGGCGGCGCGGCCGCAGCCGAGCAGGGCCATGCGGAGGTTCTCCTCGACCGAGAGATGCGGGAAGATCTCCCGTCCCTGCGGCACGTAGCCGATGCCGGCCCGCGCCCGGCGGTCGGGCGGCCACGTCGTGATGTCCGACCCGTCGAAGGTCAGGCGCCCGCCGCGCGCCGGCAGGAGCCCGATCGCGGTCTTGAGCAACGTGGTCTTGCCCACGCCGTTGCGTCCCATGAGGCAGACCAGCTCGCCGGCCCGCACCTCGAGGTCGACGCCCCACAGCACCTGCGACTGGCCGTAGGCGACGTCGAGACCGCTAATGGACAGCATCGGCGCCCTCGCGCTTGCGTCCCAGGTAGACCTCAAGGACGCGCGGATCGCTCTGAACCTGCTCGACCGGCCCCTCGCAGAGCACCGCCCCCTGGTGGAGCACGGTCACCGTACGGGCGATCTGCCTCACGAATTCCATGTCGTGCTCGATGACGAGCACCGACCGGTCCGCGGCGATCGACTCCAGGAGCTCGCCCGTGCGCTCGGTCTCCTCGTCGGTCATGCCGGCGACGGGCTCGTCGACCAGCAGGAGCTCCGGGTCCTGCGCGATGACCATCCCGATCTCGAGCCACTGCTTCTCGCCGTGCGACAGGGCGCCGGCCATCCCGTCGGCCTTCGCCGCGAGCTTCACGGAATCGAGCGTGTGAGCGATGCGGTCGCGCTCCTCCGCCGCGTCGCGCTGGCGCAGCGCCGCGAACACGCCCTTCGAGGCCCGCCGCAGCGACAGCTCGACGTTGTCCCAGACCGTGAGGTTAACGAAGACGGACGGCGTCTGGAACTTGCGGCCGATCCCGAGCTGGGCAATCTGGTTCTCGCGGAGCGGCAGGAGGTCCGTGCTGTGGCCGAAGATCACGCGGCCGCTCTCCGGCTTCACGCGGCCCGAGACGACATCGAGCAGGGTCGTCTTGCCGGCGCCGTTGGGGCCGATGACGACGCGCAGCTCGCGGCGGTCCATGAAGAAGTTCAGTCGGCTCAGCGCCTTGAAGCCGTCGTAGTTCACCGTGACGTCTTCCATGTAGATGATGCTCGCCGCCCGGGTCGGCGGCTCGGACGAAGGCGTCGGCGTCATGACGTGGGCCGCCCGAGCGAGACGCTCGGCGTCGCGGCCGCCGGGTCGGCGCGGCGCGAGACGATCCGGCGTGCGCGTGCGCCCAGCCGGCCCAGCGCGCCTACCACGCCGTCGGGGAAGAACAGGACCGCGCCCATGAAGAGGCCGCCCAGGAACAGGAGCCAGAGATCAGGATAGCTCGTCGTCAGCCAGCTCTGGATCCAGTTCACGCCGAACGCGCCGAGCACGGCGCCGTAGAGCGTGCCCCGCCCGCCGGCGGCGACCCACACGACCATCTCGATCGAGGGCAGCACGCCGATCTTGGCCGGCGTGATGATGCCGACCTGCGGCGCGTAGAGCGCGCCGGCCACCCCGGCCAGCACGGCGGACACGACGAACACGAAGAGCTTGTAGGCGGCCGGCGAGTACCCGGAGAAGAGCACGCGCGTCTCGCTATCGCGGATGGCGACGAGCACCTTGCCCGCGCGCGTCGCGGTGATCCAGCGGCAGAGGACGTACCCGGCGATCAAGACGAGCGCCGTCACGACGTAGAGGCCGCGCTGGGTCGCCGGCTGGCTCAGCGGGAACCCGAAGATCGTCTTGAAGTCGGCCAGACCGTTGGTGCCGCCGAGGTTCATCTCGTTGCGGTTGAACACGAGCCACGCGCTGAGCGCCAGCGCCTGCGTGATGATCGAGAAGTAGACGCCGCGGATCCGGCTCCGGAACGCGAGGTAGCCGAAGGCGAAGCCGAAGAGCGCCGGGACCAGTACGATCGCCAGGAGCGTGAACGCGGCGCTGTGAAAGGGCCACCAGAACAGCGGCAGGATCTTGACCTGGTTCCAGACCATGAAGTCGGGCAGCGAGCTCTGGTAGACGCTCTTGGAGCCGATCTCGAGCATGAGGTGCATGCCCATCGCGTAGGCGCCCAGGCCGAAGAACACGCCGTGGCCGAGCGAGAGCACACCCGCGTAGCCCCACAGGAGATCCAGGCCGAGCGCCAGGATCGCGTAGGTGAGGAACTTTCCGAACAGGTTCAGCGTGAAGTTCGAGATCGCGAGCGGCGAGCCGGCCGGCAGCAGGTTGCAGAGAGGCAGCACCACCGCGACCACGATCGCCGCGATGCCGAGCGCCACCACCTCACGCTTCGGCATTCCGTCCTCGCGTAGCGAAGAGGCCCGCCGGCCGGCGCTGCAGGAAGAGGATGACGCCCACCAGGATCGCGACCTTGCCGAACACCGCGCCGAGCGCGGGCTCGATTCCCTTGGTGAGGCCACCGAGACCGGCCGAAGCCAGGATCGTCCCCGCGAGCTTGCCCACGCCACCGGTCACGACCACCATGAACGAGTCGACGATGTAGTTCTGTCCGAGCGACGGGCCGACGTTGCCGATCTGGGTGAGCGCGCACCCGGCCAGGCCCGCGAGCCCGGCGCCGAAGGCGAACGTCGTCGCGTCCACCACGCCGGCGCGCACGCCCAAGCACGAGCTCATCGCGCGGTTCTGGGTCACCGCGCGGATGCGAAGCCCCGCGTTGGTCCGAAAGAGGAGCCAGTACATCGCGGCAACGGCCGCGGTGGCGAGCCCGATGATGAACACGCGGTTGTACGGCAGGGTGAGCCCGACCATCACGGGCACGCCGCCCGAGAGCCACGACGGCGAGCTCACGTCCACGTTGGCGGCGCCGAACCAGAGACGCAGGCCTTGCTGGATGATCAGCGAGGCGCCCCACGTCAGGAGCAAGGTCTCGAGCGGCCGTCCGTAGAGGAAGCGGATCACGCCGCGCTCGAGGACCAGCCCGACCGCGGCCGCCACCAGGAACGAGACCGGCAGCGCCACCAGGAAATAGGAATCGAAGTGCGACGGCCACGCCGCGCGGAACCAGTTCTGCACGACGAACGTCGAATACGCCCCGAGCGCCATCAGCTCGCCGTGGGCCATGTTGATCACGCCCATGAGGCCGAAGACGACGGCGAGCCCGAGCGCCATCAGGAGCAAGATCGACGCGAGCGAGGCGCCCTGGAACAGGGTCTCGACGGTGCGCGTCAAGAGTCCCCAGCGCTCGATGCCGCGGATGGCCATCACGGCGGCCGCGCGCTCGGCCGGCGAGGCGGCGGTGTCGGCCGCGAGGCGCTGGAGCGACGGCATCGCGCTCTCGGAATGGAGGTCGCCCAGACTGCGCGCCGCCGCGGCGCGCTGGGCCGGCGTGCCATTGGCCAGCTGGATCAGCGCCAGCGCCTCGGCGAGCGCGTGTCGCACCCAGCGATCGGATTCTTTCTTCAGCGCTTCCTCGACGACGGGCGCCGCGGTCGCGACGGCCTGGTTGCCGAGCTTCACGGCGGCGCCGCGCCGCACGTTGGGATCGGGATCGGCGAGCTGCGCCTGCGTCTCGTCGGCGTCGAGGAACGGCTTGATGGTCAGACGCAGGCGCCGGTCGGCCGGCACTTCCTTGAGGTCGGTCAGCGGCACCGTGCCGAGCGGCTCGCGCTCGTACGCGGAGGCAATGTCGATCACGTCCTGGTCGCCCTTGGTAGCCTTGGTGCCGCCGACCACGAGCTCGGTCTTGCCGGAGCGCGCGCGCGTGTAGACGCTGCCGTCGCGGAGCGCGCTCAAGAACTGGATCCACTTCGGGTCTCGCGTCTGGCCGATCACGGTGACGGCCGCTTCCCGCTTGTCCGCGTCGTCACCCGTGAGATCGGTCAGCGCCGCGGCCACCTTGGGGGACGGGGTGGGCGCGGCGGCCGCGTGACTCGCCGCTCCCGCGGCGAGCCACGCGACCAGCGAAAGGAGGACGGTGAGACGAGAGATCACGCCTTCTTCTGATACGTGCCCTGGTGGTTGATCCAGTCACAGCCCTTGTCCGGGCTCGTGTACTTGCTCCACGGCTCCGGCTCAACCAGGCCCTTCGTGCGCGAGACGATCCTGAACTGACCGTCCTTCAGGATCTCGCCGATGAGCACCGGCCGGTAGGTGTGCTGGTTGTACTCGTGCATCTTGATCGTGCCGCTCGGCGCCGCGAACGTCTGGCCGTAGACGGCCTTGCGGACCGGATCGACGTCGAAGCTCTTGGCCTTCTCGACCGCCTGCTTCCAGATGTAGACGCCGAAGTACGCGGCTTCCATCGGATCGTCGGTGACGCGCTTGTCCCCGCCGGGCAGATTCTGCTTCTTCGCGTACGCCTTGAACGCCTGGACGAACTTCTTGTTGTTCGCGGTCTCGACCGACTGGAAGTAGTTCCAGGCAGCCAGATGGCCGACGAGGGCGGAGCTGTCCATGCCGCGCAGCTCGTCCTCCGCGACGCTGTAGGCCATGATCGGCGCGTTCTCCGACCTGAGGCCCTGGTTCGCAAACTCCTTGTAGAACGGCACGTTCGAGTCGCCGTTGATCGTCGACAGCACGCACGCGCTGCCGCCCTGCGAGAAGCGTTTGATCTTGCCGACGATCGTCTGGTAGTCCTGATGGTTGAACGGCGTGTATTCCTCGGCGATGCTGTCGGCCGGCACGCCCTTGGCCACGAGGAACGCGCGCAGGATCTTGTTCGCGGTGCGCGGGAAGACGTAGTCGGTGCCGAGCAGGTAGAACTTCTTGTAGCCGCCGCCTTCCTTCGACATGAGATATTCCGCACCAGGAATTAACTGCTGGTTCGGTGTCGCGCCGGTGTAGAAGACGTTCTTCGAGCACTCCTCAGCAGGAGCTGCTTGGCCTTCTCCGCGAACAGATCCCAGTTCGAAGCCGGATCGACGACGACGGGCGTGATCTTCTTGCCCATCACGCCGCCCTTCGCGTTGATCTCCTCGACGGCCATGAGCACGGTGTCCCGGAGCGAGACCTCGCTGATGGCCATCGTGCCCGAGAGCGAATGCAGGACGCCGATCTTGACCGTGTCCTGCGCCCTCAGGACGTTGGGAAAGCTCAGGCCGGCGCCGGCCGCGGCTGTGGCCACCAGGCTCCCCTTGATGAAGTCGCGACGTGAGTACTCCGCCATTTCCGTCTCCTTTCGTGTGAGTGGTGGTCTCGGTCGCGACGTCATTGGCGCGCCTGCCGCGGGCGTCTCTGGCCGCGGGCTGGCCTCGGTACCAGCAAAGGGCGTACCGGATACGCTAGGTGTTTCTTTTCGGGACGTTGGCGAGCGGTGAAGCCGGGCGAATGCTCAATGCGTAGGCACGTCGGAAGCGACTGACTCTGACACGAGCAGGGCCCTGGCGATGTCCACCATGGGACGGCGGCTGTCCATCGCGGCCCGTCGAAGTCGGCGGAACGCTTCGTCCTCGCTGAGCTGATAGCGAGCCATCAGGCGACCCTTCGCCCGCTCGATGATCTTTCGTTCCTCGAGCGAGCGTCTGAGGTCGCGGGTCTCGCTGAACCGCGCGACCGCCAGATCGAGGACGGGCGCCAGCTCGGCCGAGCGGAGCGGCTTGAGCAGGTAGGACATCACGCCGGCGGAGCGCGCCCGATCGACGAGCTCCTGGCGCGTGTGGCTCGTGAAGAGCACCACCGGACAGCCGGTCTCGACCATCTGGCGCGCCATCTCCACGCCGTCGCCGTCCGGCAGACCCACCGCGCACACGGCGACGTCCGGAGACGCACGCCGCACCAGCGCGAGGGCGTCGGCGCAGCGGACGGCCTCGCCGACCACCGCGCCGCCCGCCGCCCAGATCGCGGCCCGAAGCGCCGCGCGCGAGCGCTCGTGATCGTCGAGAATCGCGACCCGCCAGCGTGGGACGCCCTTCGGCGCCTCGCTCGCCATGCTCCGCGGCTGATCGCAAGCGCGGTGCCAGCACGGACGCCGGAGCGGAGTGCAGGAAATCAATCGCTTAGCGGGCGTGGTGCCCGGCCCTGGATGCTCAGCGACCCGGCATCTTCGAAGACTCTGCCGCTTTCCCGTGCACCGGCACGGCAGTGCGCCGCCGTGATTGCGCCGCCTACCGCGTCGTGCTATCAGGCGCGGGAGACGACCGGACCTGGCCGACCGCCAAGGAGGCCCCAATGACTCTCTCCCGTCGAGATCTTCTGGCGCTGAGTGGTATCGCGCTCGCCGGCGCGACCCTGAAGCCTTCCGCGGCCCGCGCCCAGAGCCCCAGACGAGGCGGCACGCTGACCATTCGGGGATGGGATCCTCCGATGTTCGACCACATGCTGCAGACGGCCTACCGGGTGCAGATTCCGATCACGTTCACGCACAGCCGTCTCGTCAAGCACAAAGCCGGGCCGACGGTCGCGCCCGCGACGTTCGCGATCGAGGGTGACCTCGCGGAGTCGTGGAGCCAGCCCAACGAGACGACGTACGTCTTCAAGCTGCGCCGTGGCGTGCGCTGGCACGGAAAGCCGCCCGTCAACGGGCGCGAGCTCACCGCCGAGGACGTGCGCTACACCGTCGAGCGGTTCCTCACGGTCAAGGGCAACCCGATGGCGTACATGCTGAGCTCCGTCGATCGCGTCGAGGCGGTCGACCGCTACACGGTGAAGTTCGTCATGAAGGAGCCGTTCTCGTGGCTGCTCGACGTGCTCGCCAATCCGATGGCCGTCGCGATCGTCGCGCGCGAGTGCGTCGAGAAGTTCGGCGACCTCAAGAAAGCCGAAGCGGTGGTCGGCACCGGCCCCTGGATGCTCGACGGCTACCGGCCGAACGTCGGGCTCACGTTCGTCCGCAACCCGAGCTACTTCGTGCCCGCGCTGCCGTACATCGATCGGATCGAGTACCTGGTCGACGAGGACAACGCTTCACGGATGGCCGCGTTCCTGGCCGGCAAGTACGACCTGGGCTGGGAGTTCCCCGGCAGCATCAACCGCACCGACTGGGTCCAGATCAAGGACACGCTCAAGCAGAAGCGGCCGAATCTCCGGACGGCGGAGTTCCCGAGCAACGTGGAGACGCACATCTCGATGCGGAGCGACCAGCCGCCGTTCAAGGACGTTCGGGTGCGCCAGGCCGTGTCGCTCGCGATCGACCGGCAAGGCATGATCGACAGCTCGTTCGAGGGCGTTGGGAACTTCAACCCGGCCGTGCCGGCGGGCCTCGTCGACTGGGCCCTGCCGATCAATCAGATGGGCGACAGCGCCAGGTATTTCCGCCACGACCCCGCCGAGGCCCGGCGACTGCTCGCCGCCGCCGGTTATCCGAACGGCTTTGCCGCGAGCCTGTGCTTCACGACGTACGGCTCGACGCTCCTCAGCGACAACGCCCAGCTCATCCTCAGGGATCTCAAGACCGTCGGGATCAACACGAAGCTCGACCAGCGCGAGTACGGCGCCTTCATCGCCAGCTGCTATTTCGGGAAGTTCGACTCGATGACGTTCGGGCCGCAGACGCCGTTTCTGGATCCCGACAACTTCCTGTACGGCATGCACTATCCGGGCGAGGCGAAGAACCAGAGCCACGTCGACGATCCGGTCGTCACCGACATGCTGATCCGCCAGCGGCGCATCTTCGACGTGGCGAAGCGGCGCGAGGTCATCCACGACCTGCAGCGCTACCTGGCCAAGCAGCAGTACTACGTCCAGCTACCCTCGAGCTTCTACATCGCGGTCTGGGACGGTGCCTTGAAGAACTACGGGCCGAATCTCGGCTACGACTACGGCGGTCGCCTCATGGCCGCCTGGCTCGACCGGTAACCTCACGCCATCAGCGGAAGGAGCAACGGGGAGCAATCGGGGGGAGCGGCGCTCGCTCCCCCCGATCCAAATCAAATATCGAAGTAGAGCGCGAACTCCCAGGGGTGCGGACGCAGCCGTACCGGGTCGACCTCGTTCTTGCGCTTGTACTCGATCCACGTCTCGACGACGTCGGGTGTGAAGACGTCGCCCTTCAGGAGCCAGTCGTGCGACTTCTCGAGGTTGTCGAGCACGATCGAGAGGTCGCCCGGCAGCTGCTTGATCTTCTTCGCCTCGGCCGGCGGCAGCTCGTAGAGATCCTTGTCCACCGGCTTGCCGGGATCGATCTTGTTCGCGATGCCGTCGAGCCCCGCCATCAGGCACGCCGAGAACGACAGGTACGGGTTGCAGGTCGGGTCCGGCGTGCGGAACTCGATGCGCTTGGCGCCTTCAGACTTCGAGTACATCGGGATGCGGATGCACGCGGAGCGGTTGCGCTGGCTGTACACGAGGTTGATCGGCGCCTCGTACCCAGGGACCAGCCGCTTGTAGGAGTTGGTCGACGGCGCGATCAAGGCGAGCAGCGCCGGCGCGTGCTTGAGGATGCCGCCGATGTAGTAGAGGCAGTTCTTCGAGATGTCGGCGTAGCCGCCCCGCTCGTAGAAGAGGTTCTTGCCGTTCTTCCACAGGGACTGGTGCGTGTGCATGCCCGAGCCGTTGTCCTGGAACAGGGGCTTGGGCATGAACGTCGCGGTCTTGCCCCACTTCCGGGCCGTGTTCTTCGCGCAGTATTTGTACCAGAGGACCTTGTCGGCCATCTTCGTCAAGGTGTCGTACCGCATGTCGACTTCGGTCTGCCCGCCGGTCGCCACCTCGTGGTGGTGCACCTCGATGCGGACGCCGACCGACTCGAGCGCCAGCACCATGTCCGATCGGATGTCCTGGAACTTGTCCATCGGCGGGACCGGGAAGTAGCCCTGCTTGTAGCGCGGCTTGTAGCCGAGGTTCGGCTGCTCGGCCGTCCCCTCCTTACCCGAGTTCCAGAAGCCAGCCTCGGAATCGATGAAGTAGTAGCCGGAGTTGTAGCCCTGGTCGAAGCGGATCGAGTCGAAGAAGAAGAACTCGAGCTCGGGGCCGATGTAAACCGTGTCGGCCACGCCAGTCTTCTTGAGATAGGCCTCGGCCTTCTGGGCGATGTACCTCGGGTCGCGCGTGTAGGGCTTGCCGGTGACCGGGTCCTTGACGTTGCAGATGAGCACTGCCGTCGGCACGGCCGTGAACGGATCCATGACGGCCGTGTTCGGATCGGGCATCAGCAACATGTCGGACTCGTCGATCGTCTGGAACCCACGGATCGACGACCCATCGAAGCCCAGACCGTCCTCGAAGATCTCTTCGGTCAGCTCCGACACCGGGATCGAGAAGTGCTGCCACAAACCCGGCAGATCGATGAACCGGAGATCGACGATCTTGGCGCCTTTCTCCTTGGCCAGCTTCAGTACGTCCTTTGCCGTCATGCGCGACTCCTTCTGTGCTGAGTGATGAACAGTCTGCCTACCTTAAGGTGAACCGAGAGGTGAATCAAGCCCCGCCGGGTGCGTGGGCTCAATGCGCCACCCGGGGCTTGCTCTCGGCGCCGCGCATGGCCTCGCTCATCCCGCCGCCCGCCGCCGTGCCGAACTCACCGTACCCGCCCGCGGCCGCATACGCCGTCTCCGAGTGCTGGGAGAGGTCCAGCCCGGCCATCTCGTCCTCGGCGCTGACGCGCAGCCCCACGAGCGCGTCGACGACCTTGAGAATGACGACCGTGGCCACGATCGCCAAGATGTAGGTCGACACCACCGCGACGATCTGGATCCAGAGCTGGGCCGGATTGCCGTAAAAGAGGCCGTTGCCGCCGCCGTCGTTGACGGCCTTGGTCGCGAAGAGCCCGGTCGCCAGCGCGCCCCACGTCCCCCCGACCCCGTGCACGCCGACCACGTCGAGCGAGTCGTCGTAGCCGAGCTTCGTCTTGAAGTTGCACGCCGTGTAGCAGAGCCAGCCGGCCACGGCGCCGATGATCACCGCGGCCATCGGCGTGACGAACCCGGAGGCCGGCGTGATCGCGACGAGCCCCGCGACGGCGCCGGACGCGGCGCCCAGGACGGTCGGCTTGCCGCGGCTCATCCACTCCGTGAACATCCAGCCGAGCGCCGCGGCGGCCGCGCCGGTATTGGTCGCGGTGAACGCGCTGACCGCGAGGCCGTTGGCCTCGAGCGCGCTTCCCGCGTTGAATCCGAACCAGCCGACCCAGAGCAAAGACGCGCCCATCACCGTCATCGGCAGGTTGTGCGGCTGCATAGGCTGGTGCCCGAAGCCCCGCCGCTTGCCGATCATGATCGCGCAGACGAGCGCCGACACGCCGGACGAGATGTGCACGACGGTGCCGCCCGCGAAGTCGAGTGCGCCCTTCGTCTTGAGCCAGCCGCCGTCACCCCACACCCAGTGCGCGAGCGGATCGTAGACGAACGTCGCCCACAGCAGGGTGAAGAGCAGGAACGCGGAGAACTTCTTGCGCTCGGCGAAGGTGCCGGTGATGAGCGCCGGCGTGATGATCGCGAACATCATCTGGAACAGCATGAACGCCTGATGCGGGATCGTCTTCGAGTACGCGTCGAACGGCTCGAGCCCCACGTTCCTCAGACCGATCCAGTCCAGGCCGCCGATGATCCCGCCCTTGTCGGGACCGAAGGCGAGGCTGTAGCCCCAGAGCACCCACTGGATCGAGATGAGCGCGGCGATGATAAAGCTGTGCATCAGCGTGCCGAGCGCGTTCTTCTGCCGCACCATGCCGCCGTAGAACAGCGCCAGCGGGGACCGTCATCATGAGGACGAGGAGCGACGAGGTGAGCATCCACGCCGTGTCGCCCTTGTCGATCTTCGACGCGGGGGCGGGGGGCGCTGCCGGTGCTGCTGCCGACGCGGGCGCCGGAGCGCCGGCGGCCGGCGCCGGGGCCGCCGTTGAGTCAGCCGCCCGCGCGGTCGGCTGCTGAGCAATCGCCACCGCCATCGTGGCACTCAGCACCAGCACCACTGCCAGTGCGAGAGTCAATCCCTTCACGGTCAATCCTCCTTCAACGACGAGTCGCTCTCGGTGCCGTTCTCTGCTAGAGCGCGCTCTCGTCGCGCTCGCCCGTGCGGATGCGTACCGCCGACTCGACGGGGTGAACGAAGATCTTGCCGTCGCCGATGTTGCCGGTCTTGGCGGCCGTCGACATGATCTCGGAGACCTTGTCCACGATGCGGTCGGGCACGACCACCTCGATCTTGATCTTGGGGAGGAAGTCCACCGTGTACTCACCACCGCGATAGAGCTCGGTGTGGCCCTTCTGCCGCCCGAACCCGCGAACCTCCGAGATCGGAAG
>Ga0209376_1001045_pt1 | contig 29311 bp, 21 predicted proteins | sample GraSoiAngelo_134_FD_185891 | JGI IMG/M metagenome (GOLD analysis project Ga0209376, IMG submission 185891) | Grasslands soil microbial communities from the Angelo Coastal Reserve, California, USA - 14_0929_05_30cm (SPAdes) (version 2) | ecosystem: Environmental > Terrestrial > Soil > Grasslands ... | reverse complement strand
ATTCGTTCGCCGCGCAACCCCAAACAGCGGTGCTACTGCGCAAGCTCGGGGCGAAAGAGATTCCCTGTCCTGGTTTTTGTCCCAACCTGATTCCTGTAGCAGGAATGAAAGCAGTGGAGCGTGAACAATGAAACGCCGGTTGACGTTCCTGATCGTCACGCTCTCAATCTTTGTTCTTGGGTACGGCGCGCGCGGCAGCGCGCAGCAGCCGTCGGCCGCGGCATTGCCTGCCGCCACGGGGGCACCCGCGGTGTCGCAGTCGGCCGCTGCTTCTCCGGCGGCGGCCCACCAGGCGGTGCTTAGCAAGTACTGTTATGTATGCCATAACGACAGGGTGAAGTCGGGCGGCCTCGCGTTGATCGCTCTCGATATCTCCGCGCCGGCGAAGAACAGCGAGTCGTGGGAGAAGGTGATCCGCAAGCTCGGGACCGGTGCCATGCCACCCGCGGCAATGCCGCGTCCGGACAAGGCGACCGCCGACGGCCTACGGCGATATCTGGAAACAGCGCTTGATGGCGCCGCCCTGGCCCATCCCAATCCAGGACGTCCGGGGCTTCAGCGTCTAAACCGCGCCGAATACACCAACGCAATCCGCGACCTGCTGGCCCTCAACATTGACGGGGCGTCCCTGTTGCCGCCCGACACTGCCGGTTACGGTTTCGACAACAACGCCGACGCGCTGACGCTCTCTCCCGCGCTGACGGAACGCTACCTCAATGCTGCCGCCAAGATCAGCCAGACCGCGCTGGAACGTCCTCGTGGCATACCGACGCCCGAGACGTTTTTCGAACCAACCGATCGCAGCGAAGCTGGCCGGTTCAGCGATGACATGCCGTTCGGCACTCGCGGCGGGCTGGCCATTCATTATGTCTTTCCTGCCGACGGCGATTACCTGATCGAGACCCGCCCGAAAGAGGACGGCGCTAACGATGGGTTCGAGAACTTCTCGGCGGAAATCCATCAGCTTGACGTCGCCATCGACAGCGTCAAGATATTGTCGGCGGGGCTCGGAGGACCGGAGTGGAAGGGTAACCGGCTCGGGCCCGACCGGGCAAAGAACGAGCAGAATATGCTCAACAAGATGAAGGTCGTGGTGCACGTTCGAGGCGGGGAGCATCTGGTTCAGGCGTACTTCGCCTCCAAGACCGCGACGATTCCCGAAGATCTGTTTGACCCGTCGGTTCGACGCGAACCGTATCGGGCAGTCGGAGGCATACCCAAACTCTCGTTCCTGCGGATTACCGGACCGTTGAAGGGAACGGCGTCGGTCAGCACCGAAACGGAGAGCCGCCGTCGCGTGCTTATCTGCAGCCCCTCATCGCCGACCGACGAGGCGTGCGCCAAGCGGATCATATCGACGCTTGCACGCCGCGCCTATCGTCATCCAGTAGTGACCGAGGCTGACCTCGAAGCCCCGCTGCGGCGGTTTCGCGCGGCCGCCATGGAAGGTGGCTTCGAGTCGGGCATCGAAATGGCCCTCCGCAGTATCCTTTTAAGCCCGGAGTTTCTCTTCCGATTGGAAGCCCAGCCGCAGAACGTGGCGCCGAACACGCCCTATCGACTGAGCGACATCGACTTGGCGTCTAGGCTGTCCTTCTTCATCTGGAGCAGCATCCCGGATGATATGCTGCTGGACCTGGCGGCGAGAGGCGCGCTGCATCAGCCCCAGGTGATGCAGCAACAGGTGACGCGGATGCTCGCCGATCCGAAATCGCAGGCCTTGGTCGACAACTTCGCCGGTCAGTGGCTCCAAGTCCGTAATGTGCAGACGCACCAGCCGAGTCCCGAGACCCTGTTCCACTTCGATGATAACCTTCGAAAGGCGCTCGCGGAGGAAATGAACCTGGTCTTCGCGAGCATCATCCGGGAAAACCACCCCGTCACGGACTTGCTCGACGCCAACTACACGTTCCTGAACGAGCGCCTCGCAAAGCACTACGGGATTCCGGGAATCATCGGCCAGGAGTTCCGCCTCGTGACCTTGCCGGCAGACAGCGTGCGCGCCGGGCTGCTCGGCAAAGGCGCCATCCTTATGTCTACGTCGTATCCGAATCGGACCTCCGTCGTCATCCGCGGAAAGTGGATTCTCGATAACGTCTTCGGCACGCCGCCTCCACCGCCGCCGCCCAACGTGCCTCCGCTGGCGGAAGAGACAGACCCGAGGCAGGTGCTCCCGATGCGCGAGCAAATGGCCGCGCATCGCAAGATCCCGGTGTGCGCCGGTTGCCATTCCCAGATGGATCAACTGGGGTTCGCCCTCGAGAACTTCGATGCGATCGGCGAATGGAGAGATATTTATCCGTCTGGAACCCCGGTCGACGCGTCGGGCCAGCTGCCCGACGGCTCCAAGTTCAACGGACCGATCGAGCTTCAGAAGGTGCTCCGCGAGCACTCGGATCAATTTGTAACCACGGTGACGGAAAGGCTGCTAACTTATGCGCTGGGTCGTGGCCTTGAGGCGTACGATGCACCCGCGTTGCGCGCGATCAAACGAGGTTCGGCGGCTGACAATTACCGCTTTGCATCCCTGATTCAGCAGATCGTGATGAGCGTTCCGTTCACCGAGAGAATGTCGGTGGAGATGAGTGATGCGGATGGGGGTAACTGAGCTTGGAGCAAGCAGGCCCGGCTGAAGCCGGAGACCTGGAACGGTCATGCAAAAGGGTTTTATAGAGGTCAAATGATCATTACAAAGCGAGCTTTGCCAAGGCGGACTTTCCTCCGCGGAATGGGTGCTACCGTAGCCCTTCCGTTCCTCGATGCTATGGTGCCTGCCCTCAGTGCCGAAGCGAAACGCGTGCCTCGGTTTGCGACGGTTTATATCGGAAATGGCGCCAATATGAGTCAATGGATTCCATCCACGGAAGGCATCAATTTCGAGATGTCACCGAGCCTTAAGGGGATTGAGGGCTTCCGCGAGCGCCTGGCGGTGTTCACCGGACTCGACAACTTCCCCGCCACGGACCAGGGCGACGTTGGGGGACAGCACCCGCGCTCCGCACCGGGTTTCATGAGCGGCTTTCATGCGAAAGCGACCGAAGGCGCCGACCTCCAGGCCGGCACGACAATCGACCAGATGATCGCCGCCAAGATCTGTACCGACACGAGGCTTCCGTCATTGGAAGTGACGGTCGATCGGATCGACGTCGTCGGCGCATGCGATCACGGTTATGCGTGCGCCTACATGAACTGCATGTCCTGGAGGACCCCGACGACTCCGCTGCCGTCCGAAACGAACCCCCGGTTCGTCTTCGAGCGGATGTTCGGCGTGGGCACCACCGTGGAAGAGCGGATGACGCGTGCGGCGGAAGATCGCAGCCTCCTCGACGAGCTCACGAAGGAGATCGCCGACCTCCGCCGCAGGCTCGGCGCGCGTGACCGCACGAAGCTGAGCGAATACCTCGACGCCGTCCGCGATGTCGAGCAGCGCATCGCAAAGGCGGAGTCGACCAACAGCGGCTTCCCCGTGCCGGATCAGCCGGTGGGCCTGCCTGGCACGTTCAAGGAATACGTCGAGCTGCTGTTCGACCTGCAGGCGCTGGCGTTCCAGGCCGACATCACGCGTGTCAGCACCATCATGATGGCGCGCGAGAACACCGGGCGTGGGTATCCCGAAATCGGCGTTGCCGAGGCGCATCACTCGATCTCGCATCATGACAACAAACCCGACAAGCTCGCGGCATACGCGAAGATCGACGCGTATCACATCCAGATGCTGAACTACTTCCTCAAGAAACTGGATTCGATTCCGGATGGAGATACGACGCTGCTGGATCGCACCGCGGTGCTTATGGGAAGCGGCATGAGCGACGGCAACGTGCACAACAACTACAGCGTGCCGGCAATCGTCGTGGGCGGCAAGACCCTCGGCATCCGTGGCAACCGCCACGTTCGTTATCCGAAGGGTACTCCTCTGTCGAACCTGATGCTGGGCATCACGGATCGATACGGCGTCAATTTAAACAAGTTCGGCAACAGCAACGCCGCAATCGATTTGACGACGCTCTAAACGCTGCAACTCGGTTAAACCTGGGAAATTCGAACAAGGGTACGGGGGCGGCGAAAGAGGCGACGTCGTAGTCTTTCCTATTATGTAACTCCGGGTCCGATCCTTTTGATAACCCGAGACAGGTGTTCTGCCCACGACTCTTCACTCGTTCAGCTGTCAGGCAAAAAAATACGGCGATGAGATGACTTGGCGAATATCGAGGTTGCCTGGCGGGGGCATCGCCGGGAGACCCACGTCACGATGGGCTTGCCATTGTTCCCTAAAAAAGTTCATCAGTGCCGGTTCGGAATAAATGCGAACGAATTCCTCGCGAAGAACGCGATGGAGCAGGTCGATATCGCAGGCATGAACACCAAAGCTGTCGTGCACCATCGCGAAATGATAGACGCCCTCGCTTAGAAGGCGATGCACGGTCCGCATCATGTGCGCGGCATCGAAAGAATGAACGAGGTGAGCGACGATACCATCGGCCTGCTTTCTCACGTCGATCTTCCGCCTTTCATCTAGTTCATAAACAACGAAGGTGTGATCCGACGTGGCGACGCGTACTATTTTCGGTTCCCGGATTTCATGAACCACGCGAAATCCAGCCGGCGTTGTCCACGTCATGCCTCGATTCGCCTTCGCGAGCACGCCGGCAACCTGTCGGAGCCACTTCATGATGTTGCCCGCCTCGACGGCCACTTCGGGAATGCATTCCTCCAGCACTTTTGCCAGATACCGCGCGCATTTCTTCGGGTCCTTCGAGGACTTCACCGGCTCTTGCTCGAGGAGCTGCTTGTAAATCGTCCCCCGCGTTACACCATATGGGGTCGTCATCGTCGCATGTTTGACACTGGACCGATCGATCTTTCCAAGCAATTCCCGCGCTGCTTCCCGGTCGTCGCTAGAGGCTTCGGCCTGTCGGCCTCGCGCTTCGCGAGCACTGCCATATTCAGCGTCAAACATGATGCGGATGCTGACGTGATATGCGACTTCCTGGTACATGTCCTCGGGTTGGTCTCCCGGGATAAGGTTGGTTGCGCTTCCGCCGATCGGATCCCGGCCCATGGCACTCAAATGCTGGTATCCGTTGCAGGTGCCGTCCATACTCACCGGCAAGTGTGAAAGAAAATCGGGCCCCTGCTCTCGAAAGTCTTTCCACTCCAGACAAGCCGCTAAGAACATCCAAGGTTTATCGGCTTCATGCCAAAACCGGTGAGGACGAAGGTGGCGCGAAGCGCGAGCCCGACAGGGCGAAGCCTCAAAAGGATTGTCCGCGAAGGCGATGATTTCCGGTTCGTGTTCGTGAACCCATCTCACGCGTTTGTCAAAAGATACTTTGTTCTTTCCGTAGCAGTTGGCGATGTGGATCGCCAGCCAATACGCTCCACGCTCTCCAAGCGGCTTGCCGTCTGCAAATTCGAGCAGGGATCTTCCGCTATCGTCCGATTGAGGGTTGATCAGTTGAGGTACGGGATAAGCACGGCCCCGATGGTCCAACTGATGCGGAAAAAATAATCGCGGTTCATCGAGCAGGCGCTCACACAGCGACAAACGCAAGGTTATAACCTTCCGGGTGCCTTTAATTCGGCTGTTCTGCATGAACGCAGCCGCGCGTTCCCGCTTACGTTCGGTTATCAGTTTGGGATCGGCATCGTCCGCCAACCGGGGAGGCATCTGCCCAACGGTGTGTGCCGGCAATCCGAAAAACAGATGACCCTCATCCCACGCCTTCGACTGATACCGGTAAACCTTCTGATTGATGCGGTACGGCGTACTCTGCATCGCGTTGACCGCGGAAAGGACGATCGTCATGTCGGCCTTTTTAAGCAGTGGTTTTGCCCGGGTCGTCGGCTGGCGTTTCAGGAGATTCAAGGGAGTAACCAGATAGCCGCCTCCCGAAAGCGACGTCCAGGGGCGTGGTGGAACGATCATCGGCAGATAAACCGGCGACAAGGACGCCAAAGTTGTGTCGTGGTCGGCAATCCAATCACTAGCTGCCGTTGTGAGCGCGATTCGTTGAGTGGTTTTTGTACCTTGAGTGTCACTCTCGCGAACCGTTTGGAACTCAAAGATCGGCTGCCCGTCAAATTTGGCAAAACGGACTGCCAGCGCGATCAGTTTGTCGCCGAGGTGAAGCGAGCGGTAGCTTTTGGCCCACTCCTCATCATCGTCAAGCTCTCGTGCCAACTCTTCCGCGCGGCGCCCGGCATTTCGGTTTCGGTTGCGTGAGCGCAGTTCCCTGGCGATATCCACCTCCCGCTTTTGATAGCAATCAAAGATTCTTTCCCGCCGGCACCGCTGGCCGATTTCGTAGGAGACGGATGTGAGGGCGGGCGCCACACCGTCGTCAAATTCGGACTGGCTGATGCTGTTGAACAGCGTACCAAGAGTAATCAAAGCGAGTTTGTCGGGGCTGATCGATAACAGGGGCGTTGCATACCTGGGCAACCGGCGGTGTCCAGAACTGTTCAGGGCCAGTTGTTCGGCAAGAATCGCGTCCGCTAACGGTTTCAGACAGTCGGCCACCAAATTCCGTACCGGTTTGGAGTCGGTCGCCTGAGCATATTCGCGGCTCTGGCAATAGCGTAGGATGCCATCGCGGACGGAGTCCGTTTCGAGTTTCGTTTGTCGTTCTATTTCAGTCATTTAACGGCGAATCGATCGGCATTGTCACAAATATCTTACCCTTTTGGAAGAGAGAGCTTCATTTCGGAGTTCCTATCCGTAACTAAATCGCGGGTCGCGAAGCGCAAGCGCGCGCGGAGCGTGAGCGCGATAGCGCGAAACCTCAAGCAATAGCGCGCAGCCTAAATTGACGCCCGCAGAAAGGAGGTAAACATGGCAAAGGTAAAACCGATCAAAGCATCACTTGGTTTCAAGAAGGTCTCGGCCAATGATGTGGCAGCTCGTGGCAATGCGGTGTTGGCAGGGGTATACGCCGATAAGGACGATTATCCCAATCCACCGATCGACCAGGCCACGCTGAAGTCGCAGTTGGATACATTGTCTGCGGCGATTTCGGCAGCGTTGGACGGTGGCAAAAAGGCCATCGCCGAACGCGAGCACCAGAAGGAAGTGGTTATCAAGTCTTTGCGTCAAATCGGACACTACGTCGAGGAGAACTGCAAGGAAGATATGAACATCTTTCTGAAGAGCGGCTTTCAACCGGTCACCAGCACACGGGCGCCCGTAACACCGGCGTCCGACTGGTTCCGTAAGATCGTTGCTGGCGACAACAGCGGTCAAATGAAAGTGTCGCTCATGGCCCAGCTCGGCGCTCTCGCTTATCTGCTACGGTATACGACCGTGGCGGCCGGCGGAACGCTGGGAACATGGACCGAGATCCCTGTCGGCAAAATCAAACCGGCGACAGTCGTTAGCGGGTTGACCCCAGGCGCGACCTACGTATTTCAGGCGCGCGCCCAAACCAACTCGGGTTATTCCGACTGGAGCGAGTCCGTCACACGAATCTGCACATAGTTCGTGAACGGACTGGGGATTCGGGCCTCGCCCGAATCCCCCGGGGGTACCAACATTCGCTGATTTTCGATCACGCGGTTTCGATGCGGGACGCCGTTTCGAGGCCGCGTTCTTTTATTTGAATTTCGCGATGGAAATCTTTACCGCGTAATCGACTTCACCGGCGGGCTAAGCGTTTTCTCGAAGAATCGCGCCATCGCGCTGATCGACATCTTCCAAATGCTGCCACAGCAGCGAATCATGGAACGTCGTCGGGCAGCACGAGCTCTTCGACCTTCACGCCTTTTGCGAGGGAGCCGCCGTTCGAGATCGACACTTTGATGGAATTCGACTGTGTGATCGTCAGAGCCTAGGCCCTTAAGGGCCTTCTTGAACCAACATGTTGTCGGTGGGAAAGGGTTTCATGCGACGGCCAGTCCCAAGGTGTCGAACGTTTTGTAGAGTTCCACCCGCAAGGTTTGATAGTGCTGATCGAGAGGATGAATGAGCTTGGGAGGTCGCCCTTGTCGACGAATGACTCCGGCGATCAGAGGCTTAATGACTTGATCGCGGAGGATAGAATAAGCGGTCAACGTAGCAACGCCGGCGGCGGTGGTGGAGTAACGACGGGACTTGCCGATGCGTTCCACCAGACCTTTTCCACGGATTTTTGACAAATCGTATGCAGCGTGTCTGGAGCTGTAGGCTGGTATTTCCCGTCCCGCGATGTCGGATACTTTCCGGGCCAGATCGGAGACGGTAAAGCCGGCGGGTTTGGGGGCCAGTGCGACGACCGCGGCTACCACCTGCCGCATCCGGACTTTGTTCAAATCGACTCCCGCTCGGCGTTGGGTTCCCCGCTGAGTCGGCGCCGCCAGGGTATCGAACGCTCCCTCATCCAAGAACGAAACATGAGCCGCTCGGACGACGTTGAGAAAATTGTTCAGATACTGTTCCATGGTTCTTAGCAACCGAGGCCACTTTTCCACCAACGCTCCACACCGAAGGTCTTTCACGTTGTGCGCCACGATCTCCACCCGCAAGACCCGATCGCCTTTGTCATAGATCTTCAGGGTCAGTTTTCCGAAGTGGATCTTGAAGTTCCTCGTGATAGCTCGTGAAGTCGTCGACAACGCTCATGCACTCATTAGCTGACGGCTCTAAGCTGATCGCGCTTTTTCGGAGACTGCGCTGGATCAATCTGCCCGCAGGGCCACTTTTTCGGAGCGCAGTCTCCGAAAAAGCCTAGATTCTTTATCTGTAACTTCTCCGCGTTTCGCGGAGAAGTTACAAAAATAACACCGAATGCTGACAGCGCGCGGCCAGCCGAATCCATATCCCTGCTCTTGCCACCTCGCGTTCAAGAGGGCAGCGCTCTGGAAATAGCTCTCGGCTCGTAATGGCGGTCGCTGTTGATGAGTGTTCACGGAAACGTCTTCAATTACCGCAAAATGGCTGGACCTATCGTGGCGGAGGAGAGTCAGGCAACATTTTCGCAGACTCGGGATTGACCGATGCATGTGAGTTGTTTTGAGCGCTCACGAATTGGATTCGCTTTATCAGACTGAGAAAGATTGACGAATTTACCAAACGGCGAATTGCCCACGGAACTCAAGATTTCGCCACAGCAAGCAGCGGATCTGATCACGGACATTTCAATCGATTTACGAAAGACACTTGCTTCTGTTTCGTCTCCGCCAGGACGCAACACGTTAGTACGGGTTCCTTCGTCCTCGAAACTCTACCAGTCGCCGCGCTTCATCAGCTCCATGCGCAATTCCAAGCGTCGTGCATCGTTCAATGTAAGCACCCGCGCGCTTGCCCGTCCTGTCGGTGTGATGCCCAAGATGTATGCGCCTTGAAGGTGAAAATGGTGGAGCCATTCGTCGCGGCGTGGATGAAATAGCGGAACTATTTGTCCTGTTTCGGTATCCACGCCCGATACGTTCGGTCCCTTGCGGAAGTTGCACCGATGGCATGCCAGCGCAAGATTGTCGGCTTCATCGGATCCGCCATGTTGCTTTGCGATAATGTGCTCGACGTGGTGAGCCAGTTCACTATAGTCCTGCGGAAGCAGGCAGTATTCGCAACGGTTCCGCGCGCGTTCGCGAACAAACTTACGCGTGGCGGCATCCACTGATTAGGTTCGGTTGGATTTTAATTGGCGCTGCGCCTTGAGCTTCAGGATGGAAATGATCTCAGCGGTGTTGATGATTGCTTCGTAGTCCGCTCGTTCATCCTCGCTTAGAAGCCCATCGTTAGCTTTATCCGCAAGGACTTGGATCCTTTCCTTAACGGCCGGCCCGACACGAAACTCGGCAACTCTACGAGCAGAATCCGCGTCGAGGCAACGACTCAAGGGGTCCAACAAATCATTCAAAAGGTCCACCGACGAAGCATCGCTCATGACCTGAAGATAGGTGAAATGAAGCAGATTTTGCAATCAGGGAATGCAGCGCAGCAAGCTGTTCAATGCAGCCTGCGCTCCTTCAGCAGACCGCCACCGTGCAGCCCATTCGGCTGCACGCGAATCCGGATACCGAAAAATACGGGGATTTTGATGCTGATAGTAGACGCCGAGACGCGCGATTGATCTTTAGATTCAATCGACGTCCAATTTCCCAAGCTGGGCGTTCTGAATGTGATCAGCTTCTCTCGCTTTTGGAATCAAAGCCTTGCCGTTGAACCACCAACGGCTGGCCAGGCCTGCTCCCAGAGCACTCCTTCATCGGTGTTTCTGGGTTTGTTCACGAAGTTGATTGAACGGGCCTTCCGTCCACAAATTAACCCGCTGAAAAATCACCCGAACGGGACTGGCTCCGCCCTTGCTATCCCATAATGGCAGTCGCTTTTTTCGATAAGGCGAGGGGAGCATGGTGCGACACGTGACGGTCGAGTTGTTGATTGATCTGGCGGAGGGAACACTCTCCCCGCTGGACAAGCAGGAAGTGGAAGATCACATCTTAAATTGCGACCGTTGTTTTGCCGAAGCTTCGGAATTGCTAGTTGTTGAATCGCAAACGTGCATACTTGGGGTTTCTATGCAAGCAAGTTCATGACGAGCGATTAGTCGGGTTCGATGGCACGCCTCCACACCGACAAACTCAACGCGCTCAAACGCGCCTTCACCAAGACGCCATGCCACAGTTTGCTGCGCATAGATTTCCTCTCGAATGTTTAAAGTTTTAAGAGCTTCTTCAGTTGCGGTCGGATCAGGAACAGACGGGATGATGGCCACGGCGACACACGGAATGGAATCGGATCGCAGAGCGTTGCTGGAGCGGTTCCGCTCGCTCTGCGCGGCGTTCCTCGCGGCCCAGGGGGTGTTGACGGCGGCGCGGAACCTCGACTGGGACGTTCGCCCCATACCGCCGCGGATCGTCGCGGTCGGCGACCTCCACGGCGACGTGCGTGCGCTCGGCGCGATCGCGCGCGCGGCCGGGCTCATGGACGACGGCGGGAGCTGGATCGGGGAACACGCGCACTTCGTCCTCATGGGCGATCTCATGGGCGGCGCAGACTCGCGCCTGCTGCTCAACGCTGTGATGCGGCTGGAGCGCGAGGCGCGCAGGGCCGGCGGCCGCGTGCACGCGCTGCTCGGCAACCACGACCTGCTGCCCGCCGCGGGGCGCTTCGGCAAGCTGACCCGGCGCGAGCGGCGCACGTACCGCAAGAGCGACTTCCGCGGCGACGGGCCGTATGCCGAGTGGCTGCGCGGCCGCCCCACCATCCTCAAGATCGGCGAGACCGTCTTCGTCCATGCCGGTCTCGATCGCCGCGTGCTGGACACCGATCCCATCGACCTGAACGCGCACGTGCGCGCGTGGATCGCGTATCGGCAGGGCAAGGGCCCGAAACCGCCCCAGGCGACGAAGTGGACGGTGGACGAGGACGAAGGCCCGATGTGGACCCGCGCCTTCAAGGCGCGGCGCGACAGGCCGAAGGACGCCCCCTCGAAGAAGACGCTCCGCGCGATCCTGGACCGCCTGGGCGCCGAGCGCCTCGTGCTCGGCCACTCACCGACGCGCGACGGGTCGATCGTGCTCGACCACCCGTACTATGGAACCTCGGTGATCCTGGTCGACACGCGCATCTCGGACGACGAGCGCGGCCGGCTCGGCGCGCTCGTGCTCGAGCGCGACACCACGTCGGTGCTCTACGCGCAGGACCGCGCCGACGGCGACGCGCTCGCGTCGCGCGAGGCGCGGGAGATCGGGCGGCCCCGCGGCTTCTTCGGCTTCCTGCGCCAAGCCTGGCGCAAGCTGGTGGGCTGATCTCCGGGCGCGCAGCTCGTTGTTGAACCGAAATCGAGTCCTATGAGAACCTCCTTGGCGCCAAAGCACAACGTGCTATGACTGAGTAGTCTCGGGTAAAGCTCGCTCAGATGTGAGGCGCTCTTGAACAGGATGTCGGTGGAATATTCGCTTTGGGCTGTGACCCAGTAGTAGGGCAGCGATTCGAGAAGGTCTTCCATGAGGGGGTTCACCTTCCGGGCATAAGGGTTCAGTATCCGAGGCCATTCCAGTGAAGCGAAGCGGTCTGCGAACGCCTGAGCCCGGGCCATGTCCTCGATCCAGAGAAATGCGTTCTCCTGTTTCCTAAAGCGAATTCCATTCTCCGTCAGCTTCCGGGCCAGCCACTCGTGTCCGTTGACATACACCTGTATCTGAAGCGGGAACCAGGTTTGCAACTTCACATGGACCAAGCCGAATTCGCGGTCCATGAAGTAGTAATAAAGAAACAGGCACTTGCGGCGTGCGGAAGCCACGAACGGCTTGCCTTTCTCCGTCCGGAAGGAAAACGTGCGACAGGGTTCCAGCACGGAGAGAACACAGATCCACCCGTCTTCGATCTGATCACGCTCGGCGATCTGCCGCGCCAGTTCCTCTTTCCTCACCTTCTCCTGGAGATACTGAAACGGCCGGCCTTCTTTCTGGGCCAAATCCAGGCCATGCTGCTTCACGCGGGCCGCGTGCTCCAGAAGAAACGGTTTCAATTCCCGGTAGCGGATATTGGAGTTGTTGAAGAACTGCGCCATTTGCCAGCCCCTCATGATCGGCAGATAGCCGCGAAACAACATCCAGTCGAAACAGGAAAGCACGCCGTGAATCCGATCTGCGTATTTGGTAATGAATTCCCTCATGGCTCCATCCTCCACCCACAGCGGCCGTGAAGCGGTCCGTGACTGCCCGGAAAACTTCAGACACAATCCATCTATGAAGGACTTCCGAAACTTGAAGGTCTGGGAAAAGGCTCACCAACTCACGCTGGCGCTCTACCCGGTCACCGCCTCGTTTCCACGCCCGGAGGCTTACGGCTTGGCCTCTCAGATTCGCCGCGCCGCATCCTCAATTCCCTCCAATATCGCCGAGGGCTGCGGTAGAGAGGGGGATCCCGAATTGGCTCGCTTCTGCATTATCGCCAGAGGCTCGGCCGCCGAACTGGAGTACCAACTCCTGCTCGCCCGAGATTTCAAATTGATCGAACTTGAGGACTACGAAAAACTCTCCGCCCAGACCGTGGAAATCAAACGCATGCTCACGGTCTTGGTTCAGAAGCTGACGGCTAAAAGCTGAGGGCTGACAGCGCGCGGCCAGCCGAATCCTTCACGTTTGGTTGCGGCCACAGGCCGCGCTAGAAGAAATAAGCGGGGTGTCCCAGGTATGAGGTCGTTCTTCCGGGTTCCGGAAGCGCTGTCAACGGGTGTTGGACGGGAAGAAATGGAGTCGCAGTAGGGGTATTATGTAAACCGCGTCGTCGGCCCGCGCCGCCGCCGGGGAGCAGACCATCGGCTGCGCGTTTGAGACGTTGCCAAAGGACCCCACGTAGAAAATGGCAGTAATCCTCAGTACTGCCGAATCGCCTCAACCCCTTGTCCACAGTACATCTCCAGTCATCCACAGCAATTGGCAGTAAACCCGGTCCGGCAACTGTTAACCGGGAGGGTTGTAGAGTCTATTGAATGCGGTGGCTTCTATCTGGTTGCGGTGGAAACTGTTGCTGGTTGAAAGCTATTGAACTCGATTGAACCTGGATGCTTTGAGTATCTACAAAATCCTCTACAGCGTTTGGCTATTTCTCAGGATTCCAGAGGTCTTCAGCCGCACGTTTCAGCGGACGATCTGTCGTCCACAACCTCGCCTTACTCAGCCACGCCGAAGCAAGAAGATGGAGGTCAATCCAACCTAATCCACGACCATAAAGCAGTTTCTCGTCGAGGCAATGCATGACCTCATCATGTTCGGCAATCATCGACTGCGGAAGAGCTTTTACTAGATCCAGAACTTCAGTGCGCTTGGCTATCGAGCCGCAAGCCAATTCCCCAATGATGAATGGATGACAAAGAACCTCTCCCGCGTCGAGGAGAGCACGAAGTTCATCATCGCCACGGCGAAGATGATTCACCCACACTGAAGTATCAACGAGCGTCACGATCAATTCCTGGCCGTCGTCTGCGAATATTCTTCAATTTCTTTTCGGTTCCGCCCAAATCAGCCAGGCGCCGTGCGCTTTCTCGCGCAATGAGGGCTTCTAGACCGAGTTTCACAAGCGAAGTCTTTTCATGTATTCCCGAAAGTCGAGCAGCCTTCTTCAAAAGATCATCATCGATGTTCAGAGTAGTACGCATATGTCTGAATATGCATCATTCATGCATACGTTGACAAGTGCGAATGGGCGCCGTCTCGGCGGGCGCGACCGACTTCGAAAACACATGGAGCCCTTTTGTAATAACAGTGGAGCAATCGTCTTTCGATGCCCGACTGAGCAACATCTGGCTTTAGACGCCTTGCTTGCGTGATAGTCATTCACCTGGAAACAGCAGGCAACGTGTAGTCGGCCTTTCACCGGATCCCCTTGTTGCTCGCTGAATGATTCTGTTCTTCTCAGGTAACTCATGGAACTGGAAAATGCGATCAACAACTTCTTATCCGGCTATCTTTCGACGTGCCGTCGAAGCGCCAAGACTAAACAGGCATATGAAGTTGATCTCGAGCAATTGCGCAGTGAACCAGATTCGGGCAATAACCCGGGCATCATGCCAACCACTTAGAAGCTGAACTTCGCGCCGAACCTCCATTGAGAGGGAGGTTGAACAAGAAGCGCGGCTCCCCAGAATGGATTTGTGATTGGCGGAACGTCGGTGATACCACTATTGATCAGGGATGTTTGGTCCAGAGTCACGGCACGCTGGTTGTTGAACACATTGAACCAGTCGGCGGTCAGACGCAGTTCGAGGGTTTCCTGGACCTTGATCGGATAGTAGGCTCCGATGTCGGTATTGTATGTCACCGGTGAGCGGTCTGAGCCGGCGCTGTCCACAACGTTAGGGAAACCCGGCTGGCTTGCCGTGACCTTCGGGACAATAGCGGTTCCCCTTTTCACGCCAAATCCTTCATTGTCCCCGTAGACTGGGTGTGGGATCAGTTGATTGAACGGCTGCCCCGACTGGATGTATGTGTTACCGGTGACTAGCAACCTGATCGGTGTCCGCCATGAGCCGTTGAATTTGAATTGATGCGGCCTATCGTTCGGAAGCCGGCCGTAGCTGTTCGGCAGCAGGCTGACGAGGTCGAACAACGATGTAATGTTCGGGTCCGATTGGCCATTGTCGTTTCGGAATAGGCCCTCGTAATTCCCCGTCAAGCTGGAGAACGTGTATGACGCGATGATCTGGTAGCTGCTGGTGAACCGCTTCGTAGCCGTGAACTCCAGCGCACGATAATACCGGCGCGCATATCCGAAACATCCAATCGCTGGATTCCCACAGGCCCTATCCTCGGTTGTTTCTCCATTTCCTCTACGTCCGGGATTGAAGAGCAGATAAGTATCGCCGTCATCAAATGATCCGTCTTCGATGACGTTGACTTGATTGCGATAGACACCGCGCAGTCCCAGCACCAGATCGTTCACGGCTTCATACTCGAAACCAGCCGTCCACTCATCAACGGTCTGAGGCCGTAAGCCGGGATCAATCGGCGTGGCCTCCGAACCGAGGTTCACCGCTCCGACGGCAAGACTGGCCCGAATACCCGGCACGATGGTCGAGCCCGGTGGCGCATTCAACCGGTTGACATTGAAGTTTTTGTCCGTCTGGGCTTCACCGCCTCCGGCACGGACGTTAACGTCTAACGGGATCGGTGTTTCCAGGAATCGCATGTAACTTGCAGAGAACTTACCCTTGGCTTTTCCCGTGTAATCCCAAACGAAACCCAACCGCGGCTGAGCGTCTCGAATGAACTGGTTCAACTTGATATAAGTCAGGCCGCGATTCGCATAGCCCTGCTGGTAGTCCCAGCGCACACCGAGATTCAGTTGCACGGTCCTCGCAACTTTGAATTCATCTTGAATGTAGTGGCTAAGCACTCTTGTGCTCGTATTCGCATGAAGCTGAAAGTCGCGAACACGCGTACTGAGCCGCACCAGAAAGGGATTATTGTTGGCCTCATCTGCGGTAATCGGACCCGTTGGTCCAACGGTTAGGCCGGCTGGGCGGCCTGCTGCAGGTAAAGAATTAAGAACGTCCGTCGCCGCGCTCGTTGGGCAAATGATTTGGGCGCCTCGAACCGTGCATACACTAAATGTATTCGCGATACGCGAACCTTGAGTGACATTGTTATCCGGGGTCGCGAAGGTGAGGCCCAGCGGATTGGCGTAAGTGACATCGGGGCCGGGTGACCTTTGTTGATTGTTGTAAACGTTATTAGACCATTCGCCGCCCCACTTCAAATGGTGCTTGCCGAGAATATTCTGGAATCGTGCGTTGAGTTCGTAACGATTGCGGTCCTGATTCCAGGGCGTCACTGCGCAAGCCGTACGCGGGGTCGGAGGACAGAAACCCGACCCGACGCCAAAAGCGCGCTGCAATGAACCACCGCGGCCGTCGACATAATCGACAAAACCCGTTCGGTTGCTGTTAGCTGTCGTTGAGATGCCTGTCTGGGTCACGGGAAGAACGGCGCCACCCCTGACCACGGCAAAGTTATCAAGGATTCCGGGGGCCTCAGTGTTGGTGGAAATAATGTTATTTCTTTGGTAATGGAGTCCGCTGGAAATCTCAGCGATAAATGTCGGGCTGATCGTCGAGTTCAGGCGAAATGCGTAGTTGTGCCCGCCCGTCTCCTGCCTCGCCAGTTGCGAACTTGGGTCCGACGCGAAGCCGGAGGTGTTGGTCAATGCCTGGGTAGCATAAAAGCCATCAAGCTTGGTGAAGTCACCAAACGTAGAAACCGTAAAGGTATTGCTGTTGCTCACGGCCCAGGTGACCTTACCGGCGTAAAACGGAATCGTTACCTTATTTTGAACGGGTTGATGGAATGTCTGCGTGAGGTAGTAGTTTTTACGCCATTGCGGATTAGCCGCGCCGAAGAACCATAATTTGTCCTTCTTGATCGGCCCCCCGATGTCTCCGCCGATATCGGCTTCCGCAAAACCGTTTGCAGCGCTGCCCGTAAACGGAAAGTTCTTTACTTTGCGCACGAGTCCCTGGCTTGTGCCGAAGGCGAAAACATCGCCGTGGACATCGTTGCCGCCACTCTTCGTGATGACGTTGAAGATGCCGCCCGTGGACTTTCCATACTCCGCGCCATAGGCGCCCGTCTTGATCTCGACTTCCTGAACAAACTCAAACGGTAGGTTTGCGCCTCCTCCACCGAATGCAGGATCACCGGTGGCGACGCCATCCAGAATGTAATTGTTCTCCGGCCCTGACGACCCGGCTATGGATGGGTCGCGATCGCGCCCAGATGGATCGCGCAATCCTGAGCGCGTGGCCGATGGAGCGATGGTGTAAAGACCTTGAACCGTCCTGGCCGTTGGAAAGTTGGAAAATTGATCCGTTGACACGTTCGAACCGATCGTTGTTTGGACGACATCCACGGGGGCGGCTGCTGTGACCGAGACTTCTGCTGTAACACCGCTCAACTGAAGCTGTAGGTCACCGGTCGCGGTCTTTCCTAAGTTGACGTCAATGTTGCCTTGCTGGATCTTCACAAATCCCTTCTGAGCCTCCGCCGTGACCATGTATTTGCCCGGGGGTAGATTGAAGATCGAGTAACGGCCGTCCGGTCCCGTTGTCGCCGATTGCGGTTGAATAAGATTCGGACTAGTAGCCGTAACAGTAATGTCCGGCACCACTCCGCCGCTTTGATCCGTAACGACGCCCGATATGGAGCCGGTTGTGACGGTTTGAGCCGGTGCGCCGGTTACAAAAAGAGCAAGTATCATAAACGGCAAAACAAGCCTTAAAATTCGACTCATGGTTTGGTCCTTTCTTTTAAATTGAATGAAACTATCAAATCCCGGACAAGGCTTGTCCCCTGCCGCCGCATGAGCGATTTCGTTCGCCACTTCGCGAACTCGCTCGTGCTGGGCCGACAAACCATCACCTCGAGGCCAAGAGTAGGTCCCGAACTGTGAAGTTCTTCGACAGTTCCAGTTCGGCCGCGCTGCATGGCAGTTCATGACCCGAGTTGTTACCATCTCTCCTTCAATTGATCTTTGTTAGACCCGCTTTCGGATTGAACCGATCCTTAAGATTTGTAAATGTGCGGGGCTATGGCATCCCACACCTTAAAACCGGTTCAGGGCACGGCCACAGGGCCTCGCATTGGAACAGCAAGGACGCCTCGAAGAAGCCATTGGGCAATTCGAAAAGGCTGGAGTTTTCGGCGCGAGCGCCGTCGTTGCCTGGATCGCTGGGACATGCCTGTGGGGTTACGGGTCACACGACGTGGGCCGGCAAGGTTGCCAAACGGTTGCAGGAACTACCAATCTATAGATCTTCCAGTCGAAGGGTGACCGTGGCGTCTTTCCACGCCGTCCGGAATTCCTGTTCGACGAACACGGCCTCTCTGTCCCGTTTCTGGGACTTCAGGCTTTCCCATAGTCCGAAGAGAAGACGGCCATCGCGAGGACGCCGTTCGAGGGCCTCGCGAAATACGGCTTCCGCTTGCGTCGCCTGTCCATTCCGCAGCAGCGCTGCGCCGAGTGACTGTTGAATCGGATAATACCAGGCTGGAGGCTCATCGTAGGCTAGTTTCGATTCCAACTCCACGGCATGGCGCCAGTGCCGTATGGACTGGTCCTGCCGGCCGCGCGTCCAGGCAATTTGTGCCTCCAGGGTTGCAGCGGCGACTTCCAGGAAGCTCGAAGCTTTGTTGTTGATGAGAAACTGAGTTTCCGGCGGAAGTGTGTTGCGCAAATCATCAAATTTCTTGTGTTCTTCCCCAGAGTCGGCGATCCTGCCCTGCGCCGCGAAGGCCATCGCACGAGCGTAATGCCAGAATGCTGTGTGCAGTTTCCAGTTCGTATTTGGCGCCGGTGCCCGAAGAATCTCGTCCCACCGGCGGAAGCGCAGATCGACAAACAGCGGGTTGAGCACGAAGCCCTCCAGCGTCTGCATGTGGTCGACATTATCCCGAACATTCGCGACCATCTCCCTCGCCGCTTTTTTGGCATCGTCGTAGCGTCCCTGCTGAGCCCGGGCGTAGCTGACGAAGAGAATGTTGTGGGTCCAGTACATGAGAGGATAAATGCCTTTTGCTCCAGTTCGCGTCACAAATTCCTCGTCCGCAGCGGCGGCCCGCTCGTTGGTTCGTGCGGCAAGATCGAAATCACCCGTTTGAAGGAAGATGTGTCCGGGCATGTGAACCAGATGACCGGCTCCGGGCACGAGATCCATAAGACGGATGGCACCGGGTATAGCGCGTTCAAGATTGGGTGATGCTTCGACACTATGAATGTAGAAATGATTCGCTCCTGGATGCTGCGGATTGCGCTTCAAGACGGATTCCAGCACGCTGACGAGCTCGAGAGTGCCGGTGACGGGCTTTCCATCGGATGTCCAGAGCTGCCACGGACGCAGCATCATGAGGCTTTCTGCAAACATGACGGCTGCGTCCAAATCGTCGGGATACTTTGCGGCGACTTCACGCATGGTGTCGCTGTAATCGAGGTGAAATTGTTTCCAGTTCGACTGCGGATTCGGCGAGGCATAGCGCCGCGCGAGAGCTCGAATCATATCCCGCTCCAGCGCGGTGGCTCTTTCAGCGTTTCGAAGCGCATTCTGCACGGCCTCATAAGTGGCCGTCGCACGCCCTGCGTCGACTTCCGTGTCGTTATAGTTGGGTCCGGTCGCAAGTGCCAGCCCCCAATAGGGCATTGCCGCTTCCGGATCCAATTCGCTCGCCCGGCGGAAATAACGAGCTGCCTCGTCATGATTGAAACCGTATAAGAGGGTTAATCCTTGATTAAAGAACCGCTGGGCTTCGGGGTTGCTCGTTGTGATCGCGTATTGATAGCTCCCCAGTTTGGGGTCCAGTTCGGGCCGGGTCGCTGTGTCAGCTGGCTGATGTTGTGCAGCCGATGAAGGGATAGCAGCAACCACGAACAACAAAGTGACCAACACAAGCATCGTAAACCTCCTCGTTTTCCATTCAATCCGAGCCGATCGCTTGTACTCCACAATCCCTGTCGCGTGTCGAGACCAGGGATATTTCGGCGTGGATCGACTTCGCGCCTCTTGGACTCGCCGGCTCAGTTGGAGAGTCGCCAGCAGGTGTTCCCCCGTTCTTCAACAGTTCCATTTAAACGCAGTTCCTGTCGAACCGATCCTTAAGATTTGTAAACGCGCGAGGTTGTGCCGTCGCACGCGCTAAAACTCTGGAATACTGCAATCATGACGCCCGTACATCCGTCAACTGGCTGCTCATACTTGTGCAAAGCCCCCGTCCACGAACAATTCCGTGCCTGTGATGTAGCTGCTGTCGTCGGATGCAAGGAACACCACGGCGCGCGCAATTTCTTCCGGCTTTCCGAGCCTGCCGAGCGGAACCGCGGTGGAGATCATCTTGGCGCGTTGCTGTCCGGCTTCCGTCGAAGGAAAACGTCAGCCACACGTGGTGCTGGACAATTCACTTCGTTTGGTGTTAAAAACCAGCATTCGACCACAATTTGAAATCGGTTGTAGGCCTGCTGTTGAGGACAACACTAATCCGGAGGTCTGTATGGTAACTGCTCCGCGGCTTCTTGCGATCGGTCTAGTACTCCTAGCAACGCTCTCGCTGCCGGTTGGGCACGCGCGGGGGCAGGTGACCACGGCCACGCTGTACGGCGTCGTGCGCGATAGCAGCGGCGCGGTTCTACCCGGCGTGAACGTCACCGTCACCCACGAGGGTACCAACCTGGAAAGAGAAACAGTGTCCGATGAACGGGGTGAGTTTGTACTTCCTGCGCTTCCTGCCGGCCCATATGCCATCAAAATCGAGCTCGCGGGATTCAAGACGTATGAAAGTCGGGGATTGACGCTCAGCGCCGGCCAGACGGTGCGTCAGAGCTACTCGCTCGAAATTGGGACCGTAACCGAGAAAATCACCGTCACCGAATCCACTCCTCTGATTGAAACGGTCACGACAGCGCAGACGCAAACGCTGAGCACCGAGGTGCGGGAAATTCCGGTCTTGCGGCGGAATCTGCAAAACATCGTCCTGCTGGCCCCCGGTGTCAATTCGCCCGATAACGCCCTCGGGGGCGGCCGGCCCTTCCGCGTGAACGGCGTCGGCGACGGCGGGAGCGCCATCAACGTCGACGGTAGCAGCGCACAAACCAACCCCGAGAACCGCGGCTTTGGCAACTACGGCGGCCAGAACCAGATCGAGATCCTGAGCGTGGAGGCGGTCGCCGAGGTGCAGGTCCTCAAGGGCGTTCTCGCCGCGGAGTACGGCGGGTCGATTGGCGGCCAGGTCAACATGATCACGCGATCGGGCACGAACCAGTTTCACGGCTCGCTGTTCGAGAATTTCCAGAATGAGGCGTTCTCCTCGCGCGATCCATTCTTGCCCGCCACAACGCCCAAACCAGAGATCAGGTTCAACCAGTTCGGAGCATCGCTGGGCGGGCCCATCCTGCGAAATCGGCTCTTGTTCTTCTCGAACTATGAGGGCTATCGCGAGAATTCGGGCCGTACGGTGCAGACCAACTCGCCGACGCAGGTGACGCGCGATCGCATTCTGGCGGCGCTGCCGTTTCCGGAAACGAAAATCGTGCTCGACGCGATACCGTTAGCGAATCAGCCGATCAACGACGTCATCGGTCTGTACACCGACGCAAGGCGTCTGATCCGGCGCGACAACACGTGGCTAACCAAAGTGGATCTGGAGACGGGCAGAGGCAGACTGTCGGTGACCGCCTCCCGCATGAGGCCGTACGCCCAGAACCCCCAGCCCGCCATCGGCAATGACCAGATCTTCGAGAATGGATCGAAGCGCCTCGCGACGCAATACGTGCTCACCAGCCCTTCGTGGATCTCCGAGAGCCGGTTCGGCTGGAATCGAAACACGCTCGATCGATTCCAGGAGCTTTGGTTCAAGGAGTCGCCAACGCGAGGCCCGCAAACCGAGGCCAACAACGTTCGCAAGCGTATCGGCAGCTTCACGGTGTCGGGCCTGTTCCCAACACCGACCACCGAGATCCTCGCCATGAGTTATGACGTGTTCAACGTCGACCAGAAGATCACTCGATTGATGGGAGCCCATACAATGAAGTTCGGCTTCCGCTGGGCGCGGGAGGTCGGCTTCAAAACGAATCCTCAATCGAACCGGTTCACCTTCAACAACCTCAATGATCTCCTGGCCAACCAGGCGAGTGCCTTCCTGCTGTCGATGGGCAACCCGCCGCATTCGTCCTGGCTCGACCAGTACGGTGGCTTCATTCAGGACGATTGGCGTGTGAATAAGAGGCTGGTGCTGAATCTGGGCTTGCGGTACGACTACTATCCGGCATTCCGCTACAAAGCCACCGGGGCCGAGGAAGCCGAGATCAACAATCTGGAGAATCCGAGCGATCTCCGCAAGATGGATTTCGGGGCACCGCGCGATCCGCATAATGTGTTCGAACCGGATCGGGTGAACTTCGGACCACGAGCCGGATTTGCCTGGACCCTCGATGAGGCGGGCACAACGGTGGTTCGCGGCGGCGCCGCTGTGCTCACCACAGGTCATTTGAATGCGCTGTTTCAGAACGCCGTGGCGCGCCCCTTCTCGCCGGTTCGCCAAGGCTGGAATGCCACGGAGATCGCCGCACGCAACGTGAAATGGCCGCAGTATCCGGAGGATGCCAACGAGATCGTGATTCGCGAGTCGGCCGGCCGCAAAAATCTCTACTACCTGATTCAGACCGACATCAAGAGTCCCGAGACCGTGCAATCCACCATCGATGTGCAGCGGCAGATCGGGCGCACAATGATGATGTCGGCCGGATACGTCCGCACCGACGGGAGAAACCTCCCGATCGTGCGGAACTTTGCGAACGCATTCGATCGCGAGACCGGTGCGCGCCCCAACCCGAACATTAACCCTGGCGGGTGGTACGTCAGCAGCACGCAGACCATGGTGTACAACGCCTTCGAGGCGAGCTTCAGGCTGAACCGGACCCGTGGCTTCGACACGAACCTGCACTACACCTTGTCCCAGGGCTGGGCGCAACAAGGCGGCAACCTGGTGGGCAACTTCAACAGCTCCGTCGGTGACCCGTACTTCCAGACACAGGACTTCTTCAATCCAGACATCGACAGGTCGCCGCTGGCCGACGAGATCCGTCATCGCGTCATCGGCACGGCCATCTATGAAATCCCGTGGCTGGCTGGCCGCAGAGACCTTTTGGGGAGCGTGCTCGGCGGATGGCAGCTTTCCGGCGTCGTCAGTTTCCGAACGGGCCTACCGCTGCGGATAGTGCAGCCATCAGGCATTGGCAACAGCCGGCCCGATTACAACGGCAGAAAGCCCGTGTTCGACGACTGGCGTGATACCCTGCAGTACATCGACCGCACCGCGTACGATCTGGTACCTACTTACCCGATCACGCGGGCAACAGTGCGACCCGGCACGCAGAACCCCTCGCAGGTGCAGGGCCCCGGCCGCCGGCGCGTGGATCTCGCACTCGCGAAGTCCTTCACCATTCGTGGCGAGGCGCGGCTGCAGTTTCGCGCAGAGTCATTCAACGCGTTCAATTGGCCGCAGTATAACGACCCGGTCCTGACCGTAACGCAGCCCAATTTCGGCAGGATCACGAGTGTGGCGTCGACGAGAACGGGGCAGATCGGGTTACGACTTACATTTTGATCGTGGGTCAGGGTGAGAGGCGCGATCGCGTCCGTACGAATCCACAGCGCCCTCCGAGCCGATGTGATTTGGCGCATCACCCCGGTCGATTGAGGAACGCCTTTCCCCAAACGTGCTGCGGCGGGTCGGCAAGAGAACAGCTGGCAATTGCAAACACGGCTTCGGTCAACCCGAAATTCACTGTGGTGAATGGCGCCGCTTCCACCGCGCGCGTCGCTTTCGATTCCAGAGGACAGTCACGTCCTCCTTGAGACAGATTCCAGCCTCCGAGAATCTCCGTCGCCGCTTCAGGGAGTCCTCCGCGTTTCCTATTTCGATAACGCCGCCAAACTTGTGATGCTCGGTACAACGAACACGGCGATTTCATTTTCAGTTCTGCATCATCCATGCCCGATTGAGCATAGAAGAAATAAGGTCGTTCTTCCGGGTTCCGGAAGCGCTGTCAACGGGTGTTGGACGGGAAGAAATGGAGTCGCAGTAGGGGTATTATGTAAACCGCGTCGTCGGCCCGCGCCGCCGCCGCCGGGGAGCAGCTCATTCTGATTTCATCGACCGCTTAAAAAACCCCGGCCAGGTCAGGAGGTCTGACCTTCCAATAGGGATTGCCGAGCTCGCCGATCACATCCAGAAAAGGCAGTTCAATCGGGCGGCGTGCGGAGGCATGTTCCATGAGCGGTTTCAGACCAGTCGTCGCGCTGGCCCAAGCCGTGCCGGCATTGAATATGGAAGCGGACGAAATGCAAGCGCGGCGCGAGAAGTTGGTCCGTTACCTGGCTTGCCCGTTGCGCACAAGTAGTCCGAACAGGAAAGTCAGGAGCAGTCCTTATTTCCCTCTCGAGTCAGGGGGGAGGATTACCTCGAAGATCCGGCTGTTGTTCGTCGAATCGGGCGGAGCAATGGCAAAGATTCTCTCGCCTTGGTGCACAAGAACTGAATGCGACGGCACGTGCCCCAAAACCATGACAAACTTGCCGCCTTCCACGAGGACCACCTCGTCATCCATATCGTATCGGCTGTAATCGTGAGAGATGATTTTTCTCCCAAGACCCGCAAAGATCGCCGACGAAATTGTCCCTGGCTCATCTTCGGAATCCTCCTGCAGCTTGCCAATGGAGGACAGCGAAACCACTTTGGCCGATGTGGCGACGAGAATCGTCCTTGTCTCCTGCTCAAAGTCACACGAGAGAATCGTTGCTCCAAGTTGTCTTAATACCGCAGTAGTTCCATTGGCTTCTACTCGCTCAACTCGCTGATCCCGACAACGGATGGAAAAACCGTCAGCCGTGTGAATCCCGTCCTCAAAGGTTGTTACTACCAACTTCCGTTTTGCTTCTTCGATCGTCTTGGCCGGGATTTGCGAGAACAGCCGTACGTGCGTGTCCACAGTTTTGTTCGTGATCTTGTCAATCTCCGCTTTGACCGATTTTGCTTCATCGGTTGCACCGATTTTCTCAAGGAACGCCGCGTAATCGTTCAGCAATGTCGTTCGAGCATAGCCATCCGGTCCCCACTGTTTCCTTTGGATATCGACTGCTCGCAGAAACGTCACCTTAGCTTTGGCGAACTCCATTGTGTCAATGTAAGCGTGAGCGAGATTCTTCAGATCGGATGCAAACCCGAGACTGTCAGCGTCGCGCAATTCACGGATCGAAACGACTTCTTCCAACGCGCCTTTTGCCTGCACCCAAAGATGGATTTTTCGATACGTGTCTGCAAGAAGGGTCAACGATTGCGCCACGCGCGGACTCGTATCACCAAAGGATTTCCGCATCTGCTCTAAAACGGTCTGTCTGAGAACCAACGATTGATCGAACGCACGCGAGCCTCCTGACTGTCTGCGAGAGAGTAGAGAGCTTTTGCCCAGTCAGGGTGAGTTGGCGGAAGGTTTCCGGTTAGGATTTCCGCAATGCGCTTACGTCGCTCGAAGTTTTCGGGACATGCCGTTTCCGCAAAGCCGTGCCGTTGAAGACATAACACCGTTAGTTGCTGAAGGACATCACTCACACCAACAGATTTCGGCCCTGATAACCTCTCACGGGTTTGCAGAGCCGTGTCCAACAGCCTCTCAGCTTGATCGAGATATTCACTGGCCTCACGATTGGCTGCAGCAATTTGCAACACTGACGCTTTGCTCAAGTAAAGCTGGGCCAACAGGAACGATGCTTCGACGACCTGCAAGTTTTCGGCGCCGTGCAAGGCTTCACGGATTTCTAGCGTTTTCCGCAACAGTGGTTCAGCGGCGTCTCGTTTACCCTCGTCGGCCAGACCTTTCCCTAACTCCATGCAGACTTCTGCGATCTCTTCACGCTTTTGGTTCGCCGCTAACAGGGGCTGGATCAGCCGTAGTGCTTCATCGTCATTCCCTCGCGACAACTCCGCCCGGATTTGCCCGACAGTGTCCCTCCAACTTGTTTGAAAGATCGCCGTCATAGCAATCGTTCCGTACGAGGCGCCCACAGCGATGACTACCGCCGCGGCCAACAGTAATCCCAGCCCGGCAATCGCAACTGATTTCTTTGAATAACGAATCATAAACCTCTATGGAAACGGGTCTGTTCGGAACCAATGAGTGCCAATATGCACTCGACCTCGACCAGGAGTCTGATTAAAGTATGTGAAAGGAAATCTCGGCGAGCCACCGGCTAGATTGGAGACGATATTTTTAGCTATTCTAAACTTTTCGCAATCCGACCGGAATGCGCCGCTCCGGCTCCACGTCCCGGACGAACGGCCGACGGGAGTCTCGCAAATGATCTGCGGCGAGCCGCTGGGGAGGTCGAGCCGCTTCAGTTTGCCTGCTGCGAAGAACGCCAAAGAGCTGCCGTCGGGCGACCAAAACGCCGAATCGACCAGCTCAGTGCCGGGGAGTGCGGCCGCCGCCAGTGAATCAAAAGACCGCAACCATAGTGTCTCCCGCCATCCGGTCGGACTCCGACGAATAGCAACCGATCGCCGTTGGGTGAGAGGGCGATCGAATCCACGTCAGACGTCGCAAAGCTCTCCGGCGGCGAAATCTGAAACGTGACAGCACGCTCTAGGGGTGGCGACTCTCGTAGATGCACGAACGCAAGATATGCGGCGGCAATCGCCAGCAACCCCGTCGGAATCCAATAATAGAGACGCCGATCCTTGCCGAAAGCAGGGGTGTGGAGCGGGGCCGGCGTTTCTGTGAGCAGCGGGACAGCGCCACCCGATGTGAACCCGGGATGGACTTCAAGAACCTTGTCGGTGAAGCGGTAGCCATATCGAGGGAGCGTTTCAATCCAATTGCCAGCTTCCGGTCCCAGGGCCTTTCGCACGGCCGACATTTGGAAGGTCAAGTTGGCGTCTTCGACAAAAGTATCGGGCCACAAGGCGCTCATCAATTCCTTTTTGGTCAAGACCCGCCCTCGGCTCTCCACCAGAAGGATGAGAAGATCGAACGTCTTCGGTGGAAGCGTTAAAGTCCGATCGTTTTGCATTAAGAGGCGCCGGGCGGAGTCCAACCGGAACGATCCAAATTCGTAAACGGCACCGATCGTCTTCGACATCGCCGCCATTTTACCCGCTGGCGGTATGCGAGACAATCCCGCGCTCCAGAGGGCTCGAGCGGCACGCCGCGCACTTGAGCGAGACAGCTCGCAACCTGCTTCTTAGGACTCCCTATTCCATTCCTTCGATATCTCAAAGGACAGGCTACGGATGCCGAGCGTATACTAAACCCAACCTTCGTTCAGACTGTTATTCTGAGCGCATAGGACTGTGAGCAGTGAAACCTGTGAGAGTTGTTGCACTGAGTCTTGCTATTCTCGTGACGATAACGGCCGCGCAGGCCCAGCAAAACCCCGCCCTCACAGGGGAGCCGCTAATAGGAGCGCTCCCGGAGGTCAACCCGTTTGAAACCGAAGCTGACATTCAGCAAGGCGCGGCGCTGTTTCAAACCCACTGTTCCTATTGCCATGGTGTTCGCGGCGAAGGCGGCCGCGGCGCGGATCTCACAGCGGGTGAATATCGGATGGGCGGTTCAGACCGGGAACTTTTCAAGACGATTCGCATTGGCGTTCCGGGGTCGGAGATGCCGGCCGTTCGCGTGTCGGATGACGAGATCTGGAGGCTGGTTGGCTACGTAAAGCGGCTGGGATCGCAGGGCCTCCTCGAAAAAGCGCCCGGCGACGCTGTCGCGGGCGAGGCGCTCTATGCCAAGAACGGCTGCGCCGCGTGTCATAGGATCCGCCAGAACGGAGCCGATTTGGGCCCGGCGCTGGATGACATCGGACGGCGCCGGGGGCTGGCCTTTCTTGAAGAATCCCTCGTCAGGCCGGAAGCCCATGTCGCAAACGCATTCCGTGCAATTCAGGTGGTGTTGAAATCGGGTGAAACCGTGGCCGGGGTACGGCTGAACGAGGACGATCTGTCGGTGCAGTTGCGCGACCTGGGTGGGAACTTGCGATCCTTTTCCAAGGAGAACATTCGTGAAATTCGCCGCGACAAGCCTTCGCTAATGCCGTCGTACGAAGGGCGGCTCAACAAAGCAGAACTGGCCAATCTAGTAGCATATTTGAATTCTTTGAGGGGGACGCGATGACGATTCGTTACGTGGCGGCGCTTGCCGCGTTGGTTGCAGCCGCGGCGTGGAATTTGAGCGGCCAGGGCCTTCCCATTTCCTCCGACCGATTGCTTAAAGCCGCCGATGAGCCGGGCAATTGGCTGATGTACTCGCATACTTACAATAGCTGGCGCTTCAGCAACCTGAACCAGATCACAACAGCGAATGTGAAGAATCTGCGCGTCAAATGGCTGTTCCAGGGCCGGCACATCGAAAAATTCGAAACCACTCCCCTGGTGGTGAACGGCATTATGTACCTGACGCGTCCGGAGAACGCTATATACGCTCTGGATGCAGCAACCGGTCGCCAAATGTGGATGTACGAGTACCGCAATCCGCCGCGCACTTTCAATTGCTGCGGCAGAGTAAATCGCGGACTTGCAATTTTGGGCAACACGCTCTTCATGAACACGCTGGATATGCACGTAGTGGCCGTGGATGCTCGCTCCGGACACGAAATCTGGAAGACCGAGATGTACGATTACACCGAGGCGGGCGGTTACGCTGCGCCAGGCGCACCGCTGGTGGTCAAGGACAAACTGATTGTCGGCATGGCGGGAGGCGAGCGCGGCGTCAGTGGCTTCCTCGACGCTTATGACACCAAGACCGGGCAGAGGCTGTGGCGTTTCCACGCCATTCCGCAACCCGGCGAAACCAACTTCGGAACATGGGCCGGCGATTCCTGGAAAACCGGCGGCGTCACCACGTGGAATAACGGTTCCTACGATCCGGAAACCAATACGCTGTTCTGGGGCACCAGCAATCCCTGGCCGGACTATAACGACGATTTCCGCGCGGGCGATAACTTGTACTCATGCTCGGTGCTGGCGCTCGATCCGGACACCGGCAAGCTCAAATGGTTTTTCCAATTTACTCCGCACGATCTGCACGATTGGGATTCCACGCAAATTCCGATCCTGCTCGACACCCAATTCCGTGGCGAAAATAGAAAGGCTCTGGCATGGGGCAACCGCAACGGGTTCTATTACCTGCTGGATCGCACCTCAGGAACATTCTTAACGGCCAAAGCTTTCGTCAAGCAGACCTGGGCCAAAGGCTTCGACGAAGGCGGGCGGCCGGAACTGATTCCCGGCAATGAGCCGACACCGGAGGGCAACGATCGCGTCTGGCCCGGCGTCGACGGCGGCGCTAACTGGA
>Ga0209376_1001043_pt1 | contig 29331 bp, 26 predicted proteins | sample GraSoiAngelo_134_FD_185891 | JGI IMG/M metagenome (GOLD analysis project Ga0209376, IMG submission 185891) | Grasslands soil microbial communities from the Angelo Coastal Reserve, California, USA - 14_0929_05_30cm (SPAdes) (version 2) | ecosystem: Environmental > Terrestrial > Soil > Grasslands ... | reverse complement strand
CGGTGCGGTCCGCGGGGGTCTCATGGCCTGGCTGGTGCGCGGACCCAGCGTGACGATCTCGGGCGTGAGACTCGCGACGTCCTTTGGCGCATCCTTCCCAGCACCCGACGCGAGCAGGGCAATCAGCCCGAGACCGGCGAGGAGGCTGAGGCGTCGGGTGTTTGCCATGCCGTTCAGGTTAATCGGTCGGATGGGTACTTTGAATCTATCGCACGATAGAGAGGCGTATATCCAACAATAGAGCTCAGGGAGAGCGCTCACTCCGGGCCGGGCGCTCGCCACCGCCTCCTGGTCCTCTCACCTCCACCTTCGCGCCCGCTACGAGCCGCGCCTGACCGTCGGTGACCACCTTTTCGCCCGCCTCGAGGCCGGAGGTCACGATCGTATCGTTGCCCTGGGTCCGCGCGATCACGATGCGACGGTTCTCGACGGTTGCGTCGGGCTTCACCACGAAGACGTACGACGTGTTTTGCTGGCCGGCCTGGACGGCCTGGGACGGGACGACGATGGCGTCCGCCTCGTTGGCGAGCGTCAGCACGACGTTGACGAACTGACCGGGCCAGAGACGCCGCTCCTCGTTGGCGAACGTGGCCTTCAGCCGAATCGTCCCGGTGTTCGGGTCGACGGCGTTGTCGATGAAGGTCACCACGCCACGGGCGGCCCGCGGATCGCCCGCACCGGTCGCTTCCACCTCGAGTCGGCCATTCGCCATGTAGCGCTTGATCGAGGCGAGCTGCTGCTGGGGCACGGTGAACGACACGTACGTCGGCTGGACCTGATTGATCGTCAGCAGCGTGGAGTCGTTGGTCCCGGTGGCTCGCACCACGTTGCCTTCGTGCAGCAGCAAGCTGCCCGTGCGGCCGTCGATCGGGGACCGGATGGTCGCGTAGCTCAGCTGGACGCGTGCGTTGTCGATGACCGCCTGGTCGGCGCGGACGGTCTCCTCGGCGCTCTTCACGGCCGCCTCGTCGGCCATCACCGTGTCCTGGGCACTCTTGACGTCGGCGGCGTCGGCGCGGACCGTCGCCGTCAGGGCCTCGGCCGTCGTCTGGAACTGATCGTATTGCTCCTGGGCGATGAGCTCACGCTTGAGCAGATCGGCGTAGCGTCGCTCCATCACCACCGCGTTCCTCTGCTGCGCCTGATCCCGTGCCAGGGCCGCCTCGGCCTGGGCGATCCGCGAGCGATCACGCTCGAGCACGGCACGCGCCTGCTGGATCTGAACCTGATCCTTGGCCAGGGTGGCTTCGGCCTGGGCGAGGGCGGCCTGGAGCGACCGTGGATCGATGGTGAAGAGGAGATCGCCCTTGTGGACGTCCTGGCCTTCCTTGATGTGGACGCGCATGAGCTCGCCGCCGACCTGGGCCTTGACGGAGACGACCGAATACGCCTCGACGCTTCCGATGGCTCGGATTTCGAGCGGAACCGTCTTCCGCTCGACTGATGCGACCGTCACCGGCACCGCCGGCCGCCGCTGCGACTGCTTGGATTCCGCCTTGTCGCCGGAACAGGCGGTGAGCGCGAGGCTCGCCGTCAGCAGCAGTGTGAGGCCGAGAACAAGAGGACGCGTCGTCGTGGTCAATGTTGGAGCTCCGGCGATCGGTGGGGCACGGCCACCGGCCGTGCGCGGCGAAGATGCAGCCGCAACCGCTCGAGATAGAGATAGACGACCGGGGTGGTGTAGAGCGTGAGGGCCTGCGAGACGAGCAGGCCGCCGACGATCGTGATGCCGAGCGGCCGTCGCAGCTCGGCGCCGGTGCCGGTGCCGACGGCCAGCGGGAGCGCCCCGAGCAGCGCGGCCGACGTCGTCATCATGATCGGACGGAAGCGGAGCAGGCAGGCCTCGTAAATGGCGGCGGCCGGCGCCTTGCCCTCGCGCCGCTCCACGTCTAGCGCGACGTCGATCATCATGATCGCGTTCTTCTTGACGATCCCGATGAGGAGAATGATCCCGATGAGCGCGATGACGTTGAGATCCATCCCGCACAGCATCAGGGCGATGATGGCGCCCACGCCCGCCGAGGGCAGCGTCGAGAGGATCGTGATCGGGTGGACGTAGCTCTCGTAGAGGACGCCGAGCACGATGTAGACGGTGACGAGCGCGGCCAGGATGAGGATGGGCTGATTGGACAGCGAGTCCTGAAACGCCTGGGCCGTGCCCTGGAAGCTCGCCCGAACGGAGGCCGGCAGGCCGACGTCACGTTCGGCACCCTGGATGGAGGTCACCGCATCGCTGAGCGCGATGCCCGCCGCCAGATTGAACGAGAGCGTGACCGACGGGAAGAAGCCCTGATGGTTCACGGCCAGCGGGGTCGTGCTGGGCGCGAAATGGGTGATGGCGCTGAGCGGGACCTGGGCCCCCGTGGACGACTTCACGTAGATGGCATTGAGCGCCTCGGGGTTCTGCTGGAACTCGGGCGCGACCTCGAGCACGACGTGGTACTGGTTCAACGCGGTGTAAATCGTCGAGACCTGGCGCTGGCCGAAGGCGTCGTAGAGCGTGTCGTCGATGGCCTGGGCCTGGATGCCGAGGCGCCCGGCGGTGTCGCGATCGATCACCAGCGCGGCCTGCAGGCCGCGGTTCTGCTGGTCGGTGTTGACGTCGCGCAGCCCCTCGAGGGTGCGCAGCTTGGCGAGCATCCTGGGTGCGAAGGTGTTGAGCTCGGTGAGGTCGGTGCTCTGCAGCGTGTACTGGAACTGCGCGTTGCTGGCGCGGCCGCCGATGCGCAGGTCCTGCACGGACTGCAAGAAGAGATTGGCTCCGGGGACGTGGGCCAGCTTGCCCCGCAGCCGGCCGATGATCTGATCGGCGGACACCTTTCGCTCGTGAAGCGGCTTGAGCGAGATGAACATGCGGCCGGTGTTTTGCGTGTTGAGGTTGCCGCCGGTAAAGGCGACCACCGCAGTCGCCGCCGGATCGGTGAGCACGATGTTCACGAACTCCGCCATCTTCTCCCGCATCGCCGGAAACGAGATGTCCTGCGAGGCCTGAATGCTGCCGATGATTCGCCCGGAGTCCTGCTGTGGAAAGAAGCCCTTGGGCACGATCGCAAAGAGATAGATGTTGAGGCCGATCGTGACCAGCATCACCAGGAGCGTCACGCGCTGGTGACGCAGCACCCAGCCGAGCGTCGCCGCGTACGCGTTCAGCAGCATCGTGAAGGCCCGCTCGCTCAGCCGGTACAGCCGGCCATGGCCACCGGGCGGGATGGGCTTGAGCAGCCGGGCGCACATCATGGGCGTCGTGCTCAGCGAGACGACCAGCGAGACGACGATCGCCAGCGTCAGCGTGACGGCGAACTCGCGGAAGAGGCGGCCGACGATCCCGCCCATCAAGAGAATGGGAATGAAGACGGCCACCAGCGAGACGCTCATCGACAGCACCGTGAACCCGATCTCGCGCGAGCCCTTCAAGGCCGCCGCCATCGGCGACTCGCCGGCCTCGATGTAGCGCGTGATGTTCTCGAGCACGACGATGGCGTCGTCCACCACGAAGCCCGTCGAGATGGTCAGGGCCATGAGCGAGAGGTTGTCGAGGCTATAGCCGAGCAGGTACATCCCGCCGAAGGTGCCGAGCAGCGACAGCGGCACGGCCACGCTGGGGATGGTGGTGGCCGACCCCTTGCGCAGGAACAGGAAGACGACGAGCACGACGAGGGCGATCGAGAGCAACAGCGTGAGCTGGATGTCGCGGAACGAGGCCCGGATAGTCGTGGTCCGGTCGAGCACGACGGAGATGTCGATGGCCGGGGAGATGGACGCCCGCAGCTCGGGCATCAGCGCCGTGACCCGGTCCACGGTCTCGATGATGTTCGTGCCCGGCTGACGGAACACGACCAGCAGCACGGCGCGCTTGCCGTTGGCCAGGCCGGCCGTTCTCAGATCTTCGACCGAGCTCTCGACGCTGGCGATGTCGCCGAGGCGCACCGGCGCGCCGTTTTGCCAGGCGACGATCACGGGACGGTATTCGTCGGCATCGAAGAGCTGATCGGTGGCCTGGATCGTCCACGAGGTCGCCGCGTCGGTGAGCTGACCCTTGGGGGCGTTGGCGTTGACGGAGCGGAGCCCGGCCCGCACTTGCTCGAGTCCGATGCCGAGCTGAGTGAGCAGGCTCGGGTCGACGCGGACGCGAACGGCCGGCTTGGCGCCGCCGCCCACGACGACCTGGCCGATGCCCTCGACCTGCGCGAGTTTCTGCGCCAGGACGGAATCGGCGGCATCGAACACGCGGCCGATCGGCATCGCATCGGAGGTGAGGGCGAGGATCAAGATCGGCGCATCCGCCGGGTTCACCTTCCGGTACGTCGGATTGTTGACCAGCCCGGCCGGGAGCTGGCTGCGCGCGGCATTGATCGCGGCCTGCACGTCGCGCGCGGCGGCGTCGATGCTGCGGTTGAGGTCGAACTGGAGGACGACCGTGGTCGCGCCGAGCAAACTGCTCGACGTCATCTCCGTCACGCCCGCGATGCGTCCGAACTGGCGCTCGAGCGGGGTGGCCACCGAGGACGCCATCGTCTCCGGGCTCGCGCCGGGAAGAATGGCCTGCACCTGGATGACGGGGAACTCCACCGACGGGAGCGAGGCCACGGGCAGGAAGCGATAGGCGACGGCGCCGGCCAGGAGCAGGGAGCAGCTCAGGAGCGTGGTGGCGACCGGCCGACGGATGAACGGTTCGGAGATGCTCACTCGGCGGTCACTCGGGCCGGCCGCGGTGCGCCGATCGACGTCTGTCGCAACCGGCGGGCCACGCGATCGAAGGCCAGATACACGACGGGCGTGGTGTAGAGCGTGAGCAGCTGGGACAGGAGCAAGCCGCCGACGATCGTGATGCCGAGCGGCCGTCGCAGCTCGGAGCCGGTTCCGCTGCCGAGGGCGAGGGGCAGGCCGCCGAGCAGCGCGGCCATCGTCGTCATCATGATCGGGCGGAAGCGGAGCAGGCACGCCTGGTAGATCGCCTCGGCGGGCACCTTGCCCTCCTCGCGCTCGGCGTCGAGCGCGAAGTCGATCATCATGATCGCGTTCTTCTTCACGATGCCGATCAGCAGAATGATCCCGATCAGGGCGATGACGTCGAGGTGCGTGCGACAGAGCAAGAGCGCCAGGATAGCGCCCACGCCAGCCGAGGGCAGCGTGGACAGGATCGTGATCGGGTGAATGTAGCTCTCGTACAGCACGCCGAGGACGATGTACACCGTGATCAGCGCGGCCAGGATCAGCAGGGGCTCGTTGGCGAGCGACGCCTGAAAGGCCTTGGCCGTCCCCTGGAACGCCGCGCGGATCGACAAGGGGAGGCCGATCTCGCGCTCGACCGCCTTGATGGCGTTGACGGCGTGGCCGAGGGCGACGCCCGGCGCCAGGTTGAACGAGACGGTGACGGCCGGGAACTGGCCCTGATGGTTTACCGACAGCGGGGCCGATCCAGTGACGTAGTGGGTGAAGGCGCTGAGCGGCACCTGCGTGCCGTTGGCCGACTTGACGTAGATCGCCTTGAGCGCCTCGGGATTGTCCTGGAAGCGCGGCGCGACCTCGAGAATGACGTGATACTGGTTGAGCTGCGTGAAGATCGTCGAGACCTGACGCTGACCGAAGGCATCGTAGAGCGTGTCGTCGATGGCCTGCGGCTGGATACCCAGGCGCGAGGCGGTGTCGCGATCGATCACCACGGAGACCTGGAGCCCGCCGACGAGCTGGTCGGAGGCGACGTCGCGGAGCTCGGGAAGCGTCCGCAGCCGCTCGATCAGTCGCGGCGCCCACTCGGCCAGCTCGCGCGCGTCGGCATCCTCCAGCGAGTACTGGAATTGGGTCCGGCTCACGCGGTCCTCGACGGTCAGGTCCTGCACCGGTTGCATGTAGAGCGTGATGCCGTCCACCGCCGCGAGCGCCGGTTGCAAGCGGCGAATGATCTCGGACGCGTCGGACCTCCGCTCCTCGCGCGGCTTCAGGTTGATCTGGAGACGGCCGCTGTTCGGCGTCATGTTGGTGCCGTCCACGCCGATGAACGACGACAGGCTCGCCACGTCGGGATCCTTCAGGATGATACGGGCGAGCGCTTGCTGGCGGTCGGCCATCGTCGGGAACGAGACGACCTCCGGCGCCTCCGAGATGCCGAGGATGACGCCGGTGTCCTGGAGCGGGAAGAAGCCCTTGGGCGCGACGATGTACAGGATGATGGTCAGGACGAGCGTGGCCACCGTCACGACGAGCGTCCCGGGCTGGTGACGCAGCACCCACTGCAGCGTCCGACCGTAGGCCGCGATCGTGCGCTCGAACATCCGCTCGGTGGCCCGGTAGAACCACGTCTCGGTGCCTGGATGGGCGACGCGCAGGAGCCTGGCGCACATCATGGGCGTGAGCGTCAACGACACGACCGCGGACACGAGGATCGTCACGCTCAGCGTGATCGCGAACTCGCGGAAGAGCCGGCCGATGATGTCGCCCATGAAGAGCAGGGGAATGAGCACCGCGATCAGCGAGACGGTGAGGGAGACGATCGTGAAGCCGATCTGCTCGGAGCCCTTGAGGGCGGCCTGGAGCGGGGACTCGCCCGCCTCGATGTAGCGCGCGATGTTCTCGATCATGACGATCGCGTCGTCGACCACGAAGCCAGTCGAGATCGTCAGCGCCATCAGCGAGAGATTGTCCAGGCTGTAACCGAGCAAGTACATGATCCCGAAGGTGCCGACGATCGAGATGGGCACGGCCACGCTCGGAATGATCGTGGCCGACAGGCTGCGCAGGAACAGGAACATGACCATCACGACGAGGGCCATAGTCAGGATCAGCGTGAACTCGACGTCGGCGACCGAGGCCCGGATGGTCGCCGTGCGGTCGGTGAGCGTCGTGATCTCGATCGCCGACGGCAGGGAGGCCTTGAGCTGGGGCAGCAAGCGCTTGATGCGGTCCACGACCGTGATGATGTTGGCGCCGGGCTGCCGCTGGATGTTGACGATGACGGCCGGCTTGTCGTTCATCCACGCCGCCTGCCTGACGTTCTCCACGCCGTCCACGACGTCCGCGACGTCGGAGAGGCGCACGGGTGCGCCGTTGCGGTAGGCGACGACGACGCTCTTGTACTCCACGCTGGTGAGGAGCTGATCGTTGGCGCCGATCGTGTACGACTGCTTTGCACCCTCCAGATTGCCCTTGGCCTGGTTGACGTTGGCCTGGCCGAGCACGGCGCGCAGGTCTTCGAGGCTGAGCCCGTAGGACGCCAGCGCGCTCGGATCGGCCTGCACGCGCACCGCCGGCTTCTGACCGCCGCTGATCGACACCAGGCCGACACCGGGGAGCTGCGAGATTTTCTGGGCCAGGTTGGTGTCGGCGAGGTCCTGCACCTTGGTGAGCGGCAGCGTATCCGAGGTCAACGCGAGCGTCAGAACCGGCGTGTCCGCGGGATTGACCTTGCTGTAGACGGGCGGGCTGGGCAGATCACGCGGCAAGAAGGTCGCCGCGGCGTTGATCGCGGCCTGGACCTGCTGCTCGGCGACGTCGATCGCGTAGTCGAGCGTGAATTGCAGCGTGATCAGCGAGGCGCCGAACGAGCTCGTCGAGGTCATCTGCTTGAGGCCGGGGAGCTGACCGAACTGCCGCTCGAGCGGCGACGTGACCGACGAGGCCATGACGTCGGGGCTGGCGCCCGGATAGAAGGTCAGGATCTGTATCGTTGGATAGTCGACCTGCGGCAGTGCTGAAATGGGGAGCAGCAGATAGGCGACGCTTCCGGCCAGCAGAATGGCGGCGGTGAGCAGAGCGGTGGCGACAGGGCGAAGAATGAAGAGACGCGAAGGATTGGCCATGTCACCTCTGGCGGCGGCGCGCGCTCGTCCCAGACTACCGCATCACGATTAAGATTGACGAGCGCGGCCGCCCCCGGGTTGACAGCGCCGCCCCGGGCGGCCGGAGCGGCGCTCTCGCTATCGGCCCCGGCTCACGAGGCCTGACGACGATGACGGCCGTGGTGGCCGCCTCGCTCCATCAGCTGAGCCAGCTTCTCTCGCTGATCGGGTGTCAGGATCGGCGCCACCTGTCGGAGGGTGCTCGTGCGCATCTGGACGCTCTGGGCCATCAGCCGTTGAACCTCATCCTGCTTGGCCTGGATGGCCTGGTTGTCGTTGCTGGTCAGCGCCAGATGGCGAAGCTCGGTCTGCGCCTGATGAAGCTGCTGCCAGTGCTGACGCTTGGCGTCGGCGTCCCGCTGGTACACCTCGTGAAGCGCCTGCGCCTGCTGGTCGTTGAGTCCGAGCTGCTGCTTGAGCCGGCTCTCCCACCGCAGCGGCTGCTGGGTCTGCGCTGGCGACGACTGAGCGGCCGAGGCCACGGTCGTGACGCCCGCCGCGAGCGCGAGCGTGCCGGCAATGAGTGCACGTGTCCATCTCATCTCGGGTCACCTCCATACGTGGGTTCACTACTCGTGGGACGTGGGGCCTTCCACCTTTGTTCAGGGATCGCCCTCTGGTATCATCCCGTGGCCATGCCCCAGCGTCTGCCCGACCTGGTCGGCCGCGCGATGGTCGATCCCGACTTTCTCGCCGATCTGCAACGGACGCCGGACGCGATCCTCGCCCAGTACGAGCTGAGCGACGACGAGCGGGGAGCCGTCCAGGCCGCCCTGGTTCGACTGGCCGACACGCCGGTCAATCAGCGCGCGGTCCTCCTGCGAACCACCCTGCTCCGGCGCGTCGCGACCTGAGCGTCGCGTGACGGTCGTCGCGCGCGCCGCGGCGCCGCTTCCGCCCTCGGTCGTGCGCTCCCACGTCCCCGGTGCCGACGCCTGCGATCAGCGGCACCGCGGAGATCGGTGCGCCGAACGGTGGTCGCCCTGATGGCCGCCCCCGCCGACATCGCGGCGTTCCTCAAGAGCGTGAAGCTCTTCCGAGAATTCACCGACAGCGAGCTGCTGGCGTTCGCGGGACGGCTCGAGGAGCGAAACCTCAAGCCGCGCCAGGTGCTCTTTCGTGAGGGCGATCCCGGCGAAGAGATGTTCGTCGTGCGGAAGGGGACCAGCATCATCTCCAAGGTCGTCAGTGGGCGGATCGAGCAGGTCCTGGCGCGGGCGGAGGCCGGTGACTTCTTCGGTGAGATGAGCTTGTTCGATCGATCGCCGCGGTCGGCGACCATTCAGGCCGAGACGGACGTCGCCCTCTACGTCCTCGATCGTGAGCACCTCCACCTGCTCATCGAGGTCAACCCACGAGCGGCGGCCGCGTTCTTTCGGTCGCTCGTCTACGTGTTCATCGAGCGGTTGCGCGCTTCCGGTGAGCTGGTCGCGGAGATCACGCGCTGGGGCCTCGAGGCCACCGGCCTGGACATGGAGTCGCGATGACGGACGCCGCGCCGCCCCGGCGCGCCAAGCTCGAGCTCCTCGTCCGCCGTGACGGCGACGAGGCCGGCTTCGACATCCGCACGGTGGGCAGCGCCGCCGCCTGGGTGAAGATGCGGCCACAGCGCGTGCCCGCCGAACACTTCGAGCTGGCCGAGGTCACCTCGCGCGTGGACCGCCAGCGCAGCTTCATCCTCAAGAACACGCAGACCGAGCGTTTCCTGATGCTCTCGGAGCCCGAGCGCTTCCTGTGGGATCAGATGGACGGGCGCGCCTCCGTGCAGGACATCGCGACCGCCTACGTCCTCCGCTACGGCCAGTTCGACTTCGAGTTGATTCCCGGGATGATCAAGAAGCTCCAGCGGGCGCAGTTGCTCTCGCTCACCCCGGCCTCGCGCTTGCGCTACGCGCTGGCCCGCAACCGCGAGCGCCGGCTGCTGCGCGCCGCGGAGACGGCGCTGACCGCGCTCGAGCGCATCAACATCTCGAGCCGGCGCGTCCAGCCGTTCTTCCGCCGAGCCTACCGGTGGGGTGGGCGGCTGCTCTTCACGCCGGTCGCGCTCGTGGTCTGCGTGCTCCTCGCCGTGGCCGGCTTCGCGGCCGCGGCGAAACTCTGGCGGGACGCCGACGTGGCCGCCGGTTTCGGCGCCAACCCGTTGCTGGCCATCATCACCGTGAAGCTACTGTTCATCCTCACGCTGGCCGCTCACCAGATCGTTCACGGGCTCGCCCTCGTCCATTACGGCCGGCGCGTCCGCGAGTTCGGATTCACGTTCCTGCACGGTTTCCTGCCGACGTTCTACGTCGATGTCACCGACATCTTCATGGCCAGCCGGCGCGCTCGGGTCGTCACCGCCGTGTCGGGCACCCTCGTGCACCTCGCCTTCGGATCGTTGTGGTTCATGCTCGCGCTCCGCGCGCCGAACGGCGGCTTCGTGCAGGCGTTCGCCGCCGCGTCGGGGATGATCCAGTGGCAGGCGTTCGTGCTGGCCCTCTATCCGTTCTGCTTCGTCGAGATGGACGGGTACCACGTCCTCGTCGATGCCCTCGGCGTGCCGACGCTCAAGCATGACGCCATGGCGTACGTGAAGTCGCTGGTCTCCGGCCGTCCAGCGTCCGCATCGCGCCGCCAGGCCGGGCTGTGGATCGGCTACGTCGCGCTCTCGATCGTCTCCATCGCGGCCTTCATCGCCCTGAACGTCTGGGTCGTGATCCACGCCGTGAGCTGATCCGCGTCGTCACTCGCTCGTGACCAGGGCGGCCACGGCCGCGGTGATGGCGCCAGCGGTGTCGGGATCGGGCAGGGGAGGCGTCTCGAGCAGCGCGCGTTGCGCGCTCTCGTCGAGCGCGGCGACGTGAGCCTGGGCGCGAGCGCGGAGCGTGTCGCCGAGGAGGAGCGCCACTTCGGTCAAGGTCGCCAGCGCGGCGTCGCGGCGCGCGGCGTCGGACGGCGAGGTGGGGCTCGCGGCGAGCACGGCCCGCAGCCGATTGGACAGGCGCACGGCGTCGCCCCTTATGCTGGCCAGCTCGCCGTGAAGCGGCGCCCACGTCAGGGTCAGACGACACGCGGCGGCCCGAAGGGCCGGGCCGAGGGCCGGCGCGCTCGTGGCCGCCACGATCGCCCCGATCGCATCGGCCACTTCCGGGGGCAGCGCTCGATGCTCGGCGGGTTGCGCTGGCGGCTCGAGGATCTTCACGACGTGGCCGTCCTCGTCCAGCTCGAGCGTGTCCTCGATCGCCGTTCCCAGCGCCCAGAGCGAGCAGACCACACGTCCGCCAGTGTCGCGCACACGGTACGCCGCGTGGCGACCGATGCCCTGCGCGTTGGGCCGCTGGTAGACGCGTGACCGCCAGACGACTTTCTCCACGCGCTCGCGGAGGTAGACACACGCACCCTCGGGAGTGAAGACGCGTTCATGCGGCGCCGGGCGCCAGTCGAGCTCGCCGCGGCTGAACGCCGCAAGGGGATCGTCGGGCGTGGTGTCGTAGTGAAAGGAATCGAGCAGCGTCGTGAACAGCTGCTCGGTCGGGTACGGGCCGCCATAGCGCAGCGAGTCCCGGCCCTGGTCGCGCGCGAGTGACGCGATCACGTTCAGCACCGCTGTGCCCGCGCCGGCGGGAAGCCGGGCCGGCTCGGCCAGCGTGGGAATGCGATCGACGGCCGCCCAGTCGAGCGCTTCGAAGTGGGTGAGCGCGTCGCCGCGGTCGGCGACGGTACGTGCGTGCCAGAGGCGATCGCTGCGGCCCCACGGCTCGCCCGTCTCGGCCTGTGGTTCGACGCGGAGCCACGTGCCATCTGACAGTCGCACGCGCCCCTCGGCAAGCGTCGTGTCGTGCCAGCGAAGGGCGAGGAGGAGCGTGCCGTGGCGGTCGAGCTCCAGCAGGCGGCGCCGGCGCGCAGCGTCCGCGTAGCACACCGTCGTACCGTGTCGCTCGACGGCCACGACTTCGGCGAGCGCCACGAGGTCCGCGACCTGAGCCGCCTCGCCTCCGAGACGGAGGGCCGCCCGGCCAGCGTCCACGAGGCGGAATGATACAATGCGTTGATGCTGAGGAACGTGGACGAGTTGGTGTGGCGTCCCGCAACCGAGCTCGCCGCCCTCATCCGGTCGAAGCAGATCTCTCCGGTGGAGCTGACGGAGGCTGTGCTCGCCCGAATCGATGCGCTGAACCCACGCCTCAACGCATTTTGTCTCGTCGCCCACGACCTGGCTCGGCGCGGCGCACGTGAAGCCGAGATCGCCGTCACCAAGGCTGAGCCGTTGGGCGCCCTGCACGGCGTGCCGCTGTCGATCAAGGATGTCATCTTCACTCGCGGCCTGCGCACGACCGGCGGCTCGCGGCTGTTTGCCGAAGCGGTTCCCGACGACGACGCGGTGGTGGTCGGCCGGCTGCGCGCCGCGGGCGCCGTCATCCTCGGCAAGACGACCACGTCGGAGTTCGGCCACAAGGCCGTGACCGAGAGCCCCCTCTTCGGTATCACCCGCAATCCGTGGAACCTCGAGCTCTCCCCCGGCGGCTCGAGTGGTGGCGCCGCCGTGGCCGTGGCCAGCGGCCTGGGTCCCGTCGCGCTCGGCACTGACGCCGGTGGCTCCGTGCGAATCCCCGCCTCGTTCTGCGGCGTGTACGGCTTCAAGCCATCACGAGGACGCGTACCGGACACGCTCGGATTCCCCGGCTACGAGCACGTGAACTGCCCGGGGCCACTCACGCGCAGCGTGCGTGACGCCGCGCTCGTCCTCGACGTCATCGCCGGCGGCGACGATCGCGATCGCTTCTCACTCCCGCGCGAGAGCCGGCAGTACGTGGAGGCGTGTGACGAGGCCATCAAGGGCCTGCACGTCGCCTGGGCGCCCGACCTCGGCTTTGGGACGGTCGATCCCGGCGTGCAGGCGATCTGCGAGAACGCCGCTGCCGAGTTCGAAGGATTGGGCTGTCACGTCGAGGTGGTGAACCCGGGCTGGGACAATCCCGAGGAGACATTCAGCACGTTGATCGCCGCCCAGTTCTACGCACACTGGTCGGATCAACTCCCTGAAGCCGAGAAGCACCTCGATCCGACGCTTGTCCGCTTCATCGGTCGCGGCGCCGGTGTCAGCGCGCGCGATTACGTGCTCGCCCAGGAGCGTGTGAAGGCCTACTGGGCCGAGATCCACGCGTTCCTCGCGCGCTTCGATCTGCTGCTCACACCGACGGTGGCGGTGCCGCCGTTCGCGTCGGGGCAGGCGCCCCCGCGCGATATCGCTGGACAGCGCGTCTCGGTGCTGGGCTGGATGCCGTTCACCTATCTCTTCAATCTCACGGGCCAGCCGGCGGCGAGCGTGCCGGCCGGAGTCACCGACGATGCCCGGCCCGTAGGACTTCAGATCGTGGGGCGTCGCCACGCCGACCGCACGGTCCTGGCTGCATCGGCGGCGTACGAGGCGGCGTGCCCCTGGGGCGATCGCCGGCCACCGCTGTGACCGCTCCGCGGCGGCGGCGGAGACGCCTGAACGCGACCGCTCGCTGGGCCCTCGCAACCGCCGTCCTCGCAGGACTCCTCGCAATCGTGATCTGGCTGGTGGCCACCGACGCTCCGTCGATCCGGTTCATCGTGCGCCTGTACCGCGACAAGCACTTCCTCAAGCACACGGTGGCGGCCTGGGGTTGGGCCGCGCCGGTCGTGTTCGTCGCCATCCAGGCGCTGCAGGTGATCATTTCGCCCATCCCGGGTGAGATCACCGGCCCGGTCGGTGGCGCGCTCTTCGGCACCCTCTGGGGCGTGATCTACTCGACAATCGGCCTCACGGTCGGAACGCTCTTTTGCTTCTGGGTCGGACGCAAGTGGGGCGAGCCGCTGGTACGGCCGTGGTTGTCCGATCACAACTGGAACCGGCTGAACTTCATCCTCGAGGCGGAGGGCGCGATCCTCTGCTTCATCCTCTATCTGATTCCCGGGTTCCCGAAGGACATCATTTCCTATCTCTTCGGCATCAGCCCCATGCCCTTCTGGCTGTTCGCGGTGGTCTCCACGCTCGGGCGCGTTCCGGGCACGTGGATCTCGTCCTACTTCGGCGCCAACGTGGGAGACCAGCAGTACATCTATGCCATTGCGTTCTTCGCGCTCATCTGCGCCTTCTGCTTACCCGTGTACTACTACCGCGATCGCCTCATCAAGCGTCTCCACCGCAAATCAGGTCGCGCCAAGAGCCTTGACGGCCGCGACCGCGCTCCAGTAGAGTAATAGGCACCTCATGCAACAGACACGGCGCTGCGGCTTCTTCTCTTACTTTTTCTTCGGAGGGGTCTGCCCAGGCACCCTGACATGAGCTGACAGGGAGCCGCGGGCGGACCGAAGCCCGCGGCGCCGACGATCCCAAGGCCGCGGGCTCAACCCCGCGGCCTTTTTCGTTGAACTCGGGATCGCCAAAGACTGAGAGCGGAGGGTCAGATGATCATCGTGCTGAAGGCGGGAGCAACGGACACACAGATCGATGAGGTCGCGGCACGCGTCCGGACCCTGGGCTACGCGCCCCACATGATCCGGGGCGAGATCCGGACGGTCATCGGGGCCGTCGGTGACGAGCGAGGCAAGGAAGACCTTCTGTCTCTCGAGAACTTCGAGTGCGTCGAGAGCGTCCAGCGCATCCTGCAGCCGTTCAAGCTGGCCAGTCGCGAGATCAAGGCGGAAGCGACCCAGGTCCACGTCAACGGCGTCGTCATTGGCGGCAAGCAGATCGTCGTCATGGCCGGGCCGTGCTCGGTCGAGTCCCGCGACCAGGTGCTCGAGGTTGCCGCCAAGGTCAAGGCGGCCGGAGCGCAGATCCTCCGGGGCGGCGCCTTCAAACCACGCACCTCTCCCTACGCGTTCCAGGGCCTGGAAGAGGCCGGCCTGAAGTTCCTCGCCGAAGCCAGGCGCGAGACCGGCCTGCCGATCGTCACCGAGGTGATGGAGCCGGACAAGGTCGAGGTCGTCGCCGAGTACGCCGACATCCTCCAGATCGGCGCGCGCAACGTCCAGAACTTCTCATTGCTCAGGCGTGTGGCCGAGGCCAAGAAGCCCGTGCTGCTCAAGCGGGGCATGGCGACGTCGATCCAGGAATGGCTGCTCTCGGCCGAGTACGTCCTGAGCGGCGGCAACCCCAACGTGATCCTCTGCGAACGCGGCATCCGGACGTTCGAGACCACCACGCGCTTCACGCTCGACCTCAACGCCGTCCCGGTGCTGAAGAAGCTCACTCACCTGCCGGTCTTCGTCGACCCGAGCCACGGTACCGGCCATTGGGAGTACGTCGAGTCGATGGCGCGAGCCGGAGTAGCTGCTGGCGCTGACGGGCTCATCATCGAGGTCCATCCGCGCCCGGCCGAAGCCCTTTCCGACGGCCCCCAGTCGCTCAAGCCCGACCGCTTCGCCAGCGTGATGGCGCGGCTCCGGCGCGTGGCCCAGGCAGTGGATCGGGACATGTAAGCAAGCAAAACGCTATAATCCGTCGCGGCATGTGGGGCGAGAGACTGCAGGCGCTGCGGGAGCGTCCACTCATTGGACTGCTCGCGTCCCTCACGATCCACATGGCCGTCATTGCGGCGCTTCTATTCGCTGCCAGCCCGTTCGGCAAGATCCAGGTGAAGCGCGGCGAGCCGCTGTTCGTCGAGCTGCCGAACATCCCGGAGCCGGCACCTGCGGGTAATCCCGCGGCGAAGTCGACGGGGCCGCCGGTCGAAGAGGCGTCGCCCCAGATGGCGAAGCCCGCTCCACCGCCACCGCCGGTGGCCAAGCCCGCGCCGCCCGCGCCGAGTCACCCAGCGCCGAGGCCGCCCGTCGTCGCGAGCCGTCCCGCTCCGCCGGAGCCGCCTCGTCCTCAGCCCGCGCCTGCGCGTCCGACGCCGCCACCGCCACCAGCCACGCCAGACGCGGCGCCGAACGCGCCCGAGGCGGCGCCGACAGCGCCGGCGACGCCTGCCACGCCAGAACCGACGCCACCGGCACCGCGCCCGCCGTCGCAGAGCGCCACGCCAGCTGCGCCGTCACCGCCGGCGCAACCTCAGGTCGCCGCGCTGCCGCCCTCTGCCCAGACGCCGCCGCCTGTCGATATCCGGTCGGCGTTGCGACGGGGTGGCGGCGCCGGAGGCACGACTGGCGGCCGCGGTGGGATCGAAGGCGAGCCGATTCCGCTCAACTCGACGGATCCGAACTTCAGCGATTACCTCGATCGGGTGCGCCGACAGATCAAGCAGAACTGGGGATACCCCTGCGTCAAGAACGGCGAAACACGCGAGTGCGAGTACAAGACCGCGTCCCTGGTGGTCGAGTTCGGCATCCTCAAGGCGGGGGTCGTCCAGTTCGTGGAAGTGCGGCGGTCCTCGGGCTTTGCGATCTATGACGACTACGCGGTCAACGCCATCAAGCTGGGCTCGCCGTTTCCGCCGGTACCGAAGGAAATGATGTCCACATGAAAGTCACCAGCACCGGCGTCAGCATCGTGGCGATCTTCACCTATATGGTCGATACCTCGCTGACGAACTTCCTCCGGTAAAATACCTGTAATCGCGCGTGTTTGGCTTGACTCACTCGGCGGCGGTGTGTAGCATGATCGTTACTCTGGATAGGCTCGTAGCTCAGTGGGAGAGCGCCTCTCTGACGCAGAGGAGGTCGGCGGTTCGAAACCGCCCGAGCCTACCAATCACCTCTCCCCAGGGAGTGTATGGCGGCGTCTGAGGAAGAACGACATCTCACCCTGACGGGCGACTTCGACTGCGATCCGTCGCCGCTCTCCACGCTCCGACACTCGACCTCGCACGTGATGGCGCAGGCCGTGAAGCGTCTCTATCCCGAGGTGAAGCTGGCGATCGGACCGGCGATCGAAGACGGCTTCTACTACGATTTCGATCGATCGACGCCGTTCACGACCGAGGACCTCGCGCGGATCGAGGCCACCATGCGCGAGATCACCCGCGCTGACTATCGCTTCGAGCGCCGCGAGATGGACCGCAGCGAGGCCATCGGGTTCTTTCGCGACCATCAGGAGCCCTTCAAGGTGGAGATCCTCGAGGGCCTCGATGCGCCCCGAGTGTCGCTGTACCAGCAGGGCGAGTTCGTCGATCTCTGCCGTGGGCCGCACGTGGCGTCCACGGGTCACGTCAAGCACTTCAAGCTGCTCACCTCGTCGGGTGCGTACTGGCGCGGCAGCGAGAAGAACCCGATGCTCCAGCGCATCTACGGGACCGCGTGGCTCACCGCCGACGAGCTGGACAAGTATCTCTGGCGCGTCGAGGAAGCGAAGAAGCGCGACCATCGAAAGCTCGGGCGCGAGCTGGATCTCTTCGATTTCCACGACGTGGCTCCCGGAGCGCCGTTCTGGTTGCCGAACGGCATGGTGCTCATCCGTGAGCTGGAGAAGTTCGCGCGGGAGGCGCTCGACGCCAACGGGTATCAGGAGATCGCGACGCCGCTCCTCATCCACAAGCGGCTCTGGGAGCAGTCGGGCCACTGGGAGCATTATCAAGACAACATGTTCAAGGTCGAGGTGGAAGAGGAGCTCTTCACCCTCAAGCCGATGAACTGTCCGCCCTCGACCTACGTCTATCGTCGGTCGCTGCGCTCCTATCGCGATCTGCCGCTCCGCTTCAGTGAGATGGGACGCTGCCACCGCAACGAGCGTTCGGGGACGCTGACCGGACTCGTGCGGGTGCGCCAGTTCACCCAGGACGACGCCCATATCTACTGCCGTCCCGATCAGCTCCAGGACGAGATCACGGCGCTGCTCGGGCTCGTCCGCGAGTGGTACAAGGTCTTCACGCTGGAGCCCTCGTTCAAGCTCTCGACGCGGCCGGAGAAATATCTCGGGACTCGCGAGCAGTGGGACGACGCCGAGCGCGCCCTGTCGGAGGCGTTGCGCGCCAACGGCATCGCGTACGAGCTGAACGCCGGTGACGGCGCGTTCTATGGGCCCAAGATCGACGTGGACGTCCACGACGTCCTGGGCCGGCAGTGGCAGATCGCGACGATCCAGGCGGATCTCACGATGCTGCCCGAGCGCTTCCAGCTCGAGTACATCGACGCCGACGGCCAGCCCAAGCGCCCGGTGGCGATCCATCGGGCGATCTTCGGCTCGTACGAGCGCTTCATCGGCATCCTGACCGAGCACTACGCGGGCGCCTTCCCGACGTGGCTGGCGCCCGTGCAGGCCCGCGTGCTGCCCATCAGTGAAAAGCACGCGGAATATGCGCGCAGCGTCTGGGAGCGCCTGCGCGGCGCACGGATCCGCGCCGACCTCGATGACCGCAACGAGAAGCTCGGGTATCGTATCCGCGATGCCCAGGTGCGCAAGGTGCCCTACATGCTCGTCGTCGGCGAGCGGGAACGCGCGGCCGGCACCGTGAGCCTGCGCCCGCGCACCGGCGAAGACGTCGGCACCGTCCCGCTCGACCGCGTGGTGGGCGACCTCACGCGTGAGATTGCCGTTCGTGCGCCCGATCTGACCGTGGGCCGTTCGTGACCGGGCGGCCGTCCCCCGTATGTGTCCTCGACGCTATCCGTCTGCACGACCAGACGGACGGCCAATAGGAGCTGCCTATCAGTCAAGCCAAAGAGATCCGTATCAATGAAGGAATCCGTGTCCGTGAAGTGCGCGTGGTCAGCGCCGACGGCGAACAGCTCGGGATCATGCCGATCCAGCAGGCGCTGGAGACGGCGCGCCAGCGCGAGTTCGATCTGGTCGAAGTGGCGCCGGAGGCCCAGCCGCCCGTCTGCCGGATCATGGACTTCGGCAAGTACAAGTACACGCAGGCCCGGCGCCTCAAGGAAGCGCGCAAGAAGCAGACGACGATCCAGGTCAAGGAAGTGAAGATGGGCCCCAAGACGGAGAGGCACGACTTCGACTTCAAGGTGAAGCACGTGCGCCGGTTCCTCGACGAGGGCCACAAGGCGAAGGTGACGGTGCGCTTCAAGGGCCGCGAGATGGCCCACACCGAGCTCGGCTGGAAGATGCTGCAGAAGATGGTGGAGGCCGTGCAGGACATCGCCACCGTCGACAACAATCCGCGGATGGAAGGACGGATGCTGCACATCGTCCTCTCGCCCAAGGCCCAGCACTGAGAGCCACGGAGAACGAGCATGCCGAAGATGAAAACGAAGCGGGGCGCGGCCAAGCGGCTCAAGAAGACCGCCTCCGGGAAGCTCAAGCGACACAAGGGCTGGAAGAGCCATCTGCTGGAGGCGAAGCGGCCGAAGCGGCGCCGTCGTCTCCGGAAGGGCCAGCTGATCTCGAAAGCGGACGAGCGCCGATTGAAGGTGCTCGTGCCGTACCTCTGAGGGAGGACGCCGAGCGATGCCACGCGCGAAGGGCGGTTCCAAGACACGCCAGCGGCGCAACAAGATCCTCAAGAAGGCCAAGGGCTACGTCGGCGGCCGGCGCAAGCTGTACCGGCCGGCGGCCGAGACCGTCCTGCGCGCCGGCGCGTTCGCGTACCGCGATCGTCGGCAGAAGAAGCGTCGGGCTCGGGCCCTCTGGATCGTGCGCATCAACGCGGCCTGCCGTCAGGTCGGCCTTTCCTACTCGAAGTTCATGGCCGGGCTCAAGAAGGCCGGCGTGCTGCTCGACCGCAAGGTTCTGGCCGAGATCGCGCTGACCGATCCGGCCGGATTCGCGAAGCTCGCCGACACCGTCAAGGCGCACGCCGGCTGAGCGTGGTGCGGCACCCGCGCGTCGACGCTATCGCCGACGAGGCGCGCGCCGCGATCGGCCGCGCGACGTCGTCGACCCAGCTCGAGGAGCTTCGCGTCCGCTATCTCGGCCGCCAGGGAAGCCTGACCATGCTCCTGCGTTCGCTCGGCTCGCTGCCCGCCGCCGAGCGCCCGCGGGTGGGCGCCGTCGCCAACGAGGTCAAGCGTGAGCTCGAGGCGTTGCTCGAGCTGCGGCTCGGGGAGACGCGGGAGGCCGAGCGCCGTCTCGAGCGTGCCCGCCACCGGATCGACCTGACGCTGCCCGGACGACGGCCGCTCTCCGGCGGCGTGCACCCGCTCACGCGCGTGCAGGACGAGATCGTGAACATCTTCGTCGGCCTCGGCTTCTCCGTGGCCGAGGGCCCCGAGATCGAGGACGACTACCACAACTTCGAGGCCCTCAACATCCCGCGCGATCATCCGGCGCGCGACATGCAGGACACGTTCTACCTGAGCGAGGACACGCTGCTGCGGACGCACACCTCGCCCGTGCAGATCCGGACGATGCAGGCGCAGCGGCCGCCCGTGCGCCTCATCGTGCCGGGCCGGGTCTACCGGCGCGACGCCGACATCACGCACTCGCCGATGTTCCACCAGATCGAAGGCCTGGCCATCGATCGCAACATCTCGATGGGCGATCTCAAGGGCACGCTCGAGCTCTTCGCGCGCGAGATGTTCGGCGGTCGCTCGAAGATCCGCTTCCGGCCGTCGTTCTTCCCGTTCACCGAGCCGTCGGCGGAGGTCGACGTGCTGTGCTTCCTGTGCGGTGGCAGTGGCTGCCGCGTGTGCAAGCAGTCGGGCTGGCTCGAGATCCTCGGTTCGGGCATGGTGCACCCGCAGGTGCTCCGGAACGTCGGCTACGATCCGGAAGAGGTCACTGGCTGGGCGTTCGGCATGGGGGTCGAGCGGGTCGCGATGTTGAAGTACGGCATCGACGACATCCGCCTCTTCTTCGAGAACGACCTGCGCTTCCTGCGACAGTTCGCGTCACCGTGAAGATCCCGTACCGCTGGATCCTCGAGTTCGTCGATCTCGACCTCACGGCCGAGCAGGCCGCCGACCGCCTGATCAACGCCGGCGTCGAGGTGGCCAGCGTCACGCCGCTCGCCCCCGGGCTTCGCGGCGTCGTCATCGGCGAGATCGAGGCGATCGAGCGCGAGCTGGGTGAGAGCCACGGACACCGGCTGGTGCTGTGTCGCGTCTCCACCGGCCGCGCGCACTTCAGCGTGGTCTGCGGCGCGCCGAACGCGGCCGTGGGCCTGCGGGCCGCCTTCGCCCCGCCGGGCGCCGTGCTTCCCGGCGACCGCCACATCGCCAGTGCGAAGATCCGCGGCACGGAATCTCACGGGATGCTCTGCTCGGAGCGTGAGCTGGGCCTCGGCGACGATCACGAGAGCGGCGTCCTGACCGTCGACGCCGATGCGCCGCTGGGGGCCGATCTCGTGGGCCATCTCGGGCTCGACGATCACGTCCTCGAGATCGAGATCACGCCCAACCGTCCCGACTGTCTCTCCGTGGTTGGCGTCGCGCGCGAGCTGTCCGCGCTGACCGGTGCGCCCTTCCGTGCGCCCGTGATCGCGGTGAAGGAGTCCGACGAGGCCGCCAGTGGCCTCGCCACCGTTCGCATCGACGCGCCGGACCTCTGTCCGAGGTTCACGGCGCGCGTCATCGACCATGTCACCGTCGGTCCGTCGCCAGCCTGGCTGCGGGCGCGGCTGCGCGCCGTCGGCCTGCGGCCCATCAGCAACGTGGTGGACGTGACGAACTACGTGATGTGGGAGCTGGGCCAGCCGCTGCACGCCTACGACTACGCCACGCTCGCCCGGGCGACGATCGTCGTGCGGCGCGCGCGGGCGGGGGAGCCCTTCACGACGCTCGACGGTCAGGCGCGCGCGCTCACCGAGGGCATGCTGCTGATCGCCGACGCCGAGCACGCGATCGGCGTCGCCGGTGTCATGGGCGGCGCCAACACCGAGGTCGGCGGACGCACGAACCGCATCTTGCTCGAGGCCGCGTGCTTCCAGCCGGGCTCAATCCGTCGGACGTCGCGAGCGCTCGGGCTGCTCACCGACGCCGCCTACCGGTTCGAGCGGGGTGCCGACATCGAGGGCGTCCCGGATGCCAATGATCGGGCGGCCCAGATGATCGCCGATCTCGCCGGCGGCAGCGTTGCCCGCGGCATCGTCGACGCCTATCCATCGCCCGAGCCGCGTCGCCGCGTGTCCCTGCGGATGAGCCGGGTCCGCCGGGTGCTCGGCGTGGCGCCTCCCACGGCGGACGCGGCGCGCATCCTGAAGGGACTGCAGCTACCGACCCGCGCCGAAGGCGACACCCTGGAGGTCGAGGTCCCGACGTTCCGCCGCGACCTCGGTATCGAAGACGATCTCGTCGAAGAAGTCATCCGCGTGTGGGGCTACGACAAGATCCCGTCCACGCTGCCCGGCGGTGCGATCCGGCTCGTGCAGCTGCCGGCCACGCAGCGTCAGGCTGCGACCGTGCGCCGGGCGCTCGTCGGCGCCGGCGTCCTCGAGGTCATGACGTACAGCTTCAGCGATCCGGCCTACGAAGAAGCGCTGCGGATCAGCGGCACCCAGAGGCCGGTGGCGGTGCTCAACCCTCTCAGCCGCGACGCCTCGTGGCTGCGCTACAACCCTCTCGAGGGCGTCCTCGGCGTGGTCGCGACGAATCTGCGCAGGCAGCAGCCGACCCTCCGCGTGTTCGAGATCGCCAGGACGTTCGAGCCGGCGCCGGGATTGCCCAACGAGCAGCGCTGGCTGGCCATCGCGCTGGCGGGCCCTCGCGTGCCGTCGGCGTGGTGGGCGCCGTCGGGGGAGGGGCCCAAGGCCGAGATGGTCGACGTCTACGATGCGAAGGGCCTCGTCGAGCTGGTGCTCGACGCGCTCGGCGTGCACGAGCTCGAGACGCGGCCGCTGCTGGCCGGCGGCGTCAAAGGCTTCGAGCCCGACTGCCACGCCGCGCTCATGACGTCGACGGGAGTCACCGCCGCCGAGTTCGGTGAAATCGGCGCGGACGCCCGGCGACTGTGGGACATCAGCGTGCCTGTGTTCGCTGCACTGCTGCCGCTCGACGAGATCCTGCGCCTGATGCCGCCGCCGCTGCGTTATCAGCCGTTGCCGCGGTTCCCGTCGGTCCAGCGCGACCTCGCGTTCGTCGTCGGCGCGCTGCGCGCGGTGACGGCAGCCGAGATCGAGCGCGCGATTCGCGAAGCGGCCGGGCCGCTGCTCCGCTCGCTCACGCTCTTCGACGTCTTCACCTTCGACGACGGCCCCCGCAGTCTGGCCTGGCGTCTGACGTTCCAGGCCGACGACCGCACCCTCACCGACGACGAGGTCAACGCCATCCAGGAGCGGGTGGCCCGCCGGATCGAAGAGCGCTTCAACATCACCTGGCGAGGAGCCTGATGAGTGACGACGTGATCGATCGCCTCGGTCAGCTCGAGGATGCCGTGCGCCGCGCGGCGGATGCGCTGGGCCGGCTGCGCGAGGACAACGATCGCCTCCGCCGAGAGGTCGCGCGCCTGACCGCCGAGCGCAAGCAGACGGTGACCCAGATCGACTCGATCCTCAACGACATTGCCAAGCTCGACCTTGAGTAGCCGCGTCGAGCTGACGCTGCTGGGCCAGACCCTGACCGTGCGCACGGAGGCGTCGGAGGGCTACGTACGCACGTTGGCCCGTTATCTCGAAACTCGCGTTGCGACGCTCCACGAGTCAGGCGTGCAGGACCCCTCGAAGGCGCTGCTGCTGGCCGCGCTCGACATCACCGACGAGCTCTTCCGCGCCCGCGAGGACAAGGACAAGACCGCCGGCGACGTCGGCGCCCGTCTGGGCGCGCTGCTCACGTTGCTCGAACAGGCGACGCCCAAGCCGTCCTGAGACGGCGGCCCCCTTCCCAGCGCCGCGAGCGGGCACCTGTCCGAACGCGCTAGCGAAACGATCCGTGCCGGCCGGCTCCGCCGGCAAAGCGCTGGGCGCCGGCCAGGCTTTCGCCGGTCTTCATCGTCGCTGCGCCGAGTGCATGCTCGCGGCGCAGCGCGGCATCGAGCGTCTTGCCGAGTGAGTCGTACGCCGAGCGGCGGTCGCTGAGGACGCAGTGCGGCGGAAACTCGGCGATCGTCCGCGCGAGCGCCTCCGCCTCCTCGCGGGCGCGGCCGCGCGGCACGACGCGGTTGGCCAGACCGATCCGCTCGGCCTCGCGCGCGTCGATCGGGCGGCCCGTCATCATGATGTCGAGCGCGCGCGCAAGACCGACGAGCGCGGGGAGGCGGACGGTGCCGCCGTCGATGAGCGGGATCCCCCAGCGGCGATTGAAGACGCCCATGACGGCGTCCTCTTCGACGACGCGCAGGTCACACCACAACGCGAGCTCGAAGCCACCGGCGACCGCATGGCCGGCGATGGCCGCGATGGCGGGCTTGGCGAGGCGGATGCGTGTGGGCCCCATCGGCCCTTCGTCGTAGACGGGCCACGGCCGACGCTGCCGCCGCTCGGCATAGGCCTTGAGGTCGGCGCCGGCGCAAAAGGTGCCGTTGGCGCCCCAGAGCACCGCGACGCGGGCCTCGCGGTTCCGCTCGAACGTCCGGAACGCCGCCCGGAGCGCCTTGGCCGTCGGCGAATCGATGGCGTTTCGTCGCTCCACCCGGTCCAGGATGATCGTAGTCACCGCGCCTCGATGCTCGGTCGTCACTGCCATGGTGTCCTCCTATCGGACTAGTGCTTCGACTTCTTGACTTGGAACCGCGGTGTCGGGTACACAGGAGAAGTCCCTGCGCTGTACGTGATGCCGGGGGGAAGTTTCAACCTCATTCAGATTACGGGAGCCGCACCGAGGGCGGTGTGCAAGCCCCTCTGAGAAGGGGAAGCCTGAAGTCCTCTAACGTTGGCGCCCACCTGGCAACGCCAGGTTCGAAACACCGTCGGCACACGGCAGAAGTGGGGATTTGACCTCCCCCGTCCGCCCCTTCTATACTGTCAAATCTGATAGATATTTGCGTCTTACAACTCACCCTCCCTGGGGGTTGACATAGCGATGGTTCAGCCACTATGGCTTCTGCTCCCTGTTGTCGCGATCGTCGCCCTCCTCGTAGGCTTCGTCCTCCAGAAGCTCATCAGCGAACGCAAGCTCGGTGAAGCGGGTGCGCGCGCCACGCGCATCGTCGGCGACGCCGAGCGCGATGCCGAGGCGCGCCATCGCTCGGCCGAGCTGGAAGCCAAGGAGATCGTGCTCAAGGCGCGCGGTGAGTTCGAGCACGAGGTCCGTCGCCGCGAGCGTGAGATCCAGCAGATCGAGCAACGGATCCTCGCCAAGGAAGAGCAGCTCGCCCGCAAGCTCGATGACATCGAGCGCCGCCTCTCCGAGTACACGTCGAAGGACCGGAGCCTGACCGACCGCGAGAAGTCGATCGGGGAGAAGGAAGGCAAGCTGACACAAGCGTTCGACGAGCAGCGCCGCAAGCTCGAGATGATCGCCGGCCTCACGGCCGAGGAGGCGCGGCGCCAGCTCGTGGCGCAGATGGAGGAGGAGGCCAAGCGCGAGGCCCAGCTCATCGGCATGCGCCTCGAGGAGCAGGCGCGCGAGACCGCGCGAGAGAAGGCCAAAGAAATTCTCGCCACCACGATCCAGCGCCTGGCCCCGGACTACACGGTCGAGACGGCCGTATCGGTCGTCGATCTTCCGTCCGACGACATGAAGGGACGCATCATCGGGCGCGAGGGCCGCAACATCCGGGCGCTCGAGCTGCACACCGGCGTGGATCTCATCGTCGACGACACGCCGGAGGCCGTGCTGATCTCCGCCTACGATCCGTACCGGCGCGAGATCGCCCGCCGCGCGCTCCAGATCCTCATCTCCGACGGCCGCATCCATCCCGCCCGCATCGAAGAGGTGGTCGAAAAGGTCAAGAAGGAGATGGACCAGCACCTCAAGGAGGAGGGCGAGAAGGCCTGCTTCGAGGTCGGGATCCACGGGCTCCATCCCGAGCTCATGAAGCTGGTGGGCCGGATGCGCTACCGGACGTCGTACGGCCAGAACTGCCTGCAGCACTCCAAGGAGGTCGCCTGGCTGGCCGGCATGATGGCGGCGGAGATCAAGGCCGACGTCAAGCTGGCCAAGCGGATGGGCATGCTCCACGACATCGGCAAGGCGCTCACTCACGAGCAGGAGGGGAGCCACCCCGAGCTCAGCCTGCAGGTGCTGACCAAGTACAACGAGAGCCGCGAGGTGATCAACGCGGCGCTGTGCGGCCACGAGAACGTCGAAGCGGAGACGATCGAGGCGCTTCTCGTGGAAGCGGCCGACGGCATCTCGGCGGCCCGCCCGGGCGCCCGCCGCGACGTCCTCGAGTCCTACATCAAGCGTCTGGCCAAGCTGGAGGAGATCGCGCTCAGCTACAAGGGCGTGGAGATGTGCTACGCGATCCAGGCCGGCCGCGAGCTGCGCGTCATCACCAAGGCCGACATCGTGTCCGACCTCGACGCCCACCAGCTGGCCAAGGACATCACCAAGCGCATCGAGGCCGAGATGCAGTACCCCGGTCACATCAAGGTCGTCGTCATCCGGGAGACGCGCGCCGTCGAAGTGGCGAAGTAGGCCGAATGAAGATCCTGATGGTCGGCGACGTCTTCGGCGAGCCGGGACGCGCCGCCGTGAAGAAGCTCCTGCCCAAGCTCCGCCAGCAGCACGCGATCGACCTCGTGGTGGTCAACGTCGAGAACGCGGCGGCCGGCTTCGGCGTCACGCCGCAGATCGCCCGCGAGGTCCTCGATCAGGGCGCCGACGTGATGACCTCGGGGAACCACATCTGGGACAAAAAGGAGATCGTGGAGTACATCACCAAGGAGAATCTGCTGCTGCGCCCGGCCAACTTCCCGGCCGGCACGCCCGGCGTCGGCCACGTCACCGTGAAGGCGGGGCCGCATCGCGTCGCGGTGGTGAACCTCATGGGCCGCGTGTTCATGAGCGCGATCGACTGCCCGTTCCGCAAGGCCGACGAGATCCTGAACGAGGTGACCAAAGAGACGCGCGTCGTCCTCGTCGACATGCACGCCGAGGCCACGTCGGAGTCGGTGGCGATGGGCTGGTATCTCGACGGACGGGTCAGCGCCGTGGTCGGCACGCATCGGCACGTCCAGACCGCCGACGAGCGTGTGCTGCCCGGCGGCACCGCCTACATCACCGACCTCGGCATGACGGGCCCCATCGACTCCGTCATCGGTGTGGACAAGGATCTCATCCTGCAGCGCTTCCTCACCCAGATGCCCGTCCGCTTCGAGGCGGCCAAGGGGCCAGCCGCGCTCCACGGCGTCGTGATCACGGTCGATCCCGAGACAGGCCGAGCCTCCGACATCGTCCGGATACGTCAGACTGCTTGACCACGCCGGAGGGGGCGTGATCCTCGAGGGCAAACCGGTAGCCGAGAAGGTGCTGGCGGGCGTCCGCGCCGGCGTCGAGCGCCTGCGCGCCGAGCGTGGCGTGACGCCGACGCTGGGTGTCGTGCTCGTCGGCGATTTCGCGCCGAGCCAGATCTACGTCAGGAACAAGAAGCGCGCGGCCGACTCCGTGGGCATCGCCTCGCGCGATTGCCTCTATCCCCAGGGGCTGACCCAGCGGGAGCTGATCGACCTCCTCCGCTCGCTCAACGCCGATCCCGCAGTCCACGGCATCCTGCTCCAGCTCCCGCTCCCCAAGGGCCTGGACGAGGACGCCGCTATCGCGGCCATCGCGCCGGAGAAAGACGCCGATGGCCTGCACCCGACGAACCTCGGCCGCCTGCTCGCGGGCGAGCCGTCGGTGGTGCCGTGCACGCCGGCCGGTTGCCTCGAGATCCTCGACCACTACGGCGCGAAGCTGGAAGGCACCGAGGCGGTGGTGATCGGACGCTCGCGTCTCGTCGGCAAGCCGCTGGCCCAGCTCCTGCTCTCGCGTCACGCGACAGTGACGATGTGCCACACGCGAACGCGCAACCTCGCCGCGCACACTCGGCGCGCGGACGTGCTGTGCGTCGCCGCCGGCCGGGCCGGGATGGTGACCGGCGACATGGTCAAGGACGGCGCGTGGGTCATCGACGTCGGGATCAACCGGCTGCCGACGGGCAAGCTCGTCGGCGACGTCGACTTCGAGAGCGTCAGCCCGCGGGCTGGCGCCATCACGCCGGTGCCCGGCGGCGTCGGCGTCATGACCGTGGCGATGCTGCTGCGGAACACGTTGCTGGCTGCCGAGCGGCAGACCGCGACGCGATGACGGCCGAACGCACGGTCCTGAGCGTGTCGCAGCTCACCGACCAGCTTCGCGGCGTGGTCGAGGAGAAGTTCCCGGCGGTGTGGGTCGAGGGGGAGATCTCGAACTTCCGTCTCTACACCTCCGGCCACGCCTACTTCACGTTGAAGGACGAGAACGCGCAGCTTCGCGCCGTGCTCTTCCGCACCCGCATGCGCCGGCTGCGCTTCGAGCCCGGCGACGGCCAGCACGTCCTCGCCTTTGGGAGCCTCGAGGTCTACGCCCAGCGCGGTGAGTACCAGCTCGTCGTGGAGTTGCTGGAGCCTCGGGGGCTGGGCGCGCTCCAGCTCGCGTTCGAGCAGCTCAAGCAGCGTCTGGGAGCCGAAGGTCTCTTCGACCAGGCGCGCAAGCGGTCGCTGCCGCGCTTCCCGCGGAAGATCGGTGTCGCCACGTCCCCGAGCGGGGCGGTGATCCGCGATATCCTGCGTGTCATCGGCCGCCGCTTTGCCGGTCTCCACATCGTGATCGCGCCGTGCCGCGTGCAAGGCGACGGGGCCGGCGAGGAGATCGCGCAGGCGATCGCCGACCTCAACCGCCTCGGCGACGTGGACGTGATCATCGCCGGGCGCGGCGGCGGGTCGCTCGAGGATCTGTGGGCGTTCAACGAGGAGGTCGTGGCGCGCGCCATCGCCGGCTCGAAGATCCCCGTCATCTCGGCCGTGGGCCACGAGGTGGACGTCACCATCGCCGACTTCGCCGCCGATCTGCGGGCGCCGACCCCGTCCGCTGCCGCCGAGCTCGTGGTTCGTGAGAAGCAGGCGATCGTCGATGGGCTCGACACGCTCCGCCGTCGGCTCGATCGCGCCGTCCGCCGTCCGCTGACCGATCTCGAGCGCCGTGTCGACGACGTACGCAGCCGGCTCGATCACGCCGGCCGGGTTGCCCACGATCGGGTCGCCCACCGGGTCGCGCTCTTGACCGCACGCCTGAAGGCGGCGAGCCCGTTCAACCGCCTGGGTGTCGGGCGCCATCGTCTCGATCGCGTGCAAGGACGGCTGCACGGCGCGGTGGCCGGACACGTCGTGACCGCGCGCCACCGGCTGGTCAACATCGTCGGACGCCTGGAATCGCTCTCGCCGCTGGCGGTGCTGGGCCGGGGCTACAGCCTCACGCGCACGCGGGAAGGCGCCGTGGTGCGGCGCACCGGCGACGTCCGACCGGGCAGCCGCGTGGACGTCTTGCTCTCCGAGGGTGTCCTGGACTGCCGCGTCGAGAGCACGAGGGAGCGTGATGACCGACCTCAAGTTTGAAGACTGCCTGACGCGCCTCGAGCAGATCGTGGCCTTGCTCGAAGGCGGCAATCTCTCGCTGGAGGAGTCGCTGAAGGTCTACGAGGAGGGTGTGTCGCTGGCCCGCCGCTGCGCCGCGTATCTCGAAGACGCCGACCGCCGCATCGAGGTTCTCACCAAGGACGATGCGGGCAGCCTGGGCACGCGCCCGTTCGCGTGGGAACCGGAGCGCGAGGCATGAGCGACTTCGACCTCAAGACGTACGTCAACGACCGCCGGCGCCTCGT
>Ga0209376_1001041_pt1 | contig 29378 bp, 22 predicted proteins | sample GraSoiAngelo_134_FD_185891 | JGI IMG/M metagenome (GOLD analysis project Ga0209376, IMG submission 185891) | Grasslands soil microbial communities from the Angelo Coastal Reserve, California, USA - 14_0929_05_30cm (SPAdes) (version 2) | ecosystem: Environmental > Terrestrial > Soil > Grasslands ... | reverse complement strand
AAACCGAAGATGGCCTGGAGCATCTCGATCACATATTCGAAGGTGTGGTCGTCGTCATTCAGAATGATAACGTGATACAGCTTGCTCAGATCGTCTTTTGCCGACCTGCCGATATCCGTGTCTAGCGTAGTGCCTGCCATTTCCTTTATTTTACTCGGCATGAACATCCTCGTATTTACAGTCTGGCCCGTGGAGTTCTGGCAAGTTCCAAAATCACAAGTCCAGCGGCTGCGCGAACGGTTTCCCCAAGTGAACTTCATGCATGCGGTTACCGATGCTGAAGCGGTCAGCGCAATTGAATCCGCCGACGTCGCGCTCGCATCGCGGCTGTCCTACTCGATGGTCGAGCACGCATCGCGGCTCCGATGGGTCCATTCCACGGCAGCGGCGGTCGGGATTCTGCCCTTGAAGGAACTTGCCGCTCGCGAAATCCTGGTTACCAACTCCCGCGGAATTCAGGCGGCGGCGATGGCGGAGTTTGTCATTGGCGGCCTTCTTGTACTGTCGCGGCGATTCCACTTGATGCTGGCAGCGCAGCGCGAAAGACGCTGGGTCCAGGATGAACTCACGAGAGATGTCTGGCCTTGGAGTGTCCGCGGGCGAAGGATGACTATCGTTGGTTTCGGCACCACCGGACAAGAAGTTGCCCGGCGCGCGCATGCATTCGGCATGCGGGTGATCGGCATTCGCCGGCGCGTGGAGCAGCCAAAACCGGAATTTGTCGACCGCATTGTGGGTCCCGGTGAATTGGACGAAGCGCTGCGGGGCTGTGACGTACTGGTGATCGCGGCGCCGTTCATCGCTGAAACGGACGGTTTGATCGGCGGCGAACGGCTCGCCATGCTCAAGCCCGGCGCAATAGTCATCAACGTCGCTCGCGGCCAAATCATCGACGAGACGGCCTTGATCGCTGCTCTTGAGAAGGGTCATCTTGGCGGCGCGGTCCTCGACGTTTTCAGACACGAGCCTCTCGATCCGGCTAGTGTATTGTGGTCGATGCCCAACGTGATTATTTCACCGCACGTTTCGGGAGTGCGGCCGGACCACTGGGATGAGGTCATCGACCTCTTCGCGGAAAATCTGCGGCGCTTCCAACGCGGTGATCCACTATTGAATCCCGTGAATGTCCGCGCGGGATATTGACTGCATCCGCCGTCGGGCCGGCGCTCATATCTTGAACGACTCGAGAGATTCGGGAGCGAATAATTCCTTCGGCATCAACTGGCGTTTGGAGAGACCCTGTTCGAAAGAGTAGCGGAGAAATGTGGAGAGGTTATCCAGATTCGGCTCGAGTCCGTAAGGCCAGAAGTCGCGGCCGAGCATCTTTTCGGTTTCCTCCGTGTGCCAGACCAACCACGGAAGCATGACCTTCAGCGCGGCTGTCTCGCGCAAGTCTTCATAGGCTTCACGCTGAGCGAGCGTGAACGCTTTAAATAGTGATTGTGCGACCCACGGATTTTCTTCATAGACATCGCGGCGGATGGCGATGACGTGCATGATCGGAAAAATCTTGGTCTTCTGAAAATATTCCCGCTCGGCCGCCTGATAATTCTCGAACAGCCTTCGAACCTTATCCGGCGCCGTTTTGAATGTGGACGGAGCGCGCGTCGCGTAGAGAGCGTCGATCTCCCCGGATGCGATCATTGCCGCTAGCGTCCGGTCCAAAGGAATCGGCCGGACCTGGATTTCCGGAGGCAGCTTCAGCGGGAGCTTTTCGGGGCGGCCCGGTTCTTCCTCGCCGCCTTGAAAATAGGTGGAGCTTGTGACAGGAACACCATACTCATCGCTGAAAATGCCTCGAATCCAGACGGGCGCGGTCATCTGATATTCGGGATTTCCAATGCGCTTACCGATCAGATCTTTCGGTTCCCGAATTCCACTGTCCGCGTTGATATAAATGCAGGAGTGACGAAAGGAGCGGGAGGGAAATACCGGAATCGCAATGAACGGAGGATCTTCGCGAAACAGCGATATCGTGTAGGACGAAAGCGACATTTCGGCGACGTCGAACTCGCGATGCCGCAACATCCTGAAGAACGTCTCTTCGACGACGAGGTTGAGATAATTGAGCTCTATGCCGTCGACGGGAATGCGTTCTTCCAGCAGGGCCCGTGTTCGGTCGTAGTTCCAACACGCAAGAGTCAGTCGAAGTTTAGCCATGGGCTAGACAGATCCTAATCGTGCTCGGCGTGCAGGGCTTTGTGTTCTTCGTGTTGCTTGTCGCGGCGGATCGCGTCTGCCTTTTTTCGCGCTTTGGCGAGATGCGCTTCCCGGGTCGACTCGGAGCTCACCGCGCATAGCGATATCAGCCGCTTCAGATCGTTCTGTTGACACTCCGGACATTTGGGCGCGGGCGATGACGGCAGCATCAGAAACTCGAAACGGTGCCCGCATCCACTGCATTCATATTCGTAAATCGGCATACCGTTTGATCAGGGCTGAATGGTTTCTGGAATCGTAGCAAAAACCATTCCGCTGTAGCGCAACCCAATCATACTCGATGTTCCCGTACCTGTCGCCGGCGACACCGTGACTCGTCCCACGTAATTGGGAGGCAGCGTCATCAATTCGCTCAAATATCTGGCAATGGACGTTCGCGGACCAAGCGTTCGAGTTACCGTACCTGCGACCGTTCCGCTCCCATCATCCACCGAAATACTATACGTGTTCTGAGCATCCGAGTCGTTCGCGATTCCGATCCCAATCTGGGCCCCTTCCCGCGTATCCGCCAGGATCTGAACCTTACTGGATGGCGGCGAAGAAAACACTGCTGCTTCGGCGAGTTTGGTTCCATTCGGCGAATAATAAGAATACAGGAGCTGAGCCTCAACATTTGCCGTGCACTGGAGCGTGGCATAACCCGTTTTGAGGCTCTGGGTCGCGGGGGTCGGGGCGATCACGAATCCGTTCGGTTGAAGCTGATACGGCGTTTGAGCAAATCCGGGAACTGTCAGACCGCGCAATTGGAGTGTGCATATGTTCGTACTGCTGGAGCTGGCATTCGAAATCATGAGTGTGCTTCGGAAATAGGATCCGTCGCTCACAGTGCCATCAGCGAAGGCGGGGAAAACGTGATAGGTGCTTGCCGTCAGGGACGCATTTGGGTTAGTCGGCGGCGATGTCGGTCCTGGATCAGGTGGCGGCGGAGCCGTTGACGTCGCCCATGCATGAGCGAAGACATACGCATCGATCGAACCCCACCCTGTTGTCAGATCGTAGCCCGGACCCGCAGAATACCCGGTCATGAATCCATCCACACAATTCGGTGAATCCGCCGCGCATGGGACCGCATTCGTCCCAGAGATAATGTCATGGAAAGACGTTGGAACCTGCGAGGCCAACGCGTACAACCGCGGGTTTGGGTTTCCATTCGCCTGGTTGGTGACCTGGTTTACGATGGCCATGATGCCGGCAAAGGCCGGGGCGGACGCCGATGTTCCGGAAGCGATGAAAAGACTGCCCCGCTGTTGAATAACATAACCATCATGACCGGCAGCCGTGAGCGACACATCCGGCACATAACGATGGTGTTGGTCCGCCGTGCCGGGATCAACAGACGGCACTCCGTAACCGGTTTGCCAGGATGGCGTGTTATGAACCACACTGACGCCGCCGCCACTGCTCCACAGACCAGCGGAGCCGCTCTCGTTCCACACCAATTCAGGTATGTAAATTTTCGCGGAGGAGCGATTCTGAATGCTATTGGTGGCGTTCCAATAAACTGAATCCGCACCACCCTCATTGAATTGCGTCCCTCCCACGGCGACATTGTAGGGGGTGGAAGCCTCTCCATTGACGCTAAAGCCACGTTTGGCGGCGGTGGCGGAAGGACTGTCGCAATCGGCAGAGCCAGTGTCTCCGGAGGCAACAAAGACAGAGATGCCTTGCGTTGCCGCCTGTTGCCAGAGGCTGGCGTAGAACTGTGAGGTTGAAGGAGAGGCGGTTTCACAGAATCCGAAACTCGTGCTCATGACCGGGGCAACGTTGTTGTTCACAATGTACATTTCAGACAGCAGGACACCATCGGTCGCTCTTGTGCTGCTGGAAACGACGAACTTGATCTTTGCCCCTTTCGCGACAGCACCGGACCACTCTACATCGAGATCCACCTCGCCTTCTTCGTCTTCGCTGACGATGCCGGGATCCGTACCATTCACGATGACCTCCGGGTTGGCCTCCGGCAACCCGTACATGGATCGGAAAGTCGCGACGTCGTTGACATTGAAGTTACTCCGGCCGGCGATCGCAATGGTTTGGCCGGTGCCGTCGAATCCCTGGTTCCACAAAGGAGCAAGATCGTAGATCGTGGCGAAGTCATATGGAACCATCGCGTGGCGTCCGCCGAATGTGAAGTTCGGTAGAGACTGGAACCGTTGAAGCTTCGGCTTGGATACGAAGTCATGAAGTGAAAACACTCCCGCGACTATTCCTGCCAATGCTTGCGGTATCGAGATATCCGTCGCATTTGCGACGTGCATCTCACCGTTAAACTCATAGCGGTGAATCTCGGTGAGGAACACTTGCTCGATCTGCCGCGCCGTTCCGCTGAATTCGATTTGGCGGCGGCCATTGGAGACTTCGTCAACGTGCAGGCCGCGCGTTTCGAGCCATTCCACGATGACGTTCATGTCTTCGGCCGAGACTCCGAAGCGTTCTCCAAATTCCTTTGGCGTTAACCATTCGTGATAGTGCGGTGAGGACGGGTCTTGCTGTTGGGCGAGGAATCCTGCAAGGTCAGCCTCCTGCTCCGGACTGCTCTTCAGCGCAAGAATCGCGCGCTCCATCAACAGATCCGCTCGAACACGGCCCTGATCGCGTGCTTGCCTGATTCGGGCGTGCGTTGTTCCCGGCAGAAGGACAGTCCGCCGGTTGTCTATCTGCTCGGTGAGTCTGCGCCTCTGTCGTGGCCGTCCGGCGTTGATCTGTCCTGCGACTACGGGCAACCAGGCACTCAGGAGAGTCATAAATAGCGCGGCCGCAGCCGCTGTTTTCTTCAGTGTCATAGGGCACTCATGAAATTACGATCGGGACGAACTCCTTGCAAAAGAAACCCTCTGCCTCTGGGAGAGGGTAGATCTTCCGCAGCACCGCTACATTCGACAGCAGGAGAGTGCTATTTTCTGTGCCGTCATAGAGTGCCTACTATGTTACCGTGTCATTGCTCATGAGATTCGTTGCCGGCTCCGCTTTGCTTTTGGCGGCGGTCCTCGCCGTAGTGGTCTATGGACAAGAAGAATTCGGGTTGCTCGGACGCTACGATGACGTTCGAAGGGTACCCGATAACTACACGAAAGAGAGCAACCAATTTGTCTTCACCCGGCTCATTTACAACGGACGCATCCCCGGCTATTACAAGAATTGGTATACCGACTATCCTCGAGCCGATCGAAATCTCATCGCCGTATTGAAGCGGCTGACGAATATCAACATCGCTGATCAAGAACGTGTTGTTCCGATCAATGATCCCGATCTATTTAAATACCCCCTGATTTATTCCAGTGAAGTCGGACAAATGGTGATCACGGATGAGGACGCGGCTATTCTTCGACGATATTTGGAACGTGGCGGTTTCTGGATCGTCGACGACTTCTGGGGCACGTTTGAATGGTCGGAATTCACGGCCCAGATGCGTAAAATTTTTCCCTATCGCGAAATCAAGGATATTCCCCGGGACCATCCGATCTTTCACGTGATGTATGACACCGACCACATCATCCAGACCCCCAGCCTCGCTTATGTATTCAATGGAGGAATCACGTGGGAAGTCGATGGTTTCGAGGCGGAATGCAAAGGCATATGGGATGACAGCGGCCGATTGATGGTCGTCATCAATCACAACACCGATCTCGGTGATGCTTACGAGTGGTCCGACGATCCCCGCTATCCCAACAAATTCTCCGGATACGCTTTCCGCGTGGCTGTGAATTTCATCATGTACGCCCTGAGCCACTGAGAATAGATTTTGAAATCGGTCTCAGGCGGAAAGCGGCAGGAAGCCTGCCAGACGACCGCTACAGGTTTTTGAGGCCGACGTCTGCTAGAATAATCAGTTTCATCGAACAACAGGAGCCTATCTGTAATGATTCAAGCAACACAACTGCGCCGTGGGAACACGATTCTGATGAATGGCGAGCTTTACCAGGTGGTGGATTACCAGCACATCACGCCGGGGAACTGGCGAGGAATGGTACAAACCAAACTGCGCAAGCTCAGCACCGGAGCGATTATCGATCACCGGTTTCGTTCGGAAGATCGCGTCGAGCGGGCGGTGCTGGATGAGCGCGAGATGGAGTATCTCTACAAGGACGGAACCGATCACTATTTCATGGATACCGAGAATTACGAACAAATCCATTTCAGCGAGGACGTTCTCGGCGACGCAGTCAACTATCTCGTCGCGAATTCCAAAATCAAAGTCGATTTTTACGAGGGCAGCCCGCTTGGGGTGGAGCTCCCGGCGACCATGGATCTTCGTGTTGTGGAGACAGAACCGGGAATGCCTTCCGCTACTGTCAGCAACGTTCTGAAACCGGCCAAACTGGAAACGGGATTGGTCGTCGGCGTACCGCACTTCGTTCAGCAGGGCGAAGTGATCCGCGTAGACACTACGGAAGGAAAATACATCGAGCGCGTTCGGGGATAGCCCCTTCAGAAATTCGGTGTCTGTCCCCGAATTATCCCGAGGAGTTCGTCCTCGTCGGTCGCGAATATTGTTCGAAAATCCAGAATGACGCGCCCTTCTTCAAGCCGCACGATTACTGGGGGTTCAGAATTGCGAAGGCGGCGTTCCAATTCTGCGTCCGAAATTCCAGGAAAATCGAGCGCCACGCCCCAGGAAGGAAGATAGGTTTCGGGAGCAGAACCGCCGCCGACGACCGACTTCAGTTCGAGCGGCTTCGCGTTTTCTCCTACACGCCCGGCGAAGGATTCCGCGCGGTGTTTCAGTTCGGCGGCGCTAGCCTGCAGCATCCGCCACACTGGGACTTCTTCCGTTTTGCCACATAGATACGCGTGGAGGACAAATTCCAGTACGGAGATCGTTAGCTTGTCGACGCGCAGGGCTCGGAAGAGCGGATTCTGCCGGATCTTTTCGACATAGAGTTTCTTGCCGGCGATGATGCCGGCCTGGGGTCCACCCAAGAGTTTATCGCCGCTGAAAGAGATCACGTCAATACCAGCACGGATGCTGCCCGCCGCGATGGGCTCGTCAGCGATTCCGGGTATCGGATCCGAGACACAGCCGCTCCCCAAATCTTCAAAGGTCGGAATATTTCGGCGCTTACCCAACTCAGCAAACTCTTCGAGGGGCGGCCGCTCGGTGAAACCAATCATCCGAAAATTGCTAGGGTGTACGCGGAGCAGGAGGCGGGTATGCTCATTGATTGCTCTCTCGTAATCTTTGATCCGGGTGCGGTTTGTCGTACCCACTTCGCGCAAACGGGTGCCGCTACGCGCCATGATTTCGGGAATTCGAAAGGAATCCCCGATCTCGATCTGTTCTCCCCGGGAAACGATAACTTCTCCGCCTTCACCCAGGGTGTTCAACACAAGAAGGACTGCAGCGGCATTGTTGTTCACCACGATCGCCGCTTCGCACTCGAGCAACTGGATGAGCGTTCGGCCGACGTGGACATCACGCTTTCCGCGCTTGCCCTGTTCCAGATCGAATTCAAGATTCGAATAGCCCGTCGACACTTCCCGCAAATGTTCAATGGCACGCTCGGGCAGCGGCGCACGGCCAAGATTGGTGTGCAGGACAACGCCCGACGCGTTGATGATACGTCGAAGAGAAGGCTTGAGCGAATCGCGTATGCGATGCGCTACTCTTTCGGCAATCGCAGAGGTTAATTCCGCTCGGGACACGAGAGATTTGGTTTGCGCAAGTTCACGGCGAGTATCAGCCAGCACTCTATCGAGAATCGCCGCTACGAAAGGCTGGTTGAGGATCGGCCGAAAGTCCGCCAATTTTTCGGAACGAAGGACATCGTTAACCGGTGGGATTTGCCTCAATGCTTGCATAAACAATCCGAGCCGCCGCTATTTCAGCACACGAGCACTTGATTTACAATTGCCACTCAATGTTGATATTCATCGCGCGGACCGTAGTGCTGTTTGTATTTTCCATAATCCTCTTTTCGTCCGAAGGGGCTGCCTGGCCTCAATCGACTCTGCCCCAAATTATGCGCGACGCGGCGCGGCCGCTGCCGAAAAGTCTGAGCACACTTTTAAAAGATTTTGAACCGGTCATGTCGGAACCGTGTCGAAGCATGCCGGTTGAAGAGGCGGTGAATATCGCAATCGTGGAATTGAAAAAGAAGGGAGGCGATTTGGCGCTCTCGGTCGCTGCGATCCGGGACGCTGGATGCGCCGCAGCGGAACTAAACGATCCTCAATTGGATTCGCTTGTCGCCGCGCAAGCCGACAAGTTTGCCGTTGTTTTCTATGGTTATCATGAACTCATCACGAATGGTGATCTTGCGGGTTTTCTGACGGCCCGCCGGGAGGAGCGCGACCGTCTGTTTACGCGGCTTCGACGTTCCTCGGAACTGCCGGATCGCAGCAGTGTGATCGAAATGTCACCTCAATTTGGAATTGCCTCCATCGCGTATTCTCACGCCGTCACCGATGTGGCAAATGTCTGGTTTCTGATCTGGAAGACAGTAAACGGCGATCTGAAATAGATTTCATGAGACGAATCGAACGCGCGCTGATCAGCGTGTATGACAAAACCGGAATCGTCGAATTCGCGGCAGCATTATCCGATCTCAAAGTTCAAATCATCTCTACCGGAGGTACATCGCGGCTGCTGAGGTCCAATGGTGTTGAAGTGCGCGACGTATCGGAGTTGACGAGATTCCCCGAAATCCTGGACGGCCGGGTGAAAACCCTGAATCCGCTCATTGCGGGGGGGCTTCTGGCCATCCGCAATAATACCGAGCATATGAAGCAGGTCCGAGCATACGAAATCCCGCTGATCGATCTCGTGTGTGTGAACCTTTACCCGTTTGCAGAGACTGTCCGCAAGCCCGGTGTGCAGTTTGAGGAGGTCATAGAAAATATCGATATCGGTGGGCCCGCAATGATTCGGGCGGCCGCGAAAAATTTTCAGGACGTGGCAGTCGTCACATCGCCTGCCGACTACAAAATGGTTTCCGCAGCACTAGGCGAAGGCAGCGGTGTGCTCCGCCGGGAGATCCTGTTTGACCTGGCGCGCAAAGCATTTCTCTGTGTGGCCCGATACGACGCGCAAATCGCGCAATATCTCTCTCATGCCGGACAGGATGGCGCCTTTCCGCCCAACATCTTCATGGATTTCGAAAAGATTTCCGACCTGCGTTACGGCGAGAATCCGCATCAAAGTGCTGCATTTTATAAATGGGGCGGCCGGCCCGCCTACGGACTGGCTGCGGCAAAGCAGATACAGGGAAAAGAACTCTCCTACAACAATCTGGTCGATGCGGAAGCGGCGTGGAATCTCGTGCGTGAATTTGATTCCGCAGCTTGTTCGATCATCAAACACACGAATCCCTGTGGTACGGCGATCGCCGATTCCCTGCGCGAAGCATATTTGAAGGCTTACGCAGCCGATCCCGTGTCCGCGTTTGGTTCGATTATTGCTCTCAACAGAACGGTTGACGCCGACACTGCTATCGAACTGGCTAAGCTGTTCGTTGAAGCTGTAATTGCGCCGGAATATCGGCCTGAGGCGCTGTCGATTTTCGCCCCCAAGAAGAATCTGCGGGTGTTGTCGATGGATGGTATCGATTCCCGAAACCCTGACCCTGCCCTATCCCACGCGGAGCGGGAAATTAGGAGGGTATCCGGAGGCATTCTTCTTCAGGACGTGGACAACGTTTTGCTTGGTCCGGAATCCAGAATTGTGACGAAACGCCGGCCTACGGAAAATGAGCATCGGGATCTGCATTTCGCATGGCGTGTGGCCAAGCATGTGAAATCCAATGCTATTGTTCTTGCCGAGGGCGGCCGCACGATCGGCGTGGGAGCCGGGCAAATGAGCCGTGTCGACTCGGTCAAACTCAGTATTCAGAAGGCGCAACCCACCCCTCGAGGTTCGGTACTGGCTTCGGACGCTTTCTTTCCTTTTCGCGACGGAATCGATGAAGCCGGCCGAGCCGGGGTGACAGCAATCATCCAACCGGGAGGCTCCGTCCGGGATGCTGAGGTTGTACAGGCCGCGGATGAGCACGGCATCGCGATGATTTTTACGGGTTCAAGACATTTCAAACATTAGCTCCTAAGGTATAATGGTCTGAATCTTATGAACAGACAATTGTTGGTCTTCGCGGCGCTTGGTCTTCTAACCACGGGGGTCGCAACCGCCGGATTTGCTCAGGCGAAATCGACTTCCCGTAACGAAGCGTATTATCACTTCTCGAAAGCGCGAATGCTGGACGACCAAGGCCAGGCGGCGCAGGCCATCGAGGAATACAAGAAGGCTCTCGACCTGGATCCCAACAATTCGTTGATTTTTTCCGAGATGGGCGAAAGCTATTTGCGGAACAACCGGCTGCGGGAAGCCGTCGATGTTGCGCAGAAGGCGATTCAGGCAGATCGTGACAATATCGAAGCTCACAAGATTTTGAGCACCGTCTACCTGCAGGTGATCGGAAGGGCAAACGCGCAGCAACCCCCGAGCACGGAAACGATCAATAACGCCATCCATGAATTTGAAGAGATCATCCGGATCGATCCCACCGACCGCCAGTCGTTTCTGATGGTCGGCCGGCTCTACCAGATCAAAGGAGAACGCGATAAAGCTGCGGATATTTACAAGAAATTCCTGGGCGTCGAACCGGGTTCTGAAGAGGGTGTCACGGCTCTGGCGAAGCTCCACATGGATGCAGGCAACTACAAGGAAGCCGTCGAACTACTCGAAAATTTTGTGAAGCAGAGACCGGATTCCGACAGTGCTTTTCAAACTTTGGGCGAAGCGTACTCCGACCTTCAAGAGTACGCCAAGGCGGCAGATGCCTATAAACGAGCCGGCGAACTCGACCCCGACAACGTCGAGATTAAAAAGGCTCTAGCGCAGGCCTTGTTCCTCGCCAATGACTTCGATAACGCCGCCAAGAAGTACGAGGATCTGGTGAAGACCGAGCCCGAGGATGGGGTCGCGCGGCTGAGGCTCGGCCAAATTTATCGGCATCAAATGAAATATGATCTGGCGCGGCAGAATCTGGAGAAGGCCAACCAGGCGTTTCCCGACAGCATCGAGATTCAATTCAATCTTGTGCTGCTCGACCGGGACGAAGGGCGGCTCGAAGATGCGCTGAAACTCGCGAATGAGCTTTTGAAGAAGACCGAGAAAGCCAACGGCCGCTACACGGAGGCCGAGAAGCAAAATCGGCGGGTTTTCCTCATCAATCAGGCGATCTTGAATCAGACGCTCGGGAATTATAACGAAGCCGTGCGCACATTCACCGAGGTCAAGTCTCTCACCAATGAAAAAGACGGCCGTGTGGATGCGTTGATCGTTGAGACCTATCGTCTCGCAAAGAATCTAGACAAGGCTCTGCAACAGACAGACCAGGCTCTGTTGGAAACCCCCGGCAGCCGCCAGCTTCGTATGCTCCGTGCCGATCTGGTCGCGGAGAAGGGAAGAGTGGACGAAGGGATCAAAGCTCTCCAACAATTGCAAAAAGGAAACGAAGAGGATCTGGATATCCTGTCCGCAATGGTGAGCGTCTTTCAGCGTGCAAAGCGCTTTGACGACGCGCAGAATGTCCTGAATAGAGCCGTTCAGCGTTTTCCGAACGAAGAGCAGGTGCATTTCCTTCAAGGCTCCCTCTACGAAAAACAAAAGAAGTACGGCGACGCCGAAAAGGCTTTTCGAAAAGCTCTCGAGATACAAAAAGACGATCCGGCCGTGCTGAATTATCTGGGTTTCATGTTTGCCGACCGCGGAATTCGCCTGGAAGAAGCGGAGGCCATGATCCAGAAAGCCGTCCAGGCCGATCCGACGAACGGCGCCTACCTCGACAGCCTGGGGTGGGTTTATTTCAAGCTGAACCGGCTGGATCGTGCCGAGGAATATTTGAAGAAGGCCATCATCTTCCTGAATACGGATTCCAATATCCATGACCATTTAGGTGACCTGTACTTCAAGACGAAGCGGTACGACGAAGCCCGGACCGAATGGAACAAAACGCTGCAGCTTTCGACGGAACAGGAAGAAATCGATAGGGTTAAGAAGAAGCTGGACGAACTGAAAACGACGAAGGCAGCCAAAAAATAATTCGAACCCGCCTTTCCTTGTGGCTGTCCTTATTACAGACATCGACGGATGAAGACGGTCGCTGTTCGAGCAGAAGACATTGATTTTAACGCTGCTGCTCGGGAGCATCGGTCGTTTCTGCTTCAGATTGCGGTTGCTTCCACACGCAATCCGACCGAGGCAGAAGACATTGTCCAGGAAGCTCTTATGCGTGGTTATCGCGGTATCAAACGATTTCGAGGCGACTGCCCGCTCCGAATCTGGTTGTCCCGTATCGTCGTCCGCGTGGCGATCAATCATCACAAGAGCCTGGCGCGCCGCCTGAAACGGTGGGTTTTTTTTGGGGATCTGCAATCGGTTTACGAAGACGGCTCCGTCCAGGAATTCGAACCCGCGGATCCGATGGTCTTCTTCGACCGTGAGGCCGTGTTGGATATACGTAAGCACGTGAACCGTCTTCCAGATGAGTTTCGGATGCCGTTGGTCATGCTGGCTGTGGATGGATTAACAATTCCGGAAATCGCAGGCATCCTCGAAATCCCCGAAGGGACCGTGAAGTCCAGAATTTTTTACGCGCGCAAGCGGCTGAAGCAGGCATTACAAGGCAAGAAAAGGTAAGAATCAATATGACTGTGGATTGCCGATGGGTTGAGACAAATTTGGAAGCCCTGTTCTGCGAAACGCTAAGCCCGGAACAGAATCGGATGGCCCGAGCACACATCGATAACTGTGATTCCTGCGGCAAGGAAGTCGCGGCGCTGAAGGCGATCGATCCGTTGGTCAAAGCTTACTTTCAAAACGAGCTGAATCGAGCGCTGAACGCCCGCGCCTCGGGCGGCCGCCGCTTGCCCGTGACCCGCGTGCTGGGCCTCAGTTCTGCGGCGCTGGTAGCGGCCGCCTTGCTGCTCGTTCTTACATTGCGTACACCGGCTCCGCAGCCCGCCGTTCCTGCAGCGTCTCCAGTCTCAGAAGCTACGGAGGCTCAGCCGCCTGAGGCGACACCTCTTATAAAAAGCTCAGACGCTCCGGCTGTCGAACGCGCTAAACCGGATGCGAGCGCACCGGCTCAGCGCCCCCAAATCCCTCGCAGCACAGCCCTGACCGGCAAGGACACGCCACAATTTCTGGTGACGGACCCGGCTGGATATTCACGCACCCTCAATGACTATCGCGGGCACGTGTTGGTCATCGGTGTTCTCAATAGTCGCCAGACTGAACCGGCGTCAAATTTCCAGCGGCTCTACAAAGCTTTCGGCTCGAATTTGAAATTTCGATTCGTCGGCGTTTCCACAGATCGTCAACCCAAACCCGCAGATACAACCTTCCCGTTAACCTACAATCAAGGCTCGACACTTTTCGGTGCCGCAGCGGGAGAATTTGTTCTCCTGGATGAGACGGGATCTGTTCAGTTGCGCGGATCTCTCATCAGGGATTTTGATAGCCTTCTCAGGGGCTTACAAGGAAACTAACCTAAAGCGAGCTTGGTTTTGAAAAACCAACATTGCTACCGCGTTTCCAACGTTCCTTTTTCAAAACAACATTGCCGCCGCATTTCCGCGGTTTCCAACAGAGACCTTCTAGAAAACGCTGGTTAGAAGGTGATCTTCGCCGAGATCTGCAAGATTCGCAGGTCGAAGGTATCGTTCGGCGCTCCAAATGTCGGATTCGGAGTAAGCACGCGGGTTGCAGCATTGTAGTTATACTGGGCGGTGATGATCGAGTTCACGCCCGGATTGATGTTGCCGAAGTTGGCACGGTTAAACAGGTTAAACGCTTCGAAGATCATCCTCAGGCGAACGCTTTCACGATACACCGGAAAGTCGCGAGTCACCCGCAAATCGACAGTAGCATAGCCAGGAGCTTCGAAAGTATTCCTCCCAACGAAAGGAGGACGGTCGTTGCGTGTGTTGCCGTCGTTTTGGATATCCGAGTTGCCGGCAATGGTGGGCGACAAGAACCGGCCACTCTGTAAAGTAACGATTGGCGAAAGCTGGAATCCATTCAGAACCGATCGGATGGCCTGGTTCTGGATGGACTTGGCATAAGCAAGGTCCCAGACCCCAGAGAGCACAAACCGGTGCCGGACATCAGAATTCCCCAGGCTCCGGTCCGCGTTAGGTCTGAGCGTATCTTGCGCAACCTTGGCGTCGTCGCCGCCGCCGACTACTACTGAAGTGAAATCGGGATTGTCATCAATTACCTTCGAGAAGGTATAGGAGCTCTGCGCCTGGAAATTCTGCGAGAAACGCTTCGTGAGCTGGATGAAGCCTCCATGATAGATGGAATCGCCGCCGCTATCAAACTCACTGATTCGCCGGAAATTGGGATTAGGACGGGCAGTCGGATGCTGAAAGATCGTGACCGGAGTTCCATTGGAGTACGTCGCTGCCACGGGCACTGCAGGAAATAGATTGATGTCCCTTGTCCGGGTCAAATGCTCGCCGCGAACACCCAGGTAACCTAGAGTCACGGCGTAATCGTTGCCAAGCTGCCGCTCCAAGTTCAAACTCCACTGGTGCGTCAGCGGCTGAACATAATTCGGTGCGAACGCATAAATGTCAATGGTGCGAGCGGCTCCAGTTGGCGGAGCCGAAAGGATGTTCGGGTAGGTCGGGAAGTTAGAACTGAGCGTATATGTCTGCACCTGAATCCCGTTTTGCGACATGGCCGTCCCAGTCAGGATGCTGAGCGTGCGCCCGTAGAAGATACCGTATCCACCGCGCGCAACGATGCGGCCCGCCTGATCCAACTTGTAGGCAAATCCAAAACGCGGGGCCCAGTTATTGTTGTCCGAATTGATCCGGCCGGTGTCGATTCCAATCGCCGCCAGTCCAGGATCCGGATTCTTTACCTTTGGATTGTCATAACTGAACAAATCATATCGAATGCCATAATTGAGGGTCAGGCGATCGGTGGTGCGCCAGGAGTCCTGTACGTAAAAAGCGACTTCGTTCGCGTTCGGGTGTGTGAGTGGCCCATCTGTTCCAGCTCCGGCGAACCCCTGCGTAAATGCCGCGGGAGTCCGAGTGGCAAAGTCCGCATAGCTGTTGAACTGAAAGGATCCGCCGAAGTTACCGGGAAAGAAATTGTCGATTTTTCGAACATTCAGATCGAATCCGAACTTGTAGTCGTGAGAACCTCGGTGGTGCGACAGACTTTCGACAAATTGATAGGTTTTGGCGTTCGTATAGCGCGGGCTGAAATTATTCCGCCCGACCTGCATCACCAGTGTTCCTGCCTGGCGAATCTGCGCCTCAGGCGCGCTGGAATTCGCCGCACCGGGCTCGTTGTCGCGTATCCAGCTGAATCTGGATTCGAATAGTGTCGAGGGGCCGATCACATTCGTGTAGTTGACTGCGACGTTGTCGGTGATGACATCGGAGTTCCCCGTATGCTCCTGTGCGCTGTTTGCTCCGGTGTTTTCGAAATTCACACCGTTAAACCGGTTTGCATTGTAGCGGAAACTCAGTTGTTGACCGGTAAACAGCGCGTAATCCACCTTCGCCAGGTACACGTTATTCCGCAGTCCATTGCCGTACGGGGTCAGGGATTTCGAAGCCAGTTCGTTGTACCCACTCAACGACAATGGATCGATCGCAATGGGAGGCACAGTGAGAATAACAGTGTTTGGCGTCGTGTTGCGCTGGCCATCGTAGTCGAAGAAGAAAAACGCTTTGTTCTTCTTAATCGGACCACCAATGTTTCCACCAAATTGGTTAAAGTGATACGGTCCTTTCCGGCGATTATTACGATTGTTGTTCCAGGTATTCGCATTCATTGACTTGTCGCGGAAGAACTCGAAAGCGGTTCCATGAAAGTCGTTGGTTCCGCTCTTGGTAATTACATTGATCACGCCGCCGGTCGCCCGTCCAACCTCCGCAGCGTACCCGTTGCTCGACACCTGGAACTCCTGAACCGCATCCTGGCTGAAACTGTAGGGATTACGCCCGGTTCCACTACGGCCTGTGGACTGCCCGAAAAAGACATTGTTGGAATCCGAACCATCGACCAGCAGACTATTTGCGGTTCCGCGCTGTCCGCCGAAGCTGATATCGCCGAATCGTGTCAGGTCGCGGCTTACGGCGGGAGTCAATAATGTGAAATCCAGGAAGTTGCGCCCATTGATGGGGAGATCGGAAACAGCGCGATCGTTCACCAAAGTGGACGTTTGCGACCGGGTGGTCTCAATTACAGGAGCAGCGGCCGTCACCGAGACAGACTCCTCTATCGCGCCCACTTCCATCTTCACATCGAGAGTTGCGATACCGCCAACAGCAAGCGTTATAGCCGCCATCTTCGCGGTCTTGAATCCGCCAGCTTCAATCTGTACATCGTAAACACCGGGCGGCAGAGATGAAAAACTGTACACCCCCGTTCCACTGCTCTGTGTCGTCCGAGCCACGCCCGTGGCCGTCTGGATAGCGGACACTTTAGCGTTGGTGATCGCTGCGCCGGAAGGATCGGTAATCGTGCCGTTGAGCGTACCGCCGCCGATCTCCTGCGCAAACACAGCTCGAGTTAAAAGAAAAATAGCCACACAGATCGGCATAAGTTTTGTAATGGTGATTATCGAAACGAGTCTCTTTAACATGATAAGCACTGCATCCTTTCTCTGATTAAAACACCGCGCGTAACGAGACCTGAGCACGACGAGCATTGGTGCCATCCGGGCTGGTCGCCGTCGAACTGCCGGTCCCGTAGGACGGAATGTAGCTGAGCGTCGTACCACTCAAGCTGTATTCGTCCGCACGGCGGCTTGTGTTGTATTGCCTATTAAATATGTTGAAAGCTTCAAAAGTGAGATAACCGGTAACGCGCTCTGTGAAGGGAACCTTCTTGGAGAGGCGCGCATCGAAGCGGTAGATGCGATCCAAATCCAGATTGCTGATCGGCTGAAACGGCACGCGGGAACTGCACCCGCATCCATTCAGCGAGAAGGCAACGAGGGCGCCGGGGAAGGCAGTCACGGAAACCGCTGTCGTGGCGGTTACGGGACGCGAAGACTGTAGCGTTGTGATTTCGCTCAACTGCCAATTGTTGATGAGATGACGAGCCAGGGCGCTGCTACTTGTGTTGAACGTGGGACTCCAAACAACGCTGATTGCTGCGCGATGGCGGATATCATTCGCCGATGAACCCTTTTCAGCGGCGAAGTTGCCGTTTTCGTAGCTCGTCGGGCCCGAGTCATAGAACACATTCGGATCTCCCGTCGGTTGGTTGAAGTCGATGGCGTGTGACCAGGTATAAGACGCCGACGCCTGAAATCCGCGGCTGTACCGCTTATTCACCTGAATGGCGAACCCATCGTAATAGCTTATTCCGGGGTTTTCGAGCTGGTTGACACGGCGGTATCTGGGATCGACTCTTGTGCGATAAGTGGGAGTCGTATACGTTTGGGCTACATTCCCGGCGCGATCCAGAATCGTATACGTGATGGGCGGCCCCAGAGGTCCAACGTTCAAGTCTCGGACTCCGTACAAGCGCACGCCGCGCCCCCACAGATATGAAATGCTCATATCGATATTCGGGGTGATCTCCCGCTCGATGGCGATATTCGCTTGATGGGTGTAAGGGTTCCGCAGGTTCTTATCCGCAAAAGTGATATCCACCGTTCCCGCCGGCGGGTTGAATGAGGTCGACGGCAGATAATTAGGATAGACCGCTCCTGCAGCCAGTTGCTCCGGTGTGGCACTGTTGTAGGTGATGTTTTTTCGATACGCACCGTTATTGGCGAAGAGCCTGTTGATCAGCCCGGACTGATACCGTGCGAAAAACATACCGTATCCGGCACGAGCAACCGTTTTCGAGTTCAACCTATAAGAAATCCCCGCGCGCGGAGCGACGTTGTCGGTTGCCGAGTGGATAGCACCGGTCTGCGGGTAGTCCGGATTCACGACGCTGGGCTGCGGGATTGAGGTGTAGTCATACCGCAAGCCGAAATTCAGCACCACGTCGGGATTGATACGGAACTGATCCTGCCCATAAAAGCCATACGTCTTCAGGTTGAAGTCGACGAGCGGATTTCCGAATGCCTGCGAGTACGTGTTCCAATTCTTCAACCCTGGCGTGTTTCCGCTGAAATCCAACGCAAAATTGTTCAGTGTGGCGTAACTGTAACTGCCATACCGATTGATGAGCTGGACGTGATAGTCCTCGGTGTGCGTGATATCGATTCCGAATTTCATCGTATGCGCGCCAGTATTCCAGGTCACGTTGTCCGCGTACTCGAAGCGGGTCTCGCTCGGGTTCAGGCGTGGATAGGAGTTGGCAACACCCAAATTACTGGTGCTGTTGACGGTCAGGCTGGCTAAACCAAGGCCGGGATAAAGGAAGTCCGGGCTCGCGGTGTCGTGCAACCGATCTTTGAACCATCCAAAGCGCGCTTCATTGACAACGCGTGGACTTACGATGGCCGTCCATTGAGCGCGGCCGTATGCATCACGGACCGTGGAGTCCGCATTGTTTCCAATGGCATTTCCATTGGAAAAAACGATTCCGGTAGCTTGTATACCGTGTGGGGAAACCCAGCGCAAGCCGCTCAGGCTGAAGCTCAGGCTATTCCTGTCGGACAGGTGGTAGTCAATCTTGCCAAAGCCGAGATCCTGCTGCACAGTGCGCGAAACGGTTCCGAAATTCCGCGTTGTAAGCATCTGGATTGCCGTCTGACACTGCGCGGCCGTGGCTTGGATCGTTGCGGTGGGATTGGGACAGGGGTTCCTTGCGATATCCAACGTACCGGCTGCAGTGAAAAGGTTGGCGCTCGTCTGCGTGGCGATCGCTGGAAAATCCCGGCGCGTGGCCTCGTAATTCCAGAAATAGAAGAGCTTGTCTTTAATAAATGCGCCGCCCAGGCTCGCACCAGCCTGATGTCGAATGTCCTGAGGATTGAACGAGGCATAACGGTCACGTGCGTTTAGACTTCGATTACGAAAAAACCAATAAGCGGTTCCGTGAATATCGTTGCTTCCGCTCTTGGTAATCGTGTTCACCACGCCGCCCATGGCCTGGCCGTATTCAGCGGCATAATTGTTGGAGATCACCTGGAACTCCTGCACGGCTTCCTGCGAAATCGGGCTGGTGATCCGGGTTCTTCCAGCGTTCTCGTTGTAGAAGGTGTTGGTCGTGTCGTTCCCGTCGGTCAAAAAGGCATTGTGGCCTCCAATGCCGCGAAAACTGAGCAAACCGAAGGCACCGTCGGGGACAACAGCCGGTGTCAACAAAACGAAAGAATCGACACGCCGCCCGTTGATCGGCAATTCCAGAATCTGCCTCGAGTTCACCAGTTGGGACACGTCGGTCTTCGTGTCATCGACCAGTACCGCTTCGGCTGTGACTTCAACGCTCGCCTCCGTACCCGCTACGGCGAGATCGACATGAAGATCGACATTCTGGCCGACCGCCAATGTGACCCCGGTCGCCTGGTAGGTCGCGAAGCCGCTCTTATTGACGGTGATACTGTATCCTTCCGCAGGAATCAGAGCAGGGGCTGTAAACACGCCCTGACTGTTTGTTTCCAGATTCCGTCTGATTCCCTTCGCCTCATTCGCCACGACTACGGAAGCACTTGGTACGGCGGCTTTCGAAGCGTCCAGCACCACGCCGGAAATACTTCCCAGGCCGGCGCCCGATTGGCTGAGCGCATAGCCGGCAGAACCAAAAATTGAAAGAATTAGAATCACAGTCTTTCGCTTCATGTAGATTTCCTCTTTTTGCAACAGGTCAAAAACAGACGGGGGAAAGATAATACACGTTTCGCGCGGCAGTGGGCGTAAAAGTGATATTAATTGCGGACGACATTCCCCTCCTCTGCGAGGAGGGGAATGTGCCCTACTCGACAACGCCGCCACTGCTAGGAGGGAAGTTCCTCCAGCCGGACCAGATCCTCGTACGTTTCACGCCTGCGGATAACTTGATAAGTTTTGCCCGTCACCAGGACCTCGACGACGCGGGGCCGCGAATTGTAATTCGATGAAAGGCTGAAGCCGTAAGCCCCGGCGCTCATGATCGCAAGGAGTTCGCCCCGTTCGAGCAGAGCGACATCTCTGTCCTTCGCGAAGAAGTCGGCCGATTCGCACACAGGGCCCACAACGTCGGCTGTTTCCATTTTTTGGCTGGCCTGCTCGCGAACCGGCCAGAGTTGGTGGTGAGATCCGTATAAGGCGGGGCGGATCAGGTCATTCATTCCAGCATCGACGACAAGAAACTTTTTCGTACTCTGGTTCTTTTTCAAGAGAACCCGCGTAAGCAAGATACCCGCGTTGCCGGCAATGACCCGTCCGGGTTCGAGCACGATCGTAAGTTCCAGATCCTTTGTCGCCTTGGCCACGGTCTCACCATAGACGGCGGGCGACGGTGGTTCTTCGGTACTGTATGAGATGCCGAGACCGCCTCCGAAGTCGAGGTATTTCAAAGCGACGCCATCTGATTTCAATTCGCGGATGAATTGCTGGAGGCTGGCAAGGGCTTCCTGGAAGGGGCCCAGTTCCGTAATTTGCGACCCCAGGTGACACTGTACGCCCACAACCTCGACATTCGAGAACGCGCGCGTGTTTCGATAGAGATTCCTGGCTTCGGGAAGACTCACGCCGAATTTGTGTTTCTGCATTCCTGTTGAAATGTACGGATGCGTGCGCGGATCAACGTCGGGATTCGCTCGAATGGAGACCCGGGCTTTCTTTCCTGCGTCGCGCGCAATGGTGTGAATCAATTCCAACTCTGCACTGGACTCTACATTGAAGAAGAGAATATTGGTGTCGAGCGCATATCGAATTTCATCAGCCGTTTTGCCGACACCCGCAAAGATTACTTTTTCCGCAGAACCGCCCGCACGCAAGACTCGGAACAATTCACCGCCAGAGACAATGTCGAAACCTGTTCCCCACTCGGCAAATCGTCGAAGGATATTGATGTTCGAATTGGCTTTGACGGCGTAACAAATCAGGTGCGGTACGGATCGGAAAGCATCATCGAAGACGCGAACATGCCGTTCCAGTGTCCGTTCGCTATAGACATATACGGGTGTACCCACATCGGCGGCAATCCGCGCTAGCGGCACTTCTTCGCAATACAGCTCGCCGGCTTGGTACTGGAAGTAGTGCATTCTGCATTATAAGAGGTTTTGAAAATGACAATTGAACATTGAACAGTGAACAATGAATATTTCTGCCGAAAATGTTCACTGTTCAATAGCCAATTGTCATTTAGAAGAAGTACCGGAGCCCAAACTGTGCCTGGAACGGAGTACCGAGTTGGTTGTTGACGGGATCATATTGGCCGTTAGGCAGCATCAATTGCAGAAATGTGCTGCGCGCGGGCATCACGGCTCCCGAAACCGGGTCGATTCCCGGTCCATAGATCAGGTTTGTACGGTCATAAACGATGTTGTCAAAGTTAAAGAGGTTAAACATCTCCGCGGAAAATTCAATGCGTTTGTCTTCTCCCAACGGGAAAGACTTCAGCAACCGCAGATCGATATTTTTGAACCCGCGATTGCGATATGCGTTGCGCTTCACGAAGACGCCAGGCGCCGTATACGGCCGGTCCGAGGTCGGGGTCAGCGTGGCGAAATCCTGAAAACGTCGTCCTTTGATTGGCAAATCTTCGATTGAGGTCATGTCGATCGTCGTGGTCGGATTTGGAAGGTCGATCGGCAAAAACGTGTCGGCGACATTGATTTCCAACTCGGCGCCACCAAGCTGCAGCGTCACCAAGCTGCAGCGTCACATCCAAACTCACAGCTGATCCCACATTGACGGTCACGTTCTGGTACACGCGCTGCGCGAAGCCCTGCGCGTCCTCTTTCACATCGTAGGAACCCGCGTCGAGCAGTATCGCCCGGAACTGCCCTTCGGGTCCTGTAGTGAACTCACGGACAGCTCCAGTCGCCTTGTTCTGGACCTGGACTTTCGCATTGGGCACGACCGCTTGTACAGGGTCGTAAACTGTACCGACAATCTGTCCTCTGTTAGCATCCGATTGCGCGCAAAGCGGCACGGCGATCACTATCAACATGAAGAGCAATAGAATATTTCTCATCGATTTCCTCCGGGGAACGCGTGATCTTACCGGAAGACGGCTTTTTGTTAAATGAGAAATGTCCGAAATGTCACTGCTGACGCGCGCGGGAATCGAGTAAGGCTTTGCGTTGGGCAGCGGTGAGAAGCCGCGCAACCTTGGCCATGGTGGCTTTTTCCAGGTCTGCGACTTTGGCGGGATCCGGACGGCCCTGCGCCTCGCGAAAGAGTTGGGCCCGTTGCTTGGCGTCCTCACTGTAGAGCCCCTGAATCTGCGGCTCCTGTTCGGGAGTCAGCGGCGCGCCGGCTTCTTCCATCACGACTTTCAGAGCAGCAAATCCTCCGCCCTTTTTGATCTCATCATTCTGGAATTTCTTGAATGCGGCCTGCTGATCCGGTTTCAGGACAGCGTTGATCTTGGCCATGAGATCGTCATTCATCCTTTTCAGTTCTTGCGCCGCCGGACCGTTTGCCAGAGCGGCAATACCGGCGCTATCACCGCGCCCGCGACGTTCGCCGCCGCCGCGGCGTTCGCCGCGAGCGGCAAAACGGTCGCTGATGTCCTGGAGTTGCTTGATGGCAGCTTCAACCGCGGGCCTCAATGTCCTTTCCTGATCGGAATTGAGCATGATGCTTGCTTTTGCAAGAAAGGCCTTGACCTGTTCCATCGGATTGACGGAATCGACTCGGGTGAACAGTTGAGCGCCGCCCCCTCCGCCTGCAAACGGAGCTTGAGGTTCTTCTTCCTGCGCAAGAAGAGGTGTTGCGGCGAGCAGAAGAGCGGACACCCAAACTGCTTTTCTCATAGTTCTGTCCTCAGAAATTGAACCTCAAACCAAGTTCAATCTGCCGTGCCGGGCGCGCCGTACTGATGGCGTGTCCGAAAAAAGGCGAGGTCATCGTGCCGATGTAGTTCCCATATTGCACATTGTTCAGCAAATTTTGGAACTGAGCTCTAAACGTCATTGTCGGACCAGTCTGCCGGTTGGATCCGCCATTGGGTCCGCGGTTCCCGCCCGGACCCCCGCGCTGTCCGCCGAAACCACCATCACCACGAGGACCACGCTGGCCGCCCGGCCCGCCCGGAAGACCGCCGCCGGGCAAACCACTACGTTGCGGCTCGGCAAAATTATTGACGCCGGCGGTACCGTTGTTACCGGCTCTCGTACCCGCAGGTGATTGCTCGCCTCGCTTCAGCTTCACCGTCTTTTGCACGTTCATGTTGATATTGAGGAACCCGGCGCCGACACCGCTATTGCGGGGAATCATCGAACCGCTGAGCGGATCAAGCGGTCGCTCGTTGATGACGCCGTCATTGTAATAGGACCGGCCTGTCGTAATGTTGTAGGGACGGCTTGAATTCCAGTTCACCATCGTGGTGATGTTCACGTTCCAGGGCATGGTCCAATTCGTTCCCGTAAAAATACGGTGCCGCACGTCGAATCCGGACCGGCCCCACTCAGAGTGCATATCGTAGCTATCGACGGGCAGACTTTGCCAGCCATCGGTGTCGCTTTTCGCATAACCCAACGTGTAATTGCCGAAGACCCGCAGATTCCACTTATTTCGAAGCTGCTCCTGCCAGCCAATGCTGTAGTTATTCGACCTCGAATTACCCGTTGACTCTGCGCGGAAAATGGGGCCTTGAGTGGGATCGGGGATGTCACCGCCCGGAAGAAGCGGCGCATTGATGTTCCTGCTGCGATACAAGTGCACACCGCGATTGCCGTACCAGGAAAACGTCAGCGCCAATCCCTTGGGAAGACTCTTTTCTAAAGAGATCGAGGCATCCGTCGTATATGGCAGCACCAAATCCGGTGCGCGGGTACGGTGCGATATCGGTATCGATGAAATATTGCCGTACAGAAATGGGTCCGGAAACGACGGGTGAGAAATCACGATTTGCTGCTGCCTGGCGCCGTCGAGCCTCATCACACCTTCAACGATTCCGATGTCCAGTCTTTGATGGAAAACACCCAAACCGCCGCGCAGCGCCATCGTCTTTGTAAGTTGATAGGCAAAACCCATGCGAGGATCGAGATTGTGGTAAGCGCTGATGTTGGTCTGGGCTTCGTATCTGGCGCCGAAGGACAGGTTGAACTTTTTCGTCATTTTCCAGTCGTTCTGGATAAACGACGCTGTCTCGAACTGATTCACGTCGAGAAGCGGATTGCCGCGCGTCTTGGTGAACTGCAGAGGCGTGCCCGCCAGATACTCGCCCAGACTCGAAAACGTAAACGTTCCGATGAAATTATTCTGCTGTAAAGAATGATCCATGCGATAGACGCTCTGGAAACCGGTCTTTACCGTCCACTTCGCGCCCGAATACATGAGCAAGTTACTGAACTCGGAATGCCGGTTGTTACTCAGATTATTGTTCTGCCCGCCTCCGCCATTAAACGAATCAAGAACATTGATCGCCTGAGCAGCCACGCGCGGTGTGGTTTGGGAAAAATCTTTCCGGTATTCGAACCGTGCCTCATGCACAAGCGACTTCGTCAGAACCGCCGTCTCTCGTACCTGAAATTCCGAATTGCGGACGACATTGTCGGAAGCGCGATCGGCCAGCGTCGTCGGGCCCCCGAAAAGCTGATTCAGCCTTTGCTGATGCTGATTCTGGTAATTGACGTACAGCGTGTTGTTTTTGTTGATCGCAAACTGGCTGCGGGCATTAAGGTTTTTGTTTCTGTTCGGGGTCACAATGGGCGCGGAGAAGTTCTGACCCGTACCGTCAGAGCCCGGAACGATGGCCCGAATTGTATTCGTGTTTTCGTTCAAGAAATGGCGCGCGTTCAGATTCAGCGAAAGCTTGTTACGAATAATAGGGCCGCTGAAATTGGTCTGATAATTATGTGTTTCTGAGGGCGGCTTAATCGCAGGAGATCCATCTTTAGTCGTAAAGAAGGGATCACGCGCATTGAGCGCTTGATTCCTGAACTCAAAATTCAATAGGCCATGATACTCACCCGTGCCCGCTTTTGTGATGATTTCCGTCCGGCCGTACCCAATGCCGCTGAACTCGCTGCTGAACGGATTATTGCTGATTCGGATTTCCTGAATCTGGTCCTTGGGAGGAACGCGGCCGCCCGTGAATCCATCGATCACAAAAGTGGCGTTGCCGCCCGCGCCACCGCGGGAACCGGCAATCTCCTGCAGATATTGCGTCAGTTCGTCTTCGTTATCCGGCAAGGCGTCGATGAAATCTTTACCCAGAACGGTCGCTTGAAGGCTCGAGTCCGGATCGATGCTGATCTCGTTGCGCGTTTCGGTCACTTCGACGTCCTGCACGATTTGCGCGAGCGACATGGTGATGGAAAGAGGGCCCATATCGGGCGTGACCTTCACCATTTCTGTGTACGTATCGAAATCCGGAGTTGCAAGTTCCAGCTTGTAGTCGCCCGGTTCAGCTGCGATCTCAAATTCTCCAGTACCGCTGCTGGTTCCTTCTTTGACGACTTTATCGTTCTGATATAGCTTGATCTGGACTCCCGGCATTACCGATCCGGTAGAGTCCAGCAAGAGGCCTTTTATTTTTGCGGATTGTCCGAAGATCGTCGTGGCGGCAAGGAGTGTGAGTAATAGCGCGAAGCTATCACGGCGCATGAAACGACCTCCAACCGGGTCCTAGTCCAGTCTCGGGGCACCACCATCTCGATAGAAGTCGTCGCTATCCTGGTGCTTCCTTCGCTCATCCACTTTGAGGCGAAATTCTTCGTATTTCTTCTCCTGTTCATTATCGAGAAGCGCCCGAATCTTTGTTCGTGATGCCTCGCGGATCGCATCGAATTTGGGCTTGTTTTCTGCGCGCAACTGTCTGAACTCCCGGCGGCAGTCTTCGCCGATCTTGCGCATCTGTTCCCGCTGAGACAGATTCAGGCCCAAGTAGTCATAGAACTTGTTGATATCGCGCTCTGCGCGTTGGACGCGCGAACTCGCGGTGTCGGGGGCACTGGCCACACGAGTGGTGTAGAAATTTGTGATGAGTATGCCGGTGGAGATCCCGATGAAAAACACGGCGAAAACCAGAACCTTTGCTTTCAAGTCCCGCACAATCATTTTTGCTCCTCTGGTGCGATCATCTGCTGCAGCACCACCTCTCTGGCCGGAACACCTGTGTCGTTAAAAACGAAGCTGTCGGCTGCGCTTTGTTCGGGCTCGAGAAACAATTCGACAACCCCGTATTGCGGCATCTGCGGAATCAAAAGTTCAACAAAAACGAAACACACAATCAGTGCCAGCGCCATGCCCAGTACCGGCCGCATCGAGCGTGGGGTGATCTCCCAGATTCCGTACTCCCAGGCTGGAGCTTCGTTCAGCCGCGCCATCACGCGGTCTGTAAAATAAGCATCCGGCTCAAAGAATTTCTTTTTCTCTGACTCGAAAAAACGTCTAAGTTGATTCATTTTCCCTTCTCTTCGGTTCGCGCTGCACTTTTTCAGCGTCGGTCCCACCGGCCGGATTGGTTCGGTACACCGCTACGCGGCCTCTGACCTCCCGTCCGGTCCCCCCACGCTCGGTTTCGTCCAACATACTCGCAAGCTTCTTCCGTGCCCGGAACAACCGGACCTTTACATTAGTCTGAGTCAGCCCCATTGTTCGAGCAATTTCTTCGACCGACATTTCTTCCACTTCTTTCAACAGCAGCGGAATCCTCAATTTTGGATCCAAACGCTGGACCGCCAATTTCGCTTTGCCGAACGAATCCGGCTCCTGCGGCGCAACCGAGGCAGCCCCCAGGACTTCGGGACCGTAGCTTTCCATCGCTATTTTGCGGCGTCTCGTCTTTCGCAACTCATCGTAACAGGTGTTCACCGTCACCCGCGCGAGCCAACCCGGAAAATTCTCGTCGGGACGCACCTGATCGATCCGAGAAAAGAGCTTCAAAAAAACATCCTGAGCCAGGTCTTCCACATCTTCGCGTGTGCGAAAGAACCGGCTGATCAGCCGGAAGACCATCGGAGCAAATTGATCCACGATGGTCTCGCAAGCGGATCGATCGCCCGCCTTCGCGCGAGCAATAAGCTCGCGATCAAACTCCATAAAACCAGTACGTCATGTAGATACTTCGGGTTACAGCTAATTTAGCCGATAAGTGAGGAACAACCCAAACCCGCGCCGACAGACTATCGTGAGTCATGTAAAAACCTCAAGGCTATCGGTGAAACCTAGGTTGAATATGGAGTTACGGCGTGCTACTTTCGCCGATTGAAAAGGTCCTGAATGCACCGAAGGTTGTTCCTCCAACAGAGTTCTTTCCTAGCTGCCGGCTTCGTGCCTTATACGCCGTTCCGCCACACCAAGCACCTGATCTTTATCGTAAATGGGGGCGGGGCACGGAAAAAGGATTATTACGAAAACGACTCCTTGGGTCCGAACATCCGGAAAATAGCGAGCGAGGGGTTTGTCTTTGAGGAAGACCATTGCGGGCGAATCGCGTCCCATGACGCTGCTTTCCGGGAACTGCTCACAGGACGCGAATCGCTTGATGACGGCCCGGCATATCCGAATATCTTCGATTACTTGAACGCCAGGTTACAGATCGTCCGATCGATCAGATCCGTGCCGGCCGTTATGCGGACATACAAACCGCGTATCATCGTCTGCCGAGGAACTGAGCACGATGTGGGACACCGCAGTTACGAAGAATACCTGCGGGTCATAAGAGCAATCGACTTGGAAGTGGGCAAAGTCTTTGATTGGGTGAAGAATCACGCATACTTCAGCCGGAATACGGCCATCGTCATTCGTCCGGAGTTTGGGCGCGATGATGAAATCAACCGCAGCGGCCAACTGCATCACTCCGAGGGCTTCTATTATACTCACCGCGTGGCCAGTATTTTTTGGGGACCGGATTTCGTTACGGGTGTCGACCGCACGACTGTAATCAGCAGGCTGGATATGGCACCAACTCTAGCGTGGCTATTTGGCGTCAACGCGCTTTATGCGGATGGACGGGTGATACCAGGTCTATTCAAGACGGAACATCGTGAGACTCTTCCTTAGAATCTTTTTGCTTTTTTTATTGGGGACAGCTGCGCCTCTAAATGCGCAACTGACGCGAGGGTTTGTATCGGGTTCGGTGACGGATTCGACAGACGCCGTCATTCGCAACGTCCAAGTCATTCTCATCAACAAGCAAACCAACATTTCACGTGAAACATTCACGAACGATGTGGGGTTTTACCGGTTCGTGGCCATCGACCCTGGGAACTATTCGATGGAGTTCAGGGCGCCCGGTTTCGAAACGCATAAAATCGACGACTTTGCCGTGAAAACAGCACAGGAGGTCGTCATCAATCAGACGCTGGCACTCGCATCCGTCGCTGCCGAAGTATCCGTCATTGAAACACCGGGCAGTGAGCTGGCAAAGACCACGGCGACAGTCGAACGGACATTCACCGAGCGCGAGATTAACGAACTGCCGATGCAGGTTTATAACAATGTCCGGGATATTACGCGTCTGGCTCTGTTCACACCCTTGGTCGCTCGTGCTCCGAGTTTCACCGAATTCTCCGCGAACGGGCAGCGTTCCCGTAACAACAACTTCATGCTGGATGGCGTCGATAATAACGATCTCACTGTAACCAACAGCTCGCTGCGAATCATTCCTGAGGCGGTTCAGCAGGTCCAATTGCAGACCGTCGCTTACTCTGCCGAATTCGGCCGATCAACCGGAGCTCAGTTCTCGGCGGTGACCAAAGCAGGAACAAATCTCTACCACGGAGAAGCGTGGGAATACTACCGGGGCAATTGGATGGAACCTCTGGGTCTGGCCAACAAGCGTGCAGGGTTCAAGGAAACGCCCCGTTACGTCGTAAATCAGTTTGGCGGCGATATGGGCGGGCCGATTTGGAAGGACCACACCTTCTTTTTTGGACTGCTGGAGATGAACCGGCGGCGAGAAGCCCCGAGCGCATCGAATGCCACAGCGGCAACAATACCTACCCCAGACGGATACGCCGCACTCTCAGCCATACCGTTGCGAGACGGTGAAACGCCCGCAGCGCGGGAGGCTGCGCTCAATGCGCTCAAATTCCTTCCCGACATTCATCGACTTGTGACCAATTATCAGAACCTGCAGAACAGGCCGATCAATAATGTCATGGTCCAGACCGGTACAATTGGGATTC
>Ga0209376_1001034_pt1 | contig 29461 bp, 24 predicted proteins | sample GraSoiAngelo_134_FD_185891 | JGI IMG/M metagenome (GOLD analysis project Ga0209376, IMG submission 185891) | Grasslands soil microbial communities from the Angelo Coastal Reserve, California, USA - 14_0929_05_30cm (SPAdes) (version 2) | ecosystem: Environmental > Terrestrial > Soil > Grasslands ... | reverse complement strand
CTTGGAATTATCTATCGCACGCTGAAAAACAACTGGGTATTCGAGGATTTTCCCAATTTCGCTTTGCGGGAAGCTACAGCGTGAAAAGGACTTCCGTAACAACGGAGTAGACAAACATCATAGGAGACATCCATGAAGCGACTAAGGTTGAACGCTGTTTCACCGACAAGGGATGACGCCACGTCAGGGCAGAAGAGTCCGCGAAAGAAACCATTAACGAGAACTGTGTGGATGGCGCCGGCGCTGGGTGTTGCCCTCGCGGCGGTGATGCTAGCTCTCTTCTCGATTGTGGATCTGTCACACGGCCAAACACTCAGCACTACCACGGTTCAGAGCACCGGCGCATCGACACTTCAAACCGTTGCCCAGTTCAGCCAGGCTCTGATGAGCCTCCTGCCTGAGCTCCCTATCGACCCCACAACCGATCCGCCCGGAAACTTTACGAACGCAATCCCCCGGGACTTCGACCCGGGCAAAACAAATCTTGTCCAGGCGAGTTGGCTCAGTGGAATCGGCTGCCCGACAGGCGCTACGATCGCGCTTCCGAACGCGGATTTTACCGGCGTTGGCGGCTTCACGACTTATACCGATCCCGCGTGCTTAACCGGCAGTGATCCGAAGAACCAGCGGAATCAGGGTCTCCTGCTCGTGAAGACCGGCCCGAACGTAAATTTTGCTGCAGCGACCGCCGAGCTCATCAACGTCAAGGGCATTACGCTTACGGAGCTCGGCTACGATATCAGGAAGTTCGGCCTCGGCACGTACAGCGGTCCCCAAGGATCACATTGCGGCGCAGGCGCGCCTAGGTTCAATATCCTCACCACCACCAATTCCTACTTCCTCGGCTGCAGCTCGCCTCCGCGTGACCTCGAAAACGATGGAGACGGCTGGATCAGGCTCCGCTGGGGCCTCGGAGGCGTGGTGACTGCGTACTGCACTACTTGTGCTCCGCCGTTCACACTCCAACCGGTCATGGGCACGATCCAGAGGATTCAGATCGTTTTTGACGAAGGGTATTTGACGCCAGTGGCGTTTCCACCACCTATCAACACAGGAGGGGGGCCCGACGAGTTCGGCGCTGCAATCCTCGACAACATCGACGTGAACGGAACCCTCGTGGGGCGCGGTCCGGTGACAGCCAACTAGTCCCCCGTTCGCCTCAGGGGAGGCGGCTGGTCTGCGCCAACCGCCTCCTTCTTGCTTGCTCCATCTGCAGTATCATTTGAGTGTGGACAGGCTTCCGCTCCTCGTATTTGGTCCCCTCGCCATCGCCGCTGTGCTGCTGGTCATCGCCACGGGGATTCGCCAAGCCATCACAAGATTCCGCTCGCGCCCCGCACCCGAGCAAATCAAGGCCACATACGAAGCGTATCTGCGCCGCTTGCTGCATCCGCAACCGGAGGCCGTCGAAAAGGAATTAGGAAAGCTTTTGCCGGAAAGACTTTTGCAGTTGTACGAGGACAAATCCGCCATTCAGTCCGTCGGTTTCCAATTGGAGAAACCCGGCAAGCGGCGCTGGTGGCCAAAACGCTGGCCGGTTTATTGTTTTGAGCCCCTGGACCTTGAATCCCTGAATGAATTGCCCTATGAAGAAGAGTTAGGTCCGGGGTATTGCTTTGCGACCACCGGCCGCGGCTCCTGGTATTGGATCGCCGCCTCCGACCAGCGCGCAAAGGACTCTCCCGTCATTTTCCTCGACTATGATAGCGGCCGCTCCCACGGCGAAACTGTCGCCAATAGCTTGGAAGAATTCCTCAATTTGCCCCGCGCGGCTGTAAAGTGAGGTCGGGAAACGCTAAGCTACTGCTAGCCAGTTCCCACCTGGGCGCAATCGCCGGAAATTATGAGTAAGGGTAGACAGGTAGACGGAAATCTAGTATGGTAGACCAATGAGTCTCAACATCAAAGACCCCGAAGCTCACAAACTTGCCCAGGAGTTGGCTCGCGAGACCGGTGAATCCATGACGTCCGCCGTGATTCATGCGATTCGCGAACGCCTTGAAGCTGTGCGCCGCCACCGCAAACGCGATGCGATACGCAGCACCCTCACCGCCATCGCCAAACGGGGCGCCGCGCTGCACAAGGGGCCATATATAGATCATGCAGATCTCTTATACGACGAAAAGGGTCTTCCCAAGTGATCTTGGATACTTCTGCAGTGCTCGCCATCATGTTCGGTGAGCCTGGTTTCGAGGTTTTCGTCGATGCCATAGCGGCGTCGCCGAGTTGTAGAATTTCCGCCGCATCTTTTGTAGAAGCCTCGATTGTTGCCGAAAGTCGCATCGGTGACCAAGGCCTCCTTCAATGCGATTCGTTTTTCCGCACTGCCCGCGTTTCGGTCGAGCCTATCACGGAAGAACAAGCTCTCTTGGCACGCCAAGGCTATTCCGAATATGGCCAAGGCCGCCATCCCGCCGGCCTCAACTTTGGTGACTGCTTTTCCTACGCCCTTGCCAAGTCTACGCGCGAGCCCCTACTTTTCAAGGGCGAGGACTTCGGTCAGACCGACGTCCAATCCGCGCTGGAGTAGCTCCAGCTCCCCCAGCGATGTAAAAAAAGTTCAGGAATTTCTTGACTACGCAGCATCTTTTTGTTACGGTACTTGGCAGGTGAGGGTGCGGAATTTCTCTAGGTACGGTGGCTGTGTCCGCCGTTTTTTATTTCCAGCGTCCCTAATTCACGCAGTCCGCCAATCTGCCTTTCCTTGCAAACTCTCACGCGCTCAATTTGCGGACCTGATCAGTTTAAGTAACTTAGACTCAACACCTACGGAAATAGGCGAAATACGCGAAATGCGCCGGCATAACTCCCTTTAGAATCAACACTTATGGGAGGTGTCCGTAAATGTTGATTCTAAAGCGCTTACATAAATTCTAAGTCCTTTAGATACAACACTTACAAAAAACACTAGGGGGGGTGCGGTAGTTATGGTTAACCAGCCCCTCTGAAGTTGGACCCGGTAATGCCGAACTCCGGCAGCCTTGTAGGGGCGCAGCATGCTCGCGCCCCATCTCGGCAAGTTCTCAGCCGGAAGGGCTATCGCAGCAGGGTTGAGAATGCGCCGCCGGCCACCAGCGCCGCGACCGACTCAATATCCGGCGCCAACGGCCTGTCCACGGACAGCATGCGCGATTTGGTTCGCACGGTTTCGTGCGCTTTGCGCGCCAGCGTCCCCGTTTGCATCGGTGCCAGCAGGTCGATCCCCTGGCAAGCGCACAGCAGCTCAATGGCAATCGTATGCCGCAGATTCTCCACCATCCGTTGCAATCGCCGCGCCCCACTCATACCCATCGACACGTAATCTTCCTGATTGCCGCTCGTGGAAATGGAATCGACCGAGTGTGGCGTTGCCAGCGCTTTGTTCTCGCTGGTCAGGGCCGCCGCTGTCACCTGCGCAATCATCAATCCCGAATTCAATCCCGGTTCCGGCGTCAGGAATGCCGGCAGCATGCTGGTCAGCGGATTGGTCATCTGCTCGATTCGCCGCTCGGCAATTCCGCCGAGAGTCGCGATGGCAATCGCCACTTGGTCCGCCGCCATCGCCAGAGGCTGCCCGTGAAAATTTCCGCCACTGACAATGTCGCCGTTCTTCGCATCGCGCGCAAAGACGAGTGGATTGTCCGTTGCGCTATTCAGCTCCACCGCCGCCATCTCCCTGGCTTGCGCCAGCGAATCGCGCACCGCGCCGTGTACCTGCGGCGTGCATCGCAAACTGTACGCGTCCTGCACGCGCGGATCTTTTTCCGATGCGCGGTGTGATTCGCGAATCTGGCTGCCTTCATTCAAGTGCGCCAGGTTCCGCGCCGTCGTTGCCGCTCCCGCATACGCGCGCGCATGCATGATGCGCGCGTCAAACGCGCCCGGACTTCCGCGCAACGCATCCAGCGAAAGAGCTGCGGCCACATCGGCGGTGTCCACAAGATTGTCCGCTTCACGCAAAGCCAGGCTCAGCAGCGCCAGCATCCCTTGCGTGCCGTTCAGCAGCGAGAGCCCTTCTTTCGCTTCGAGCGCTACCGCAGTAATTCCCGCGCGCTTCATGGCTTCACCGCCCGGCAAGACTTCTCCGTGAAACGTCGCGCGCCCTTCGCCAATCACCACCTGCGCCAGGTGCGCCAGTGGCGCAAGGTCGCCCGAGGCGCCCACCGAACCCTGCGAAGGAATCATCGGATGCACTTTGGCATTCAGCATTTTGCAAAGTGTTTCCACGACCGATGGCCGCACGCCGCTCAGTCCCTTGGCCAGTGCGTTCGCGCGCAGCAACATCATTGCGCGTGTCTCCGGCTCGCTCAGCGGGGCCCCGACGCCACAACCATGAGAACGCACCAGGTTTACCTGCAGTTGCCGCACTTGTTCCGCTGAGATGCGTACCGAAGCGAGTTTTCCGAAGCCCGTGTTGATTCCGTACGCTGTTTCACCCGAAGCGACCAGTCGGTCCACGACCGCGCGCGAAGCGTGCATCCTTTCGATTGCCGAAGCCGTTAGTTGGACTTGTTCGCAGCGCAGCGCCACATCGTAGAGTTGCGGAAACGTGAGGTCGTTTCCGCTCAGTGCGACGCTCATGAGTTGCTCCGGTCCGGTTGCGGCGTGACGATGGAACTGAATACGCTGTGGTATTTCTTCGGCAAAAGTTTTGGGCGCCCGTTGCTCCCGCAAATCACGTGCGTCGTCTCTCCGTTTGCCAGCACCTTTCCGTCGGCGTCGCGAATGACTTCATAGGAAAACTTGACGATGCGGTTCCGCGATTCTGCGATTCGCGTTCGGATGCGCAGCACTTCGTCGTATATTGCCGAATGATGATAGCGGCAGTGTGCATCGGCGACGACGATGTGGCAATCGTCTTCTATTTCCATGCGCTTGTATTCGATCCCCAGCGCGCGAATCAGCTCGACGCGGCCGACCTCGAACCAGATCAGGTAGTTCGCGTGACAAACCACTCCCATCTGGTCCGTTTCGGCGTAGCGCACGCGCACCATCGCATCGTGATATTCAATCATTCGCATGCTCTTATTTTTCCGAGTCGCCTTGCCAGACGGGTTTGCGTTTCTCCAGAAACGAGGCGAGACCTTCCTGGAAATCGGGCGTGCAGCGAATGCGCGCATTTTCGAGAATGGCACGTTCCAAATCGTGATCCACTCCGGCAGCCGCCGAAGAAACCAGGAGGTGTTTGGAACGCGTGAGGCTGCTGGGGCTTGCCGCAATCAGCAGGTTTGCAAGTTCGTGCGCGCGTTCCATCAAGCGCTCTGCCGGAACAATTTCCGATACCAGGCCGAATGTTTTTGCCTCCTCCGCTTCGATGATGCGGCCCGTAAGCAGGAGATCGCGCGAGCGTTTTTCGCCAATCTGCCGCGTCAGGAAAACGGAAACGATCGCCGGCAGGAAGCCGATCTTCACTTCCGTGTATCCGAATTTTGCCTCCGGCACAGCCAGCGTGAAATCGCACAGTGTCGCGATGCCGCACCCTCCGGCAAAAGCCGCGCCGTTTACCGCCGCTATCAACGGCCGCGGAAAACTCCAGATGCGGCGGAACATTTTCGCAATCCGCCGCGAATCTTCCTGATTTTCCGCCGGAGATTGTTTTGCAATGCACGCGAGCATGTCCAAATCCATACCCGCGCAAAAAGCTTTGCCGTTGCCCGTCAAAATCGCCACGCGTGCATGGCTCTTCTCGATTTGGTCGAGCGCTGTTTGAAGTTCCGCCATCATTTGAGTGGAGATGGCGTTGCGTTTGTCCGGTCGGTTCAGCGTGATGGTCGCCAGATTCCCGGCAATTTCGAGAAGGAGCGTCGAATACATGGTTTGACTCCTTTTCAATTCACAAGTGGTGCATGTGCATACTTCGCGCGAATTTCATTCGTCATTTCCAGTGCCTTGGTCAGCCGCGCCGAATCAATGCTGGTGTCGGCACCCGCCTTTCGCAGCGCGGCGAGAACATCCTCCGTCGCGATGTTCCCGACCAGATTGTCTCCCGCAAACGGGCAGCCGCCAAGCCCCGTCAGCGCGCTATCGAACCTGCGGCAGCCCGCTTCGTACGCGGCGAGAATTTTTTCTTCCACATTTTCGGGACGGCTGTGAAGATGAACTCCCAATTCAATCCCTGCGACGTGATCCTTCACGCTGCGGTACAAATCGCCGACGAGCTGCGGTGAAGCGGTGCCCACGGTGTCCGCCAGCGAAACCGTCCGCACGCGAATATCTTTCAGCCATTCCAAAGTGTCGGCAACAATCTCCGGTCCCCATGGCTCGTCGTAAGGATTTCCAAACGCCATCGAGATGTAAATCACCAGGCCGCGATTTGCCGCCGTAGTTTCTTTCTTCAACTTTTCGACAAGCGAGCGCGATTCGTCCCGTGTCATGTTCGCATTCGCGCGCCGGAAATACGCCGAAATGGAATACGGATATCCAATCGTCGTCACGCCCGGCGTCGTCAGCGCGCGCTGCAATCCTTTTTCGTTCACGACGATGCCAATAATTTCTGGAGCCTCGGCCCCAGCGGGAAGGGAAGCATTCAGCTTCGCCATTACTTCTTCGCTGTCCGCCATCTGCTTCACATGTTTTGGCGAAACAAAACTCACCGCATCAATATTTTTGAATCCTGCATGCACAAGTTCCTTCAGGTACTCCGCTTTGTAGTCCGTGGGAATCTGTTCCGGCAATCCTTGCCACGCATCCCGCGGACACTCAATCAGTTTGATTTGTTCGGTCATTTTGTCGACGACGCCATGAGATGTGATCGATGAGCAAGAGAGCAAGGGCCACCAGCGTCGTGAGGAGAATTGCCCAGCCCCCGCCGATCAAATATGGAGGTGGCGAAGCCTCGTATCCCCATACTCTATTATCTTTCTCGAATTCCGACGCGAGGTAAAAAAGGACGGCCCACGCTGGAACAGTCGCGGCAAGCATGATCAAGCCTCGTTTCCGCATGTTCGTCAGGTCTGAAGCACGCCGGTTTTGAATTCGCGGATTTCGGGATTTAGCGCGGCGGCTTCGAGCGCCCAGACCAAGGCATCGCGGGTGTGCGCAGGATCGATGATGGCATCCACCCACAAACGCGCGGCGGCGTAGCGCGGATCGGTTTGATGCTCGTAAGTGGCACGCACGGATTCGACCAATTCCTTTTTTTGTTTTTCGTCGACTTTTTTCCCTTCGCGCTCGAGTTGTTTCAATTTTATTTCGGCGAGCGTGCTGGCCGCGGCGTCGCCGCTCATTACCGCGAATCTTGCCGTGGGCCACGCGAACATGAAGCGCGGGTCGTAGGCTTTGCCGCACATGGCGTAATTTCCGGCACCGAAACTGCCGCCGCAAATCACCGTGATTTTTGGAACGACGCTGTTTGCCACCGCGTTCACCATTTTTGCGCCAGCGCGAATGATGCCGCTCCACTCCGCGTCTTTTCCGACCATGAAACCGTTCACGTCGTGAAGAAAAACCAGCGGAATGCGGTTCTGGTTGCAATCGAGAATGAAGCGCGCGGCTTTTTCCGCGGACTCCGTATAGATTACGCCGCCAAATTCGATGCGTTTCTGGTCCGAGCCACGCGCTAATGTCTGCACGTGTTTTTTTTGATTGGCGACGATGCCAACGGCCCAGCCGCCGATGCGCGCGTATCCGCAAAGGAGCGTTTCGCCGTACTCAGCGCGATATTCCTCAAATTCGCTCGCATCCACGATGCGCGCTATGATCTCCGTCATATCGTATTGTTTGCCGGGATCGCTCGAAAAGACTCCGTAGATGTCCTCGCCGGAAAAGAGTGGGTCGCGAGATTTCACATGGCTGAACGGCGATGCGTTTGGCGACCCCATCTTGTCCACGAGCGCGCGAATCCGCGCGATGCACGCGTCGTCATCCGGTTCGCGAAAATCCACTGTGCCGCTGATTTGCGCGTGCATTTTCGCGCCGCCAAGATCTTCCGCGGAAGTTTTTTGCCCGATGGCGGCCTGCACCAGCGCGGGGCCCGCCAAAAATAATCCCGAGCCCTCCGTCATTAAAATGTGATCGCACATTACGGGTAGGTACGCGCCGCCCGCAACGCACATTCCCATGATCGCCGTGATTTGCGGAATTCCCATTGCGGATATGACCGCGTTGTTGCGGAAGACGCGCCCGAAATCGTCGGTGTCTGGAAAAACATCTTCCTGAAGCGGTAAAAAAACTCCCGCGGAATCGACCAAATAAATTGTGGGAATTTTGTTTTCGATGGCGATGTTTTGCGCGCGAATCACCTTCTTTGCGGTCATCGGGAAAAACGCGCCGGCCTTTACAGTTGCGTCGTTGGCGATGAGCATAAAGGTGCGGCCGCAAACTTTCGCGAGTCCAGTGATTGTGCCCGCCGAAGGCGCGCCGCCCCACTCTTCATACATTTCGTAAGCAGCGTAAATTCCCAGCTCAAAAAATTGCGAGCCAGGATCGATCAGCTTGGCGATGCGTTCGCGCGCGGTCAGCCGGCCCTTTTTGTGCTGCGATTCGATGGCCTTCGCGCCGCCACCCTGGCGGATTTGTTCTTCCTCGTTCTTGATTTTCGTCAATAAATCAACGATGCGTCGAGTGTTCTTTTCAAATTCAGGTGATTTGAGATTGGCGGTGGTTTTCAGGACCGAAGCAGACACGCGTGGACCTCGCGAATCAACAAGCTCTCAAAAATGAAGCGAATTACAAAGCGCAAAGAACCAGTGAGACAGTATACGAGGTTTACTGGCTGTTGTGCGAACCGCGTCACGTTTCTCGCGTTCGTTGAAAAATGTAAAGTGTTTTGCACTGATTCTGAAGCAGGGTAAGCTAACAGCGGGGATTTTGAGGACACCCGCGAGTGCTGTCCGCTGGCTGAACGGTAAATTGTGCCAATTTGAAAGGACACGGTGATGAGGCGTCACTACAAGATTGTTTTCACGTTTGGCGGGACCGCGTTTTTACTGCTTGCAGGTTTGGTTGGCGCGCAAGCAGCTGCGTCTCCCCAGAAAGCTCCTGCAAAATCGACGGCGCAGGTGCCCGCGAAGCCAACAGCGGCCAAGTCCGCGCCGCTCGAAGTCCCGCAACTGAAATTTGAGAAGTACAAACTGGAGAACGGGCTGGAGGTGATTCTCTCCGAAGATCACCGGCTGCCGATGGTGGCGGTGAATCTGTGGTACCACGTGGGGCCGGCGAACGAACTCCCGGGTCGCACGGGATTCGCGCATTTATTCGAGCACATGATGTTCGAAGGATCGCGCCACGTGCCCGGCAGTTCACATTTTCATTATCTGGAAGCGGCGGGCGCTTCGGACATCAACGGCACGACGGATTTTGACCGCACGAATTACTTCGAGACGCTGCCCTCGAATCAACTGGGACTCGCGCTGTGGCTGGAGTCCGACCGCATGGGTTATTTGCCGGACAAGCTGGACCAGGCAAGTCTTTCGAATCAACAAGACGTGGTGCGCAACGAGCGGCGGCAGAGCGTGGAGAACGCTCCCTACGGCGTGGTGGAAGAGGGGCTGTTCCACCAACTTTTTCCGAAAGAGCATCCTTACTACGGCGAAGTGATTGGTTCGCACCAAGATATTCAGTCGGCGAAGCTGGAAGACGTGCGGAATTTCTTCAAACTGTATTACGCGCCGAACAACGCGAGCCTGGCGATCGTCGGTGATTTTAATCCGGATAAGGCGCGCGAACTGGTGCAAAAATATTTCGGCCCGCTGAAGCGTGGCGAGGAAGTTCCGAAGATCAAGGCGCACACGCCACCAATTACTTCCGAGCGCCGGGCGGTCATTCAGGACAATGTGCAGCTCCCGCGCGTGTACATGGCGTGGCTGACATCGCCGATTTTCAAGCCGGGCGACGCGGAGGCGGACCTTGCGGCAACGATCCTCGGCGGCGGGAAGTCCAGCCGGCTGTACAAAAAACTTGTGTACGAAAAGCAAATCGCGCAGGACGTGTCGGTAAATCAGCAGTCGCTAATTCTTGGTTCCGTGTTTGAAGTGCAGGTGACAGCGAAAGCCGGCGTGAAACTGGAGGACCTCGAGAAAGCGATCAACGCGGAGCTGGATGCGTTTCGCAAGGATGGGCCGACGGCCGAAGAGCTGATGCGCGCGCGCAACGTAATCGAATCAAGAATCATCGCGGGGCTCGAAACGCTGGGCGGATTCGGCGGCGTCGCCGACCGCTTGAATAGCTACAACCATTATCTGGGCACACCGGATTTTCTTGGAGCGGACATTGCGCGCTACGAAAATTCCACAACTGAATCGATTCAGGCGTTCGCGGAAGGACAGCTCAAGTCGAATCAGCGCGCGGTCGTTTACGGCATGCCGGGAAAGCAGGATTTGGGCGCGGAAGTGGCGACTCCGAAAGCGCCGGAAAAGGATCCAACCAAGAATAATGGCGAGCCGGTGAACGCTGATGCGGACTGGCGAAAAGAGCCGCCGAAAGCCGGTCCCGCCAGCGCGCTGCACTTGCCGGTGCCGGAAAAGTTCAAGCTGTCGAATGGATTGACGGTGCTATACAGCGAGAGGCCGGGGCTGCCACTAGTTGCGGGGGACCTGGTTTTGCACGCCGGAAGCGGTGTGAATCCGGTGGACCGTCCGGGGCTGGCGAGCATGACGGCGCGGATGCTGCAGCAGGGAACGACGACGCGTTCGGCGCTGCAAATTGCCGATCGCGCCGCGGATCTGGGCGCGACATTAAATTCTGGATCGGGGGCGGACACGACGGGAATCTCCGCGCGCTCGCTTACACGAAATTTTTCGGAGGCGCTGGAATTGCTGGCGGACGTGGCATTGCATCCGAGTTTTCCGAAGGAAGAATTGGAACGGGTACGTTCGGAGCGGCTGACCAGCATCGTGCAGGAAAAAGATGAGCCGTTTTCCCTGGCGATGCGTGTGCTGGCGTCAGCGCTCTACGGGCCGAAGCACACGTACGGGTATCCGGACAGCGGGACGACGGAATCGATCAAGGCGATTTCGCGCGAGGACCTGGGAAAATTCTGGAAGCAGAATTATTTTCCGGACGATGCGGCGCTGGTGGTGACGGGAAACATCAAACTCGCGGCGCTGAAGCCGCTGCTGGAAAAACAATTCGGCGCGTGGAAGGCAGGGAGGCCCGCGCAGCCGCCGCTGAGCACGCCGGAGACAACGGACGCGAAACTGATTTTGGTGGACCGTCCAGGAGCGCCGCAAACCACGCTGGTGTGTTTCTCGATGGGGCTGGCGCGGTCAACGCCGGATTATGTTCCCGTGGAAGTGATGAACACGGACCTCGGCGGGCTTTTCTCGAGCCGCATCAATATGAACCTGCGCGAAGCACACGGGTACACCTACGGCGCGGGATCGTTCTTCCGGTATCACCGGTCGCCGGGACCGTTCATCGTGTTCTCCGATGTGCGAACGGACGTGACCGCTCCCGCGACGACGGAAGTATTCAACGAGTTGAAACGGATGCGCGACACGCAGCTGACGCCGGCGGAGCTGATTCTCTCGAAAGATTCCATCGCGCGTTCGCTGCCGGGGCGGTTCGAGCGCGGAACGGAAGCGGCGGCGACGTTCGCGGAACTTTTCACGTACGATTTGCCACTGGATTATTTTTCGACGCTGCCGGAGCGCATCAATGCGGTGACAGTCGAGCAGGCGCAGGCGGTGGCGAAGAAATACATTCAGCCGGACAAGATGATTGTGCTTGCCGTGGGCGACCGCGCGAAGATCGAAGAGGACATGAAGAGGCTGAATCTGGGCAAGGTGGAGATTCGGGACACGGACGGGAAGATCGCTCACTAGTCTGAGAGATTCGAAGTAAGGCCTTCATGCCAGTGATTCAGCTATCTACGCTGATTTCTGCTCCAAGAGAACGTGTATTCGACCTTGCCCGGAGCATTGACGCTCACCAAGATTCGACGGAAGGGACCAGCGAGCGGGCAATTGCAGGCGTGACGAGGGGACTCATTGGTCAAAACGACGAAGTGACCTGGGAAGCGCGGCATCTGGGCCTAAGACAACGACTGACGGTTCGAGTGACTGAATTCAATCGTCCACAACATTTTCAGGACATTATGGTGGCGGGCGCGTTCAAGGGCATGAAACACGATCACCTGTTCTTGGAGCATGCAATCGGTACTCAGATGAATGATCGTTTTGAGTTTCCGTCGCCAATGGGGATTCTCGGCAAAATTGTAGATCAACTATTCCTGCGTGCTTACATGGAGCGATTCCTCATCCAGCGTAATAGCATCTTGAAGAAGTTGGCTGAATCGAAGGAATGGAGTCGCTATCTCGTAAATGTGTGACAGGTTTCTGCCGCAAGGCTGCGCCCGGACAGTTGTAGGCGTTGATGTTCGCTTGACAAACGAGCAGTGCGAGCATACGGTTTCCCCCAAGGCCAGTCTTTCCTTCTCGGAAGTTTCCCCATGAACGCCGAAACGATGCTTCAGGAGGAGAAGCTATGAACGGAACTGTGAACTACAAGTATGCGTTCTTTTCCACGCTAGTGATTTGCGGAGTACTCGTTGTGGGATCGCGGAGCGCTCCGCCGCAGGAAAAACCGCGGACTCCCGCCGATGGCCACGACATCCATGTCCTGGCTCCCCACAAGATGGATGGCAAAATCATGGGGCCCTACCATCATTACTGCAAACCGGTATCGAGTGACGTGCTCGAATGCCTGATCTACGAATCCACGGAACCCAACGCGCTCCTCAAACAGGTGGAATACTTCGTTGCCAAGAACGTCTCTCGCTCGAATGTTTCTCTGGAGACCTGGAACAAGTTCTACCACGACCACGCCGTCGAAATTGCCACCGGCAGAGTGCAGGTTCTGGACCGTTCGCCCGAGGAAGCCAAGAAAATTGCCGAGACCGCCGCTCAAACCGACGGCATCATCTTTCATCTCTGGTTGCCCGACAATGGGAAAGCTCCAAACGGGACGGTCGGACATCCGCAGTCCGTGGGCCACAAAGAGATGACTGCTAAGGAGTACGGCGCCAAGTAAATCCTTTCAGCCCTCTGAAAAAAACCGGTCCGGCAGCAATTTGCTCGGACCGGTTTTTTCTTTTTCCTCAAGCAGTTTTAGCAATTCACCTTATTCCTGTTTGTAGCAGCGCCACACTTGCCCCTTCCTTACCTTTCGCATAGCATGGAATTCTCAGGCAATTTGTATCATTGCCTGGTGCCGTCCTCGGGAGCGATGCGCATGAGCGAACAGCGCAAAGGATCCACACAGACCGTGCCGCCGTCAGAGGCTTCTTCCGCGAATCGCGAGCCTTCCGCCAAAGAACAGGCTTGGGAGAAAAATACTCTTCAGCCAACTCTGGAACAAAGCCCCGAGCGGCAAGCCGAATTCACCACGATTTCCGGTCATCCGATTCGCAGGCTGTACACCAAAGCGGATTTGCCCAACTGGGACCCTGACCGCGACCTCGGTTTCCCTGGCGAACCTCCTTACACGCGCGGCATTCATTCCACCATGCACCGCAGCCGCCTTTGGACCATGCGGCAGTTTGCGGGTTTTGGCACCGCCGAAGACACCAACCAGCGCTTCCGCTATCTACTCGCGCAGGGCCAGACGGGGCTCTCCACCGCCTTCGACTTGCCCACGTTGATGGGCTACGACTCTGACCATCCGCTTTCCGAGGGAGAAGTCGGCAAGTGCGGCGTGGCCATCAGTTCGCTTGCGGACATGGAAGTGCTCTTCGACAAGATTCCTCTCGCCAACGTCACAACGTCGATGACCATCAATTCTCCTGCCGCGGTCATCTGGGCGATGTATCTGGCCGTCGCGGAAAAGCAAGGCGCGGACTGGAAGAAAATCTCCGGCACGCTTCAGAACGACATCTTGAAAGAGTACATCGCACAGAAGGAATACATCTACCCACCGGAACCCTCGATGCGCCTAGTGATCGATACGTTCGAATTCGGCGTCAAGAACACTCCGAAGTTCAACACCATTTCGATCAGCGGCTATCACATCCGCGAGGCCGGCTCGACCGCCATCCAGGAACTCGCCTTCACTCTGCGCGACGGTCTCGAATACGTCGAATGGGGAATGCGTCGCGGCCTTGACGTGGACCAGTTCGTGCCGCAACTTTCGTTCTTCTTCAACGCGCACAACGATTTCTTCGAGGAGATCGCCAAGTATCGCGCCGCGCGTCGCATCTGGCACAAAGCCATGGTCGAGCGCTACAAATCCAAGAACCCGCGCGCTTGGGCTTTGCGTTTTCACACGCAAACCGCCGGCTGCTCTCTGACCGCGCAGCAGCCCTATAACAACGTCGTGCGCACTGCGATTCAGGCCCTTGCAGCCGTCCTCGGCGGTACACAATCTCTTCACACCAATTCGCTCGACGAAGCATGGGCGTTGCCCACGGAATTTGCCGCCACGATTGCCCTTCGCACGCAGCAAATCATCGCCCACGAAACTGGCGTCACCAATACCGTCGATCCCCTCGGCGGCTCATACTTCGTCGAAACGCTCACCAAGGAAGTCGAGCGGGGCGCGTGGGAGTACATCGATCGCATCGACGCCATGGGCGGCATGGTCGCCGCCATCGAGCGCAGCTACCCGCAGCGCGAAATCGCCGAAGCCTCCTACCGCTATCAGGTGGCCGTGGATAAAAAGGAAAAAATCATCGTCGGCGTGAACGACTTCGTAGCCGAGGAAAAACCTCTAGACGTTTTGCAAATCGATGAGACCGTCGCGCACCGCCAAGCCGCCCGCTTGAAAAAACTCCGCGCCGACCGTTCTCAAGCCAAAGTGGATCGTCGCCTCAACGCTCTCCGCACGGCTGCCAAGGGCAAAGACAACCTCATGCCGTTCCTCTACGACGCCGTAAAATCCTACGCCACTCTTGGTGAGATTTGCGACGCCCTCCGCGACGTCTTCGGCACCTACGAAGAAGTCGCCATCACCTAACCTATGCCGGAAAAGAAAATCAGAGTCTTAATCGCCAAGCCCGGTCTGGATGGCCATGACCGCGGCGCAAAAATAATCGCCCGCGCCTTGCGCGACGCCGGAATGGAAGTCGTCTACACCGGCCTCCGTCAGACTCCCGAAATGATCGCCTCCGCCGCCGTCCAGGAAGACGTCGACGTGATCGGCCTCTCCATTCTCTCTGGTGCCCATAACACCATCTGCCCGCAGCTCATGAAGCTCCTCCATGAAAAAGGCATGAATGACGTCACCGTGCTCGTCGGCGGCATCATCCCCGAAGCCGACATCCCTGCCCTGAAACAGTCCGGCATCGCCGAAATTTTTCTCCCCGGCACTTCCACCCAAGACATCGTAGACTTCATCCACAAACGCGTCGCTTAGTACTAAATTGAGCCTGACATAAGTAGTTCCTGTGCTACCATGCCGCAGTCTCGGAGGTTTCTATGCTTAGTTGCTTCCGTTACGCGGCTGTATCGATTCTATTTTCTCTGCTTCCGTCCGCACAACTCGCTCCGGCCCAAGGCAAGCCAGGTACGGCCTCTCCCACTTCCTCAAACTTTCCTGCGGAATACCCGAAGGATGATGCCAGTGTCCTCGTCGAGAATTCCGGTTGGGAAGCTCTTTCCCAGGAAGTCCCATCCCAGATTCGGACTAAACGGAGCTTGATCGGATCGCTCACCTATGGAGTAGTCCCGGCCGTGGCTATCGCTGAATATTCGGGGCAGCACGCAGAGCTTCAGATCGAAACTCGCAGGCCGGTTCTCTCCGTTTGTAACTTCCCCTCCTTCCCGGGCGGCCCGGTGGTGGTAAGGCTGCACCCTAAAAAAGATTTGCGTGAGCTTAATGCGGGCAGGGTGCCCGTCTTGGGCGCCAAGATCGCCGAGGCCAAGCAGTCGGATGTCGTTCCGACAGAAGTCTCACACCCGGAGAACGCGTGTTGGCTCTTGCGTCCACGCGAAGACCTCCCGCCCGGCGAGTATGCTCTGATGCTTCCAACACAGAATCTTGCCATTTTCGCGTTCACGACTGCCCATCCGCCGAGCGGGAAGCCGACCCTAGCTCCAAAGAAACCATAACGGCTACTGGCCATCGTAAGGCTTAGAAAAAGGAAGCTCGGCCAGGGGAGTTGCCCCGGGCCGAGCAGAGGAATCTCTTGGCGAGATTATTCTTGATGCGATTATTTTTGGCCGGAGTTGAACGAAAGTCTCTCGGTGCCAACGACTTGGCCGTGCAAGGTGCCCGGAATGAGCGTCTCGCGTTCGGCCTCCCCAGTCTTGGCGTCGGCGATGGTGACGCGATTGACTTCGAGCGTGCGCCCGACGGCGCGCTCGTAATTGGCCTTGGCTTCGGCGAGGTTGGCGAGAGCGCGAAGTTCCGTGCCTTGCGCGTTGATGAGGTCGCGTTGCGTCTGAATGACGAGGTAAACGGTGGAAGCGCCGAGCTGATATTTTTTCTGTTCGGCGTCAAAAGTCTGTTGCTGGAGTTCGCGCGCCTTGCTGGCGGCGTCGACCTGAGCGCGGTCCTGCGTGAGGGCGATGTAGGTGTTGCGGACGTCGAGCATTGCGGCGTTCTTCAGTTGCTGCAACTGCGCTTCGAGGTAACGCTGCGTGAGAATGGCGCGCTGATTGTCCGCCTGCGCCGAGCGGTTGCGGATGGGGATCTGCACGTTTAAAGACACCTGGTAATCCGGGAAATTGTTATGAAACGCCGAACTCAAAGCGTCGCCGAAGCCGGCCGACGCGATGCCGTTTGGCGTGAATTGCGTCGCGGGAAGAAAGTCGCCGGGAACCGGATTCCCGTTGGCATCCACGACAGGGGCTCCTGCCACTGTAGCAGTAGTGAATTTCGCCTGGTTGCCGGCGAGTCCGACCGAACTGTATTGCGCGGTCAGCGTGGCCGTCGGCAGCAACGCGTTGCGCGTCGCTTTGACGTCGATGCCGCTGTTCAAAAGGTTGAGCGCCTCTTCCTGCAATTCCGGCCGCTTTGCAAATGCTTCTTTAACGGCTTCCTCAAACGACGGGGCTTCGATGGCTTCCGGGCGCGAGGGCAAATCCGTGGGGATGACTTCCACGTTCACGAAATTAGGCGCTAAGGAATTCTTGCTGATAGCGTTCTTCAGCGCCTGTTGATCCTGTAGCTGCAAGGTCTGCGCCACAATCAGGTTCTGGCGGTTCGTGGCGAGCTCGGATTCAGCGCGGGTGACGTCGAGCGGCGCCATCGTTCCGATTTCGAGTTGCTTTTTGTTGTCGTTGTAGAGCTTTTCGGCCACGGTCACAGCTTGCTGCTGAACCTTGACGTTTTCCCTAGCGAAGACCAGTTCCCAATACGCAGCGATGGTGTTCGTGACAGTGGTGATCGCTTGTTGGGTGAAGGCCCAGTCGGCGATCTTGCGGTTGTTCTTGGCGATGCGGATGTTGCGCGTTCCGACGGAACGGCCGAAGCCATTCAGCAACTGTTGCTGGAGCCCGGCAAAAATCGTCGTTTGCACGGAAGGGTTGAAAAGGTTGGCGCTCAAGGACGCCGAATTCCGTGTGTTATCCCACGCGGTGAAGAAGGTGGTTCCCGTTGCGAATCCTTGGGCGTACTGAACATTGAAGATGGAAGTGTGGGTGGCCAGAGCTGCAAGCGAGGAAATGCCCGTGCCCGTACCGGAAGTCAGCGGGTTATTGATAGGGGACTTGCGGTCATCGAGGGTGAGGACAGTGGTGACAACGGGATCGAAGTTTAGCAGCGGATTATTCGCCGAGGATCCGCCGAACACGGCGCCGGGTGTCGTGCCGCCAAATCCTCCGGCCTTTGCTTTGAGGATGCCGGTGTCCGCGAACCACGGGTTATACCGCTGCACTACGATGTCCATGCTGTTTTCCAGGGCCAGCTCCACGGCTTCTTGCATGCTTAACTCCAGCTTGCCTTCGTGGATAAGCTGTTCGATACGCGGCGAATTGGTCAGCACGGGCGATGCGATCTTGATCGGGCTGTAAGGAGCAAACAGGTTAGGAAATGGCTTGGGCGCGCGCGTGTAGTTGTATTTCGCGGAACCAAGCGAAACCGGCTCGATGGACGTGGCCGGCTTGGCGGGCGCTGCTTGCGGATTTTGCGGCGCGTCCTGCGCGAAGGCCGGCGAAACGGGTCCTCCGACGAGCGTTGCGGTCAGTATGGCGGCCAACAGCGGTCGAGCATACAGCGTCTTCATAGTGCTCCTTACCCTCAAGATTCATCCCCCAAGGGGCTTCATTTATTGGTACTCAACTCTGTAAAACGTTCGCAGAATGGAATTTGTTTCAGCAGCAGACCGTTTTGAGGTCACGACCGGAATCTGACTGCGTCGCGGCCAAGCCATCGGAAATGCGTCAGAAGCCACCCTAAAGGCTGCGCCACGCGGACCGGGCGAAGGAAGGAGTCTAACAGGGGCTCTCTTCCTTGACAACGCGAGAGGCGGCGGCTAATCTCCTGACATTTCGACGGTTAGGAGCCGGTGGCGGCGAGATGGGCCAAATGCTGAAACGCGAAGAACTGCTGAAGATGTTCGAGGCGGCGGGCGCCATCCGTCATGGCCACTTTGAGTTGTCCAGCGGGCTGCACAGCGGCACATATGTCCAGTGCGCGCTGGTCCTGCAATATCCGCGCTTTGCCGAGAAGCTGGGGCAGGCGCTGGCGGCGCTTTTTTCGGATGCCAAGATTGACGCGGTTGTCTCGCCGGCGATGGGTGGACTCATTATTGGCCAGGAAGTAGCGCGAGCGCTGCCGGAGCCGAAACATTCCTCCGGTGGTGGAACGCCCGCGCTCTTTGTGGAGCGCGACGCCAGCGGCATGATGGCTCTGCGGCGCGGATTCTCGCTTGCGCCCGACCAGCACGTGCTGGTTGTCGAAGACGTTTGGACGACCGGCGGCTCGACGCAGGAGGCCATTCGCGTCGTGGAAGAGGCGGGGGCGCGCGTGGTTGCCGCCGGCGCGCTGATCGACCGCAGCGGCGGAAAAGTCGACTTCGAAGTGGAAACGCAGTCGCTGATTCAATTGCCGATCGCCAGCTACGAAGAAGAAGATTGCCCGCTGTGCCGCGAAGGCAGCGTCGCCGTAAAGCCAGGGAGCCGCTTCGTTCGCACTGCGCACTAGCGCTGATCGAGAACTTCCTGGAACTTATCCCTCCTTTGAACGCGGATGGTTGAAAACTGATACCTTTCTTTCCATGCGCTATTTCAAGCTGACCATCGCGTACGACGGCACGGATTTCCATGGGTGGCAGATGCAAGCTAACAAGCCCACGATTCAGGGAGAAATCGTTGGGGTGCTCCGCCAGCTTACGCAGGAGAACGTCGTTTTGCATGGCACCGGGCGGACGGACGCCGGGGTTCACGCTCTTGGTCAGGTCGGCAGCTTTCGAACGCAGTCGCATCTTTCCGCGCAGGATTTTCAACGGGCGCTGAACGCGTTGCTTCCGCCCGCGATTCGCATCGTGGGCGCGGAGGAAGTTGGCCCAGACTTCAATGCACGCTGGTCCGCGCGAGGCAAGACTTACCGTTATCGGCTGTATCGGGGAAGAGTTGTGCCGCCGATGATCTGGCGTTACGTGCTGCACTACCCGTTTCCGCTCGACGAAGACGCCATGCGCGATGCTGCCGCGCGGTTTATTGGTAAGCACGACTTTGCCTCGTTTGCAGCATCGACTGGCTCCGAAGAGGACGACAAAGAGCGAGCCACCGAGCGGGAAATCTTTGCGACGGAGCTGGCACGAAGTGCAGACAACGAAGAACTGGTTTTCACCGTTCGCGGCCGCTCGTTCCTTCGCTATATGGTGCGCAAGATGATGGGCACGCTGCTCGATGTCGGTCGCGCAAAACTCGCGCCAGCGGATATCGACCGTTTGTACGAATTGCGAGATCGCTCGAAATCGGGTCCAACCGTTCCGCCTCAAGGCCTTGTGATGGTTGAGGTGCAGCACGACGAGGCGTGGCGGCTTGGCAAGCCTTGACCGGTCGCTGATCGAGCGGCCACCTTCCGCGCTCAAAATCGGTTAGAATCGCGTTCATGGCTACCACGGCCATTCCCATCGACACGCTTCCTTCGATGAACCCGGCTACGGGTGAAGTGCTCGGGCATTTTGAGAGAACCCCTGCATCGTCGTTGCCGGAGATCGTTTCCCGCGCGCGCGCTGTCCAGCGTGATTGGGCAAAGCTGCCGATTCGTGATCGGTGCGCAAAACTGCGCGGGCTGCGCAACCGGATTATGGCCTCCCGCAATGAATTGACGGATGCGGTTGTGCGCGAATCCGGCAAGCCGCGGGTGGAAGCGCTGTTTGCCGACATCTTCGTAGCGCTCGATTCGGCGGAATACTGGTCGAAGAACGCGGCGAGGGCCCTGCGCACACAGCGAGTTCCACATCACAGCACGGCCGCGAAAGCCAAGCGTGGCTATCTGACTTACGAACCGCTTGGTGTCATCGCCATCATCTCGTCGTGGAACTATCCGCTGGCCATCCCGCTCAGCGAAATCATTCCCGCGCTCGCGGCAGGAAATGCCGCGGTGTGCAAGACGAGCGACTTCACCCCGCAATGTGGCGCGCTGATCGAAAAACTCTTCATCGACGCGGGCTTTCCGAAAGACCTCGTCAGAATTGTCCAGGGAGGGGCAGAGGTTGGCCAAGCTTTGATCGATGCCTCGGCGGACAAGGTCATATTCACGGGCAGCGTGGCTACTGGGCGGCGCGTTGCTGAGGCTTGCGCGAAAAGGCTGATCCCCACCGTGCTCGAACTTGGCGGCAAAGATGCCATGATCGTTTTGGCGGATGCGGACCTGGAGGTGGCCTCCAGCGCCGCCGTTTGGGGCAGCTACACGAATTGCGGACAAGTTTGCCTTTCCGTCGAGCGATTGTTTGTCGAGCAACTGGCGGTAGAAAGGTTTATCGCCCTTTGTGTTGAAAAAACGAAAAAGCTCCGGCTCGGTTCAGGCAGCGATCCTGCGACCGACGTTGGCCCGCTGATTCGCCCGGAACATGTGAGACGGATGATCGATTTAGTCGACGATGCGGTTTCGCGTGGCGCAAGCGTGGTGTGCGGCGGCAGCGCGCGCCCTGAGCTTGGCCCTAACTTTTTCGAGCCCACTGTCATTGTGGGCGTCGATTCTTCGATGAAGCTGTTTCAAGAAGAGACATTTGGACCAATCCTCGCAATTCAAGTTGTGCGGGACGCGAAGCAAGCGATCACGCACGCTAACGACTCACCGTTTGCTCTCGCTGCGAGCATCTGGACGAAGGACAAGTCTCGAGGAATGGCGCTTGCAGCGGAACTGCGCGCAGGCGCGGTTATGGTGAACGACGCCATCAGCTATTTCGGAATTGCGGAGGCGCCGCACGGCGGGTGTGGCGCGAGCGGCTGGGGCCGCACTCACGGGAAAGCGGGACTGCTCGAGATGATGCAAATGAAATATATTGATGTCGATGGCTTGGCGCGGAGCGAAAAGCCTTGGTGGTACCGCTACGGTTCAGACTTGGAGCGCGCCGCGGATGCTTTTCTCCAATTTGAGTTTTCCGGCGGTATTGGCGCGAAGCTGCGAAACGCCCGCAGCGCCATGAAAACGTTTTTCCGCGACCACGGGTGGTAGAGAGGACCTCCATGCCTGAAGAGACTACGGCATCACCCAAAATCAAAACGCGCAAGCCCAAACAGCGCGCATGCGATGAAAAAGACGACAAGGGCAAGCTCTGCAATGGCCACTTGAAGCGGTACTATGATTATCCGAAGGAAGTGGCCGTGGTCATTGGTGCGAAAGCGGAAATTTATCGCTGCGAATTCTGCAAGACGCTGTATCGCCCCGATCCCGCGCAGCAGCCACAGAGCTATACGTTGCGCAATTAGAAGGTGCGACTTCGCAGTGGAAGAGGCCTCCCTTGCCGCAGAACGAATGGATTTACGATTGGAACACGGCCACGCCACCGGCGATTCCTGCGGGCACGCGCGTACTCTTGGATGACGAAACGCTGCGCGACGGCTTGCAGAATCCTTCCGTCTTCGACCCCAGCATCGAAGGAAAAATCGAAATCCTCCATCTGATGGAATCCCTGCGAATCGACTCCGTCAATATCGGCCTTCCCGGCGCCGGGCCGCGTGCCTATGCGCATACTGAAGCGCTGGCCCGCGAAATCTCCACGCACCGCATGAAGATCAAGCCAAACTGCGCGGCGCGAACGCATGAAAACGACATTCGCCCCATCGTGGAGATTTCGCAAAGTGTGGGCATCGCCATTGAAGCCGCAACATTCCTCGGTTCCAGCCCGATCCGCCGCCTCGTGGAAGACTGGACCGTCGATCACCTTGAGCGCACTACGGAAAAAGCCGTCAGGTTCGCGGTCGAGAATGGGCTTCCGTCGATGTACGTTACCGAAGACACGATTCGCACCGACCCCGAAACCGTGAAACGCCTCTACTCGACCGCCATTCGAAACGGTGCGCGCGCCATCGTGCTCTGCGACACTGTTGGCCACGCCACTCCGAGTGGTGCGTTCAACCTGGTGAAATTTGCAGTCGAGGAAGTTGTGAAACCGTCAGGCGAAAAGATTCGTATTGACTGGCACGGCCACAACGATCGCGGCCTCTCGATCGCCAATTCACTTGCGGCCGTCGCTGGCGGCGCCCATCAGGTCCACGCCGCGGCCAATGCTCTAGGCGAGCGCGTTGGCAACACGCCCATGGAATTAATGCTCGTCAATCTTCGCCTCATGGGGCTTATCGAACAGGACCTGTCCCGCCTTAAGGAATATTGCGAAAAAGTCGCGAACGCCACGCACACAAAAATCCCGCCGAACTATCCAGTCGTTGGGCATGACGCGTTTCGCACCGCGACGGGAGTTCACGCCGCCGCGCTCATCAAAGCTTTTCGCAAAAATGATCTCGAACTCGCCAATGCCGTCTACAGCGGCGTGCCCGCGCATCTTTTCGGTCTCGACCAGGTAATCGAGATCGGCCCTATGAGCGGGAAATCCAATGTGCTGTTCTGGCTGGAGAAGCATCGCGTTCCCGCGGACGACGCGACGGTCACGCGCATCTTTGACGCCGCCAAGCAGTCTCCGCGCGTGCTCACCGACGACGAAGTTTTCGCTCTTTGCACCGAGGCCGCACGCAATTGAGCGGAAAACGTTGTTGCAAGCCGACGGTGAAACGCGCTCTCGTTTGCGTTATTCTTTTGGCTATGCCGGCTCGCTCCGCTCCTCCTCCCCATGCCCCTCGCCAGGCCCAGAGTCCACGGCTCTCCGATAACGCACGAGTCCGCGCGGCTCTCGATTGGCTTACGCCCAACATTTCCTGGGTTAACGATCAGCAGGCGCGCATCACGGAAATCCCTGCGCCGCCGTTTCAGGAAGCGCAGCGGGCGGCAGCGGTCAAGGAATTGCTGGCCGAAGCGGGATTGGCGGCGCAGATCGACAAGACCGGCAACGTGATCGGTGAACTGCGCGGCGTGAATGAAAAGGAAATTGTCGTTGTCTCCGCGCACCTCGACACGGTTTTTCCTCCAGATACCGACGTGAAGGTTCACCGCGATGGCAGCCGCATGACCGCGCCGGGAATCTCGGATAATGGCAGTGGCGTGGCGGCTCTCCTGGCGCTGGCGCGTGCCGCGCAGTCCGCGCGCGTCAAGCCACTGCGCACCGTTCTATTCGTAGGCGACGTCGGCGAAGAGGGCGAAGGCAATCTGCGCGGCATGCGCGCGATTGTCGATAACTACCGCGGAAAACTGAAAGCGGTGGTGGTGCTTGACGGTTCCGGCACGGATCACGTGACCACGAAAGCGCTGGCATCGCGCCGGCTCGAAGCCTTGATCACTGGCCCGGGCGGCCACAGTTGGTCGGACTTCGGGATGCCCAATCCTATCAACGCGCTGGTTCGCGGCTCCGTTCGGTTCATCAATACCAGAGTTCCAGCCACGCCGCGCACGACGTTCAATATCGGCCAGATCGAAGGCGGCACTTCCGTAAATTCCGTTCCGCACGAAGCGCGCCTGAAAGTCGACATTCGCTCGGAGAGCGAGGACGAACTTGCACGTCTCGAATCGGCCCTTCGCGAGTGTATCGCGGCGGGCGTGCGTGACGAGATGGAATCGGCGCGCGACCGTTCCAAAGGCAAGCTGGAATGGAAGGTCGAACTGCTCGGCAGCCGTCCGGGCGGAGAATTGGCCGCGGATTCGCCACTGCTGGCAGCACTTCGCGCCGCCGATGAGTTTATCGGCAATCAATCGCGCATCGAGCGCTCTTCGACAGATGCGAATGTGCCGCTATCCCTGGGGATCGAGGCTATTTCCATCGGAGCGGGCGGCAACGGCGGCGGAGCGCACTCGCTGCAGGAATGGTACGACGCCACGGGTCGCGAAGCCGGATTGAAACGCGCGCTTCTAACCGTTCTGGGAGTTTCCGGAGTTGCCGAGGAGAAACCTCGATGAAGTTGCGCAGGAATCGCGTTCGTCTCCTCGCTGGGATCCTCCCGTTCGCGGTTGTTGTCCTCGTTTCGGCATTCCACGCGAATACGAGCGTCGCGCAAAGGACTTCGCATCTGGTCTATTACGTTCACGGGCGCATTTACACAAACGATCCTGCGCAACCGTGGGCCGAGGCTATCGCTGTTAGCGAAGGGAAGATCGCCTGCGTTGGCAAGATGGCTCACATCCTTCTCGATTGCGGCGGCAGCCAGGAAGGTGCGGAGACGGTCCAGCTCGATGGTCACTTTGTAATGCCCGGCTTCAATGATGCGCACGTGCATCTGGGTGGCGCCGCCGCGGACGAGCTCGCCGTCCCGCTGACGGGCGTGCCTTCCGTTGAGGAAATGCAAAAGCGCGTAACAGCGGCCGTCGCGAAGCACAAAGAAGGCGAATGGATCACCGGCGGGGGATGGGACCACACACTTTGGCCCGAGAAGAGGTTCCCGAATCGCCAGCAGCTTGATGCCGTCGCGCCCAAGAACCCCGTCATCCTGACGCACATTTCCGGTCACGTGGCGGTCGCGAATTCGCTGGCGCTCAAGAGCGCCGAGATTAACAAGACCACTCCCAATCCGCCCGGCGGTGAAATCGAACGCGATGGGCTTGGCGAGCCAACGGGAATGCTGAAAGAAGGCGCGGCAATGTCTCTGGTCAGAGTGCGGATTCCCGATCCCACTGCCGAGCAACGCCGCAAAGGAATTGAGCTGGTCCTTCGGAACGTCGCCGAGAATGGCGTCACTTCCGTCCAGGATTATTCCGATTGGGCGGATTTTCAGGTGTACCACGACTTGAAGGAAGAAGGAAAACTTACCGTTCGCATCACGGAGTGGCTGCCATTCGATCTTTCTCTCAATGAGTTGCAGAATAGGCAGGCGCAGGGCGGCACCAGAGATCCTTGGCTGAAAACCGGTGCACTAAAAGCATTCACAGACGGCGCCCTGGGTTCACGCACCGCTGCGATGCTGGAGCCCTATTCCGACGATCCCTCCACGAGTGGAATTCTCACCAACGATCCAGAGAAACTGAAAGCGATGGCTATTCAGCGCGACAAGTCCGGGTTTCAGCTGGCGTTCCACGCGATTGGTGACCGCGCCAATCGCATCGCGCTGGATGTTTTCGAGGCGGTGGCCAAGGCTAACGGTCGGCGCGACCGCCGGGACCGCATCGAGCACGCGCAAGTGGTCGCGCCCATGGACTTCGCGCGTTTTGCGGAACTCCAAGTGATCGCGTCGATGCAGCCTTCGCATCAGACCACGGACATGCGCTGGGCGGAGGACCGCATCGGGCGCGAGCGGATCATCGGCGCGTACGCTTGGGCCAGCATGCTGAAAAACGGCGTTCGGCTCGCGTTCGGCACCGATTACAACGTGGAGCCGATCAGCCCGTTTCGCGGCTTGTACGCTTGCGTGACGCGCGAACGCCCCGATGGCGGTCCAAAGAACGGGTGGGAGCCGCAGGAGAAAATCTCGCTAGCGGATTGCATTCGTGCGTACACCTCGGGATCCGCTTACGCGCAGTTCGAAGAAGGGAGGAAGGGCGAGTTGAAAGAGGGTGAGTACGCCGACTTCATCGTCCTTTCGAACGACCTCACCAAAGTTCCCCCCTCCCAGTTCATCAAAACGCGCGTCCTCCGCACTGTCGTCGGCGGCCGCACCGTGTATTCTTCCAATTAACGTAAGAGAGCCCAAACCTTATCCCTATCTCTCTATCCACGCGCCTGAGCTTCTCAGTCCCTGCCAGGCTGGAGCAAGGGTCCAAAACTCACAGAACTTATAAAACTCTGAATTTAGATTTGTTTTAGTCAGAATTTATTTGGATATATAGGTCGCCTGGAATCTTGTGGTTGCACTGTCGCGTGCCAGAGATTGACCGATGCAAACTGTCGTCGAGTGCCGTCGAATCGTTGCGATCCGCAGCGAAAGACGCGCTGGAACCCGGAAGCGTATCTATGAAAGTCCGTATGAAAATATGGCCGAACATAGACAGAGCGCACCTCCATGACTCCTAAAATCTGTGTAAATCACGAGAACTTTAGAACTTAGTCGGTGGAGCAGCGCTTGGTACGGAATTTGCTCTCCTGCCAGGCAGGTTGCAGTTTTGCTGGTGGATTTCTGATTTATGGCCTCTTGCAGAATCCTTCCTTTTGTTACCCGGGACAGTTCGTCGGCCAGGTGTGCACAGTTCAGGTGAGCCAGGCATGGCCCAACCAGGAGGTAGTTGCATGCCAAGCAAGCGAGTGGTTATGGTGGTGGTTGCCCTGTGTTGTGTGTTTGCTTTGGTTCCAACCGCACTGTTTTCGCAGGAAACAACGGCCGGAGTTCAAGGGTATGTGAAGGACCCAACAGGCGCGGTCGTTGCCGGTGCGACGGTAGAGATTTCCGGCCCGGTGCTAAGTGCGAAGAAAACGGAAACCGATGCCACTGGTTTCTACCGGTTTTCGAGTCTTCCGCCTGGCGCCTATACGTTGACCGTCACCGCGAAGGGCTTTCGCGTCGTGAAGCACGAAGGCGTTTCGCTCGATGTGGGCCGCTTGCCAAACATCGACATCCAGTTGGAAATGGGTACCGCCAGCGAAGTCGTGGAAGTTCGGGCCGAGGCGCCTGCCGTGGACGTGACTCAAAGTAAGGTCGCGGTGACGGTTACCCAGGATGAGCTGACAAATATTCCGAAGGGACGCTCTTTCCAATCCGTAATTCCTTTTGCTCCGGGCGCGCGTCAGGAGCCTATGCAAAGCGGTACATCTAGCCGCGCCGGGGGTTTCCAGATCGACGGCGCAAGCGACAGTGAGAATGTTTACCTGATCGACGGCATCAACACCACCAACATTCAGAACGGCGGCGTCGGCAAGAACTTCCAAACCGATTTCATCCAGGAAGTACAGATCAAGTCCAGCAGCTTCGAGGCCGAATACGGCGGCGCTCTGGGTGGCGTCATTAACGCCATTCCCAAACGTGGTTCCAACGTCTGGCACGGGGAGTTCCTGACTTACTTACGCACGAACGCGCTGAACGCCAACGACCCTTGCGCCAGCGGCTACACCTCGGGTGGTGCGGGCACATTCGCCGGTTTCAGTACAGTCTGCGGACTTCGCCTGGACCCGACCAAGGCCGGCCTTAGCTCTTCCACGCGTCTTGACGGCACACCGGAGTATTACGTGCCGAACAAGGACAAGCGGCGCATCCTCGAGCCCGGCTTCCAAATTGGTGGCCCGATCTTCAGGGATCGCCTGTTCTTGTACACAAGTTACATCCCCACGATTGACACGATTAGTCGGACTACGACCTTCACCGGAAACAACCCAGGTCCTCGCACGCTTAGCAGCAACTTTATCCAGCACAATGCTTACACGAAGTTGGATTATCGCCTGACAAATTCCCTGAACCTCTTCGCCGGCTGGAACTATGGATATTCGCGGACGAAAGGAACCCTGGGCAGCCCGGATAGTGCTTACGGCCAAGTTAACACCGGCGCCTCGACCGATCCGAACACCTTGCGATCAGACAACGGGTCGGTCAACCCGCTCTCGGTTTACACTTTCGGCGGCGACTGGACGCCTACTTCAAGGTTGGTGGTAAGCGCCAGGTATGGCTACTTCTTTTCTAACAACGAGCAACGCGGCAAGCCGACCGGAACACAGTGGAGTTACAGCGCTGCGGTTGTTGGCAACAATGGAAACGTCGATGCCAACAACCGGCCCCTGGGCAACAAGAAAGGCGATCCGAATTTTAATCCCTGCACCACTGACGTTAACGTGGCTCCATTGGCAACTCCGGGTGAAACCGCGGGAGTTTGCTTCACAACCCCTGCCAACAACATCACCATCGCTTCAGGCGGTTTTTCCGCTCCTTTGGTGAACACCAGCGCCTTCGCCAATATTCCGAGTACCTTCACTGTGTTCTTTGACGCCTACAAGCGCAAGACCTTCAACGTGGACGTTTCGTATTTAACGGGCAGATTCTTAGGAAGCCACACCCTTAAAGGCGGTTACTTCCACCAATCCCAGTACAACAACACTCTAGGAACATTCAATAAGGCCCAGGTCCTGCTCAATTGGGCCACGCAGTACTCGCCGGTCACAAGTACGACCATCTGCGACCCTATCATTGCCCAAAATGCGTCGAATCCGGCCTTTGGCGGAGCTGCGAACGCGACCGCCGCCGGCTGTCAGGGCCAATTTGGTTACTATATCGTGCGAGACGGCGTGGATAATACCGGCGCTGATCAACAGACTGCAAATGCTCTTTACGTGCAGGATTCGTGGACTGTGGGCAAAGGACTCACTTTGAACGTTGGCGTCCGTTTCGATGAAGAAGACCAGCCCCCTTATGATCCGGCCCGTTTCCCAACCGTGCACTTCGGATTCATGGATAAAATTGCCCCCCGGATCGGCGGCGCCTATGACCTGCTTCATAACGGCAAGGTGAAGGTCTTCGCCAGCTATGGCCAGTTCTACGACATCATGAAAATGGGCTTGGCCCGTGGCTCCTTCGGCAGCGACTACTGGCATGATTGCGTTTATACCTTGGATTCAACCAACTATGCCGCCATTACTCCGACTGCTCCCCTCTTGAGCGTCAACGGTGGCGCGCCGGCCCCGCATGCCTGCACGCCGACGGGGCCTGCTCCGGGCGTGACTGCGGGTCGCTTCATCGAAACGTGGATTTCCGCGCTACCAAGACGGACCCGCGGGACCCTGCGATTGATCCCAATATGAAGCCGATGAAGCAACATGAGGTCGTTACTGGCGTCGACTGGGCCATCAACGCGAACTGGAGTCTGGAGACACGTTACTCCCGCAAGCGTCTCGACAATACCATCGAGGATATGTCCATCACGGATAGCCTCGGATTTTACATCGGGAACCCGGGCCAACCTTTTGCGGATGCACTACATCGCTCGGTCGTCATCCCTGATGCCAACGGCAACAACTACCTGCTTACGACCTCGAATGGTGGACCGTTCTGTGCCGAGTGTGTTGTAGCAACATGAATTTGTCACCCTAACGGCAACATGAAAATGTCACCCCCCTGGTAGGGCTGAGTGCTCTAGGCGGGTGTCGCCGTAGTAGAGCGAGACGCGCCCATCGAGAGCTTGATAGATTTGCACTCTGGCG
>Ga0209376_1001033_pt1 | contig 29471 bp, 26 predicted proteins | sample GraSoiAngelo_134_FD_185891 | JGI IMG/M metagenome (GOLD analysis project Ga0209376, IMG submission 185891) | Grasslands soil microbial communities from the Angelo Coastal Reserve, California, USA - 14_0929_05_30cm (SPAdes) (version 2) | ecosystem: Environmental > Terrestrial > Soil > Grasslands ... | reverse complement strand
GCGGTTCGAGGGCGCTTCGATCATTCGGCTGGCCGACTTTCTCCGGATGTTCCCGGAGGCCGGGGACGTGTGATCAGGGAAGGGGCGCGGGGAGGTCCGACTTGCCCATCAGGTAGAGATCGGCGCCGCGCGCGGCGGAGCGGCCCTCGGCGATCGCCCAGACGATCAACGACTGGCCGCGCTGCATGTCGCCGCAGGTGAAGACGCCGGGGACACTCGTCATCCAGCGGGCGTCGCGCCAGACGTTGCCGCGCTCGGTGAGCTTCACGCCGAGCTCGGCCAGCATCCCCGGGCGCTCGGGGCCGAGGAAGCCCATCGCGAGGAGGACGAGGTCGCAGTCCAGGGTGAACTCGGTGCCGCGGATCGGCTTGAAGTCCAGCCGGCCGCCCTCGCGGACCATCTCGACCTGGCGGGCTTCGAGGGCGCGCACGTGCCCCTGCGCGTTCCCCAGGAAGCGCTCGGTGGAGACCGCGTAGACGCGCTCGCCACCCTCCTCGTGAGCCCCCGAGACCCGGAAGATGTTCGGCCACTGAGGCCAGGGGTTGTCGGGCGCCCGCGTGTCCGGCGGCCGCGGGAGCAGCTCGAACTGGTGAACCGAGCGCGCGCCCTGGCGGTGGACGGTGCCGAGGCAGTCGGCGCCCGTGTCGCCGCCGCCGATAATGACGACACGCTTGCCCTGGGCCGTGATGAAGTCGGCGTCGGGGATCGCATCGCCCTCGCACCGCTTGTTCTGGAGCGTCAGGTAGTCCATCGCGAAGTGGATGCCTGCGAGCTCGCGCCCGGGCACCGGGAGGTCCCGCGGGTGGCACGCGCCGCCGGCCAGGACGATCGCGTCGAACTGGTCACGGAGCGCCTCGACGGGCACGCCGACACCGACGTGGGCGTTGGTCACGAAGACCACGCCTTCCTTCTCCATGAGCTGCAGGCGCCGGTCGAGGTAGCGCTTCTCCATCTTGAACTCGGGGATGCCGTAGCGCAGGAGCCCCCCGATCCGGTCGGCACGCTCGAAGACGGTCACCGAGTGGCCGGCGCGGTTGAGCTGCTGGGCGGCCGCGAGCCCCGCGGGCCCAGAGCCGATGACCGCGACCCTCTTTCCCGTGCGCACTGCCGGTGGCCGAGGGGCGACCCAGCCCTCGTCGAAGGCGCGCTCGACGATCGACAGCTCGATCGCCTTGATCGTGACCGGGTCGTCGTTGATCTCGAGCACGCACGAGCCCTCGCACGGCGCGGGGCAGAGACGGCCCGTCCACTCGGGGAAGTTGTTCGTCGCGTGCAGGCGGTCGATCGCGTCGCGCCAGTGGTCCTTGTACACGAGGTCGTTCCAGTCGGGGATGATGTTGCCGAGCGGGCAGCCCTGGTGGCAGAACGGGATGCCGCAGTCCATGCAGCGCGCCGCTTGCTTTTTCAGCTCGTCCTGGGGGAAGGGGAGATAGACCTCCTTCCAGTCGCGGAGCCGCTCCGCGACCGGACGCGTCGGCCACTTCTTGCGCTTGATTTCGAGGAAGCCGGTGACCTTACCCACTCGTCGCCCCGACGAGCTCCGCGAACGTCGGCTCGCGCCCCTCGGCCCGCGCGCGCGCTTCCGCGAGGAGGATGCGCCGGTAGTCCTTCGGCATCACCTTGACGAATCGGGGTTGCAGCTCGATCCAGTCGTCCAGGATCTTTCGCGCGTAGGTCGAGCCCGTCGAGGCGATGTGGCGCCGGATCAGGTCGCGCACCAGCTCGATGTCCTCGGCCCGGTCGAGCGGCTCGAGGTCCACCATGCCCAGGTTGCAGCGCCGCTTGAAGTCGCCGTCCACGTCCAGCACGAACGCGATGCCGCCCGACATCCCCGCCGCGAAGTTCCGGCCGGTGCGGCCGAGCACGACGACGCGCCCGCCCGTCATGTACTCACAGCCGTGGTCGCCGATGCCCTCGACGACCGCGTGGGCGCCGCTGTTTCTCACGCAGAACCGCTCGCCGGCGACGCCACGCACATAGGCCTCGCCGCTGGTGGCCCCGTAGAGGGCGACGTTGCCGATGATGATGTTCTCCTCGGGCGCGAACGTCGACGGGCGCGGGGGGAAGACGATCAGTCTGCCGCCCGAGAGCCCCTTGCCCCAGTAGTCGTTGGCGTCGCCCTCGAGCGTGAAGGTGATCCCCCGCGGCACGAAGGCGCCGAAGCTCTGGCCGGCGGAGCCGGTGAAGTGGATCCGGATCGTGTCGTCGGGTAGGCCCTCGCCGCCCCACCGCTTGGTGACGTGGTAGCCCAGGAGCGTACCTACCGTGCGGTGGACGTTGTGGATGGGCAGGGAAAGCTCCACCGACTTCCGGTGCTCGATGGCCTCCGCGCACGCCGGGATGATCGTCGTGTGGTCGAGCGACTTCTCCAGCGCGTGATCCTGCCGGACCACGCAGTGCCGCGCGACTTCCGGCGGCATGTCCGGCCGGTAGAGGATCGTCGAGAGATCGAGGCCGCACGCCTTCCAGTGGTCGAGGGCCGGCTTGAAGTCGAGCTTGTCCACCCGGCCGATCATCTCGTCCATGGTCCGGAAGCCGAGCCTGGCCATGTGCTCCCGGACCTCCTGGGCCAGGAACCGGAAGAAGTTCACGACGTACTCGGGCTTGCCACTGAAGCGCTTCCTGAGCTCGGGATCCTGGGTGGCGACGCCCACCGGGCAGGTGTTGAGGTGGCACACCCGCATCATGATGCAGCCCAGCACCACGAGCGGTGCCGTCGAGAAGCCGTACTCCTCGGCGCCGAGCAGCGCCGCGATCACGACGTCACGCCCGGTCTTCATCTGGCCATCCACCTGGACCACGATCCGGTCGCGCAGCTTGTTCAGCACGAGCACCTGCTGCGTCTCGGCCACGCCGAGCTCCCACGGGATGCCGCCGTGCTTGATCGAGGTGAGCGGCGACGCCCCGGTGCCGCCGTCGTGGCCCGAGATCAGCACCACGTCGGAGAAGGCCTTGGCGACGCCGGCCGCCACGGTGCCCACGCCGATCTCGGCCACGAGCTTCACGTGGACCCGCGCCTGGGGATTGGCGTTCTTGAGATCGTGGATGAGCTGCTTGATGTCCTCGATCGAGTAGATGTCGTGGTGCGGCGGCGGCGAGATGAGCTGCACGCCCGGCGTCGCGAAGCGGACCTTCGCGATCCACGGGTAGACTTTGGTGCCGGGGAGCTGGCCGCCCTCGCCGGGCTTGGCGCCCTGGGCCATCTTGATCTGCAGATCGGTCGCATTGACGAGATACTCGCTGGTCACCCCGAAGCGGCCGGAGGCCACCTGCTTCACGGCGCTCCGGCGCCAGTCCCCATTGGCATCCCGCCGGTAGCGGGCGGGGTCCTCGCCGCCCTCACCGGTGTTGGACCTGCCGCCGATCCGGTTCATCGCGATCGCGAGGGTCTCGTGGGCCTCCTGGCTGATCGAGCCGTACGACATGGCGCCGGTGGCGAAGCGCTTGAGGATCGACTCGACGGGCTCGACCTCCTCGATCGGGATCGGGGTCTCCCCGTACTCGAGCGCCATGAGCCCACGCAGGGTCGCCAGCTGGCGGCTCTGGTCATCGCAGAAGCGCGTGTAGTCCTTGAAGAGCGTGTAGCTGCCCGTGCGGGTCGAGTGCTGGAGCTTGGCGATCATCTCCGGATTGACCATGTGGTGCTCGCCGTCGCGCCGCCACTGGTACTCGCCGCCCCAGTCCAAGTCATGCGCGCCGACGGGCCGCTCGGGGAAGGCGCGCTCGTGCCGCTGGCGCCCCTCCTCGGCGATCAGGTCGATGCCGATGCCCGACACGCGGGACGCGGTCCCGGTGAAGTAGCGATCCACGAGGTCCCGGTTCAGGCCGACGGCCTCGAAGATCTGGGCGCCGCAGTAGCTCTGCAGCGTCGAGATCCCCATCTTGGCCATGACCTTGAGGATCCCCTTGTTCAGCGCCTTGACGTAGCTCTTCAGCGCCTTGGTGTGGTCGCTCCCGGTGAGAATCCCCTGGCGGATCATGTCGTCGAGCGTCTCAAAGGCCACCCACGGGTTCACGGCGCCCGCGCCGTAGCCGATGAGCAGGCACATGTGGTGGACCTCGCGCGCGTCACCCGTCTCCACGACGAGACCGCAGCGCGTGCGCTCGCCGCGCCGCACGAGGTGGTGGTGGACCGCGGCGGTCGCCAGAAGGCTCGGGATCGCCGCCCGCTCGCGACTGATCCCGCGATCCGACAGGATGATGGCGTTGTACCCGTCGGCGATCCCCTGACTCGCCCGCTGCTGGAGGTTCTCGAGCGCCCGCTCGAGCCCGGCCGCACCCTCGGCAAAGGGCCAGAGCATCGGCAGCGTGAGTGACTTGAAGCCGAGCGCGCCGACGTGCGTGAGCTTGGCGAGCTCATCGTTCGAGAGCACCGGATCCTTGAGGACGATCTGGCGGCACGACTCGGGCTCGGGCTTGAGGAGATTCCGCTCCGGCCCGACCGTCGACTCCATCGCGGTGACCAGCTCCTCGCGGATCTGGTCGAGCGGTGGGTTCGTGACCTGGGCGAAGAGCTGCTTGAAGTAGTCGTAGAGCGGCCGAGCGCGGTTTGACAGGACGGCCAGTGACGTGTCGGTCCCCATGGAGCCCACGGGCTCTTCGCCGTTCTTGGCCATCGGCAACAGGAGAATTCGCAGGTCCTCGTGCGTGTACCCGAAGGCGATCTGGCGCTGGAGCACCGTGTCGTGGTCGTGCGCGGGGACCGGCTGCGCCGGCAGGTTCTCGAGGAGCACCTGGTGGTCGCGGAGCCAGTCGGCGTACGGGTGCTCGGCCGCGAGCTGCGCCTTGATCTCCTCGTCGTCGATGATTCGCCCCTTCCCGGTGTCCACGAGGAAGATGCGCCCGGGGTGCAGCCGCTCCTTCACCAGGACGCTCGACGGCGGGACGTCGAGCACGCCGACCTCGGACGCCATGATGACCATGTCGTCCTTGGTGACGTAGTATCGCGAGGGGCGGAGCCCGTTGCGGTCCAGCACGGCGCCGATCACGGTGCCGTCGGTGAAGGCGATCGACGCCGGTCCGTCCCACGGCTCCATCAACGAGGCGTGGTACTCGTAGAACGCCCGCCGCTCGGGGCTCATCGACTCGTGGTTCTGCCACGGCTCCGGGATCATCATGAGGATCGCGTGCGGCAGCGATCGGCCGTTCATCACGAGGAACTCGAGGACGTTGTCGAACGTGGCCGAGTCCGACAGCCCCTCGCGCGTCACGGGCAGGACCTTCTTGAGGTCGTCGCCGAGGAGGTCCGAGCGGCAGAGCGCCTCGCGGGCGCGCATCCAGTTGATGTTGCCGCGGAGCGTGTTGATCTCGCCGTTGTGGGCGATGTAGCGGTACGGGTGCGCGAGCGGCCATGACGGGAACGTGTTCGTGCTGAACCGCTGGTGGACGAGCGCGAGCGCGGACTCCACGTCCGGATCGGTGAGGTCCGGATACATCGTCTCGATCTGGTTCGCGCTGAGCATCCCCTTGTAGATGAGCGTGTTCGAGCTGAGGCTCGGGATGTACGCGAACTTGTTCTCCGGGATGTCGAGCGCCGCCACGGCCTTCTCGAAGAGCTTGCGGATCACGTAGAGCTTGCGCTCGAAGCGAGCGTGATCGTGCACTCCCGGTCCGCGCCCGATGAACACCTGTTGGATATTCGGCTCGACCGAGAGTGCCGTGGCGCCGAGCAGGTGATCGTCGGTGGGGACGTCGCGCCAGCCGAGCAGCCGCGCGCCCTCCTCCTCGACGATCGAGTGGAGGAGCGCCCGCACCTTATCGCGCTGCTCGGGGTCGCGCGGGAGGAACACGAGACCGCAGCCGTACTCCTTGGGCCCGGGCAGGGGGATGGAAAGCCGGTCACACTCCCGGCGGAGGAACTTGTCCGGCGTCTGGAGCAGGATGCCGGCGCCGTCGCCCGTGTTCGGCTCGCAGCCGCACGCGCCCCGGTGGAGCAGGTTGATGAGGACCTGCAGCGCCTGGCGGACGATCGTGTGCGACTTCTTGCCCTTGATGTTGACGACGAAGCCGACGCCGCAGGCGTCGTGCTCGTGGCGCGGGTCGTAGAGGCCCTGGGCGGCCGGCTGGCCGGGCGCCGTTGCCGGAAACGCGTGGCTCCGTTCTCCCCTCATGCTCCATCCCCTTTGTGAACAGTTGCACGATAGTACGCGGATCGGGATTATTAGTCATCCCCAAAAAGTTCGATAACCGGTATGCGTATTCCTTATAGTATGATCGGCCCGTGCACCTGGAAACCCTGCGCCTCTATTGCGACGTCGTCCGGCTCCGCTCGTTCTCCCGCGGGGCCGAGCAGAACTTCGTCTCGCAGTCGGCCGCGAGTCAGGCGGTCCAGCAGCTCGAGACCGAGCTCGGCGTGGCCCTGATCGACCGCACCAGGCGTCCGTTCGTCGTCACGCCCCAGGGCCAGGCCTTCTACGAGGCGTGCCGCGCCATCCGCGAGTCGTGGGAGAAGGCCAAGGCGGAGGTGGCGGCCGTCAAGGCGCGTGTCGATGGCACGGTCCGGGTGGCCGCGATCTACTCCGTCGGGCTCCACGACGTGAGCCGGCACATGCAGCGCTTCATGTCCCTCTACCCGGAGGCGCGGGTGCAGCTCGAGTGCCTGCACCCCCACAAGGTCGTCGAGGCGGTCCTCGAGGGCGAGGCGGACGTCGGGATCATGTCCTACCCGCCGACGAACCGCGCCCTCTCGATCGTCCCGCTGCGGGCCGAGCCCATGGCGTTCGTCTGCCACCCGAACCACCGACTGGCGCGCCGCCGGCTCGTGCGGCCGGCGGACCTCAATGGCGAGACGTTCATCGCCTTCGACCCGGGGCTCACGATCCGCAAGGCGATTGACCGCGCGCTGCGCCAACACAACGTCAAGGTCAACACGGTCATGGAGTTCGACAACATCGAGACGATCAAGCAGGCGATTATGATTGCGGCCGGCGTGTCGATCCTGCCCCGGCACACCGTCCAGAAGGAAGTCGGGATCCGGACGCTGAGCGCCGTCACGCTGGCGATTCCCGACCTGGTCAGGCCCGTGGGGATCATCCATCGGCGGCAGACGCCGCTCACGCCGACGGTGAGCCGGTTCATCGAGCTCCTGCGCGAGAGGACCGAGGAGCCCGCCCGCGCGGGCTCCGGCGCGTAGCCAGGATCATCCCGGTTAGGGCGGGACTCCCCGCGGGAAGGGGAGTAGGATTGAGGCGAGGTCCTGTTCAGGAAAGAAGGGGGTAGAGCCATGGGTGAGTTCGAGGACGAATACTCTGCGGCGCTCGAAGGCGAAGTCCGTGAGACCCGGGGCGCGCTGTTGAACGACACGATCGGCGTGCTCGGTCCCGCCGATCCGATCTGCCTGCCCGAGACGGCGACCGTCCACGAGGCGGTCGACACGATGCTCGGCCGACGCCAGTACGGCGTGCTGATCACGGACGCCGGGGGACGGCTCACGGGCATCTTCACGGAGCGTGATGTGCTCACGCGCGTGGTCGGCAAGGGTCTCGACGCCCGCAAGACGCTGCTCGGCCAGGTGATGACGAAGAACCCCGAGGCGCTGAGCGCGCGGGACCGCGTGGCGTACGCCGTGCACTCGATGAGCGTCGCCGGCTACCGCACGGTGCCGCTGGTGGACGCGGAGAAGCGGCCGATCGGCGTGGTGACCGTAAGTGACGTGATCCGCTGGCTGGCCAACCTCTTTCCGGAAACCGTCCTGAACCTCCCGCCCGGCGACAGGCTCAAGAAGCCGAGCGAGATCGACGCGGGGTAGGTCACAACTCTTGCCCGTCGGAATGGCGTCCGATAAAATAGGAGTGGTCCGCCCGACTTGGAGCGCGCTGACCGCAGTCAGGCGACCTCAGCATCGATTCCCGAAGCCCAGACGTCTCTGGTCTGGACGTGTGCGCGAAACCGAGCGAGGAGAAGCGCGTCGATGAGTGGAACCGACGCCCCCGCCAAGGGCAAGTCGCTGAAGGAGCTGGATCGGGCCGTGATCCGGTTCGCCGGGGACTCCGGCGACGGGATGCAGCTCACGGGCGAGCAGTTCACGACCGAGTCGGCGTGGGCCGGCAACGACATCGCGACCCTGCCGAACTTCCCCGCCGAGATCCGCGCCCCGGCCGGCACCCTCTTCGGCGTCTCGAGCTTCCAGCTCCAGTTCGGGAGCCAGCGCGTCTACACGCCCGGTGACCGCCTGGATTGCCTCGTGGCGATGAATCCGGCCGCGCTCAAGGTACACCTTCAAGACCTGAAGACCGGCGGGCTGCTCGTCGTCAACACCGCGGCCTTCGACAGGCGCAACCTCGACAAGGCGGGCTACGCCGCGAACCCGCTCGAGGAGCCGACGCTGGCCGAGCGCTACCGACTCCACAAGGTGGACATGACGGCGCTGACCTACGAGGCGATCAAGGACCTGCCGCTCGGCACCAAGGAGAAGGACCGCACCAAGAATTTCTTCGCGCTCGGCCTGGTCTCGTGGATCTACACGCGGCCGCTCGAGCCCACGCTCGAGTGGGTCAAGAGGCGGTTCGCGAAGAACCCGTCCATCGCCCAGGCCAACACGCGCGTGCTCAAGGCGGGCCACGCCTACGGCGAGACCGCCGAGATCTTCGCCGAGCATTACACGGTCGAGGCGGCGGAGATGGCGCCGGGGCTCTACCGGGCGATGACCGGCAATCGCGCGCTCGCGTGGGGGATCCTAGCGGCCGCCCAGCGCTCGAAGCTCCCCGTGGTCTACGGCGCGTATCCGATCACGCCGGCGAGCGACATCCTGCACGAGCTCGCGTTGCACAAGCGGTTCCGAGTGCGCACGATCCAGGCCGAGGACGAGATCGCCGCGGCCACGGCCGCCATCGGCGCCGCGTTCGGCGGAGCGATCGGCGTCACCGCCTCGAGCGGCCCCGGCATCGCGCTCAAGGGCGAGGCCATCGGCCTCGCGGTGACGGCCGAGCTGCCGCTCGTGATCTTCGACATTCAGCGCGGCGGGCCATCGACGGGGCTGCCGACGAAGACCGAGCAGGCGGACCTGATGCAGGCGATGTACGGGCGCAACAGCGAATCACCCGTCGTCGTCATCGCGCCCGCCACGCCGGGAGACTGCTTCTACGTCGCCTACGAGGCGGTGCGCCTCGCGACGAAGTACATGGTGCCGGTCATGGTGCTGAGCGACGGCTTCCTGGCGAACGGCTCGGAGCCCTGGCTCATCCCCGACCCGGAGACGCTGCCGCCCATCGAGGTCAGCTTCCGGACAGAGAAGGAGGGGTTCTTTCCCTACCTGCGGGATCCGGCGACGCTCGCCCGTCCGTGGGTGCGCCCGGGCACGCCCGGGCTCGAGCACCGCATCGGCGGGATCGAGAAGCAGGACGTCACCGGCAACATCTCCTATGATGCCGACAACCACGACCACATGGTCAAGATGCGCGCGGAGAAGGTGCGGCGCGTGGCCCAGGAGATCCCGCCCACGACGATCAACGGCCCCGCGACGGGCGACGTGCTCGTCGTCGGCTGGGGCGGGACGTACGGGGCGATCACGGCGGCGGTCGAGCGCGCGCAGACGGAGGGCAAGGCCGTTGCGTCGGTCCACCTCCGCTACCTGAACCCGCTGCCGCCGGACCTCGGCCACATCGTGCGCGAGTACCGCAAGGTGCTCGTGCCGGAGATCAACAACGGCCAGCTCGTGCGCGTCCTCCGCGCCGAGTACCTGGTGGACGCCGTCGGCTTCAACCGGGTGCGCGGCCTGCCGCTCGCGAGCGAGGAGATCCTGGACGCCATCAACCAACTCGTGGAGAGCAAGGCATGAGCCCGAGCGGTACCCCGGCGAAGGAAGCGCCCAGGTACACGAAGAAAGACTTCGAGTCCGATCAGGACGTCCGGTGGTGCCCCGGGTGCGGAGACTACGCGATCCTCTCCGCGGTGCAGAAGTCGATGCCCGACCTCGGCATCCCGAAGGAGGACATCGTCTTCATCTCGGGGATCGGCTGCTCGAGCCGCTTCCCGTACTACATGAACACCTACGGGTTCCATACGATCCACGGCCGCGCGCCTGCCGTCGCCACCGGGTTGCGGCTGGCGCGCCCGGATCTCAAGGTGTTCGTCGTGACGGGGGACGGCGACGGGCTCTCGATCGGCGGCAACCACATGCTGCACGTGCTCCGGCGGAACGTGAACGTCACGATCCTGCTCTTCAACAACCGGATCTACGGCCTCACGAAGGGGCAATACTCGCCCACGAGTGAGCTCGGCAAGGTCACGAAGTCCACGCCGCTGGGCTCCCCCGACCGCCCGGTGAACCCGCTCGCGTTCGCCCTCGGCTGCGGCGCCACGTTCGTCGCGCGCACGGTGGATCGCAACATCCCCCACATGGAGGAGATGCTCAAGCGCGCCGCCCACCACAAGGGCGCCGCGTTCATGGAGATCCTCCAGAACTGCAACGTCTACAACGACCTCGCGTGGAACGTGATGTACGACAAGGAGCAGAAGCTCCAGTACGAGCTCCGGCTCGAGCACGGCAAGCCGCTGCTCTTCGGGCCGCCGGACGACCGGCACGCCGTCATCATGGACGGCGTCAAGCCGAAGGCCGTCCGGGCGAAGGACGTGGCAGCGAGCGCGCTCTGGATCCACGACGAGACCAACGTGAATGCCGCGAAGCTCCTGGCGGACCTCTTCGCCCCTGACTTCCCCGTGCCGATCGGCGTGCTGGCGGCGGTCGAGGGGCCCGTGTACGAGGAGATCATGCTCGACCAGGAGCAGAAGGTGATCTCGGAGCGCGGGCCCGGCGACATCGCGCAGCTCCTGACCTCGGGAGATACCTGGCGCATCTCCTGACCGGCCCGCCGTAGGTGGTGCGATGCCTCTTACTCCCGGTGTCCTCGATGAGCTCCGGCGCCTCCTCGGCCCCGACGGCCTCGTCGTGTCGCCGGAGGGCCGGCTCGTCTACGAGTGCGACATGCACACCTTCTACAAGGGCGCCCCCGACGCCGTCGCCCTGCCGGAGCGCACGGCCGAGGTCGTGGCGATCGTGAACCTCTGCCACCGTGAGCGTGTGCCCATCGTCCCGCGCGGCTCGGGCACGGGCCTCATCGGCGGCGCCACAGCCCCGCTCGGCGGCGTGATGGTCGGTCTGAACCGGATGAACCGGATCCTCGAGATCGACCTCCCGAACCGCTGTGCGACGGTCCAGCCAGGGCTGATCAACCTCTGGCTCACGCGCGCGGTCGAGGCGCGCGGGTGGTTCTTCGCTCCCGACCCCTCGAGCCAGATGGTGTCGTCCATCGGCGGCAACGTGTCGACCAACGCCGGCGGGCCGCACTGCCTCAAGTACGGGATCACGGCCAACCACGTCATGGGGCTCGAGCTGGTCACCGGCGCGGGCGAGGTCGTGCGGCTCGGCGGCAAGGTCGCCGACCGCGCCGGCTACGACCTCACGGGCCTGGCCGTCGGCTCCGAGGGGACGTTCGGCCTCGTGACGGCGGTCACGGTGAGGCTCCTCCACGTGGCCGAGGCGGTGAAGACCATCCTCGCCTCGTTCCGGTCCATCGAGGAGGCGTCCGAGACGGTCACGGCGATCATCGCCGCCGGCATCATCCCGGCGGCGCTCGAGATGCTCGACGAGCTGATGATCCGCGCGATCAATGAGGGCACGGGCGCCGGCTATCCGAAGGACGCGGGCGCGGTGCTCCTCATCGAGCTGGACGGCCCCCGCGCCGAGGTCGAGGCTCAGGCGCAGCGGGTGGTTGCGATCTGCCGCGAGCGCGGCGCTCTCGACGTCAGGGTCGCGCGGGATGAGGCCGAGCGCGCGCTTCTCTGGAAGGGACGCAAGGAGGCGGCGGGCGCCGTGGGGCGGCTGGCGCCGGCGTACCTCCTCCAGGACGCCGTGGTGCCGCGCTCGAGGCTTCCCGAGATCATGCGCGAGCTGGCCGTGATCGCCGCGCGCCATCGCGTGCAGATCGCCAACGTCTTCCACGCGGGCGACGGCAACCTCCACCCGCTCATCCTCTACGACGACCGGAACCCCGAGGAGCTCGAGCGCGCGAAGGCGGCAAACGAGGCGCTGCTCCACGCGTGCATCGCGATGGGCGGCACGGTCACGGGCGAGCACGGCGTCGGCCTCGACAAGGCCAAGAACCTCCCGCTCCAGTACGGCGAGGCCGACCTGAACTTCATGGCGCGCCTGCGCCGCGTCTTCGATCCCGACCGGATCATGAATCCCGGCAAGCTTCTGCCCTCGCACCCGGCCTGCGGCGAGGGGTTCCGCCCGGCGCGGCCCCGCGTGCCGGAGGGCGCGTGGCTCTAGCGGTGCTCGTCCATCTGGGCGCGCGAAGTCCGCTGCCGCGTGACGGGAACGGATCCCGGCGACCCCTGCCGCGGGTACCCGTCGGCCGTTCGAGCGCGGGCTTTGCCCGCGCAACCTGTTCCGGGGGGAGGTTTCGGAGGGGGCCATCGAGGCCCCCTCCGAAAGATCTAGCGTGAGCGTCGTTGCCCGCCCGATCGGGCGCGCGCTCGCGGCGATCGTGGGCCGCGAGAGCGTGGTGGAGGCGGCCGAGGCCTGTGCGAGGTCCGCGATCGATGGCCTGGTGCCGCGCTGGGTCGTCCAGCCGACGTCGCTCGAGCAGGTGAGCCGCGTGCTTGCCCTCGCCTGGGACGCGGAGCTGGCGGTCGTCCCGCGGGGCGGTGGCAACGCCCTCGAGCTCGGCCGCCCACCGTCACGGCTGGACCTGGTGCTCGACCTCCGGAGGCTCGATCGCATCATCGAGTACAACTCCGACGACCTCACGGTCACCGTGGAGGCCGGGACCACGGCGGGCGCGCTCGCCGCTCGGGTCGCGACGCGACGGCAGCTCCTTCCGCTCGATCCGGCAGGCGTGGCGCGCCGGACGCTGGGCGGGCTGACCGCGACCAACGCGAGCGGCCCCCTGCGCGTCCGCTACGGTACCCTGCGCGACCTTCTCCTCGGCGTGCGCTTCGTCCAGGCGGATGGCGTCGTGACCTGGGGAGGCGCCAAGGTCGTGAAGTCGGTGAGCGGCTACGACGTGCCCAAGCTCATGGTGGGCGCGCTCGGAACCCTCGGCGTCCTGGGTGAGCTGACGCTTCGGCTCCATCCGATGCCGGAGTTCGAGGCGACCTGGCTGGCGAGCTTCGAGGATCTCGCGGCGGCGCAGGCGTTCGTGGCGCGCCTGATCGACTCGACGGTGCAGCCGACGCGGGTCGAGATCTTGAACCGCGCAGCCCTGACCGCATGTGGCGGAGGCGAAGCGTCGGCGGCCGTGGCGGTCTCGATCGGGACGGCCGAGGAAGCGGTGCAAGCCCAGGGGCAGACGGTCGCGCGCTTCGCCGGTGCGACGGGGGCTACGCTGGCGCCGCTCGACACGAGGTTCTGGACGGCGTATGAGGGAGCCATGGCGCCGAGTGAGGCGGTCCTGTTGCACGTGGCGACCCTCCCGACCCAGGTCGGTGAGACGGCGGCCGAGGCCGAGCGGGCTGTCGCGGCGGCGGGCGCCGTGGCGACGATCACGGGCTCGGCTGTGCTCGGAGGCGTGAGCGTCGCGTTTTCGGTCGTGGAGCTTCACGCGGTCAGGAGGATCGTCGAGCGCCTGCGCGAGCTCACCGGACCGATCGGCGGCAGCGTGCTCATCCACCGGGCGCCGGCCGCGGTGCGTGCCGTCGTGGATCCGTGGGGACCGGTCGAGCCGGGCGCCTTCGCCCTGATGCGCGGCCTCAAGGACGAGTTCGACGCCAAGCGGGTGCTCAACCCCGGACGCTTCGTCGGGGGACTCTGATGGCGCCGTCGGCGTTCGCCCCGCCCGACGCTCCCGACCTCGCGGAGCTGCGCAAATGCGTCCACTGCGGCATCTGCCTGCCACAGTGTCCGACGTACAGGGTCCTGGGCGAGGAGATGGACTCGCCGCGCGGCCGGATCTACCTGATGCGGGCCGCCGCCGAGGGACGCATCGAGCTGACCGAGACCTTCGCCCGTCACCTCGACCTCTGTCTCGGCTGCCGAGCGTGCGAGAGCGCGTGTCCCTCCGGCGTCCGCTTCGGCTCGCTCCTCGAGGCGACACGCGCCCAGCTCCGGCGCCACGGTCCGCCACCCCGGCGGCGCCTCCTCGAGCACTTCATCTATTCGGTGTTCCCCGAGCCCGGGCGCGCAGGCGCAGCGCTCGGCCTCCTGCGCCTCTATCAGCGGTCGGGGCTCCAGCGGCTGGTGCGATCGACGGGCGCGCTGCGGCCCTTCCCGCGGCTCGGGGCGATGGAGGGCTTGCTCGGCGACGTGCCACGCGCCGAGCCGCTCCCCGAGCTGATCCCGGCGCGCGGGCGACGGCGTGGCCGCGTCGGGCTCCTGACCGGGTGCGTGCAGGGCCGCCTCTACCCGGGCGTCAACCGCGACACCGCGCGCTTGCTCGCGCTCGCCGGCTGGGAGGTCGTCGTTCCGCGCGCCCAGGGGTGCTGCGGCGCCCTCGAGCTCCACGCGGGAAAGACCGACGACTTCCGCGCCCGCGCGCGGCGGCTCGTGGCGACGTTCGGTGACGACGTCGACTGGGTCGTGACCAACGCGGCGGGATGCGGCTCGGCGCTGAAGGAGTACGGCCACTGGGTGCAGGAGGCGCGGGGACTCGCCGCGCGCACGCGTGACGTGACGGAAATGCTCGTGGACGCCGAGCTGTCGCTCGGCAGGCTCGAGCTGACCGTGACCTATCACGACCCCTGCCACCTGGCTCACGCCCAGGGGATCCGGCGGGAGCCGCGGCAGCTCCTCCGGCGGATTCCCGGCCTCAGGCTCGTGGAGCTGGCCGAGAGCGACCTCTGCTGCGGCAGCGCGGGGGTCTACAGCATTCTCGAGCCGGAGGTCGCGCGCGAGCTCATGGAGCTGAAGGTGGCCCGGATCGCCGAGACGGGCGCCACGGTCGTCGCGACGGGGAATCCCGGCTGCCTCATGCAGATCGCTCAGGGCTGTCGCATGCGCGGCCTGGACGTCACCGTCGTCCATCCCGTAGAGTTGCTGGCGAGGGCGGCCGATGCGTATCCGGGTTAAGGACCACGTGAAGTTCCAGCCCGACAAGATGGCGAAGATCGCGCTCGCCACGACGGTGCGCGCCCAGCTCGACCTCTACTGCGTGGCGCCAGGCCAGGCCCAGAAGCCGCACAGCCACGCCGACCAGGACAAGATCTACTACGTGCTGGAGGGGCGCGGCCGCTTCCGCGTGGGATCCGACGAGCAGGTCGTCGAGGCCGGGGAGGCGGTGGTCGCCCGGGCGGGCGTCGAGCACGGCCTCGTCAACGATGGCGCGGCGCCCCTCGTCGCGCTCGTCGTCGTCACGCCTCCGCCCGCTCACGCATGACCGCACCCCGCGTCGCGCTGATGGTGACCTGCCTGGGCGACGTCTTCTTTCCTGAGGTGGGCGTGAGTATCGTCCGGCTCCTCCGGCGCCTCGGCGCGACCGTCGAGTTCCCGCCGGGTCAGACCTGCTGCGGGCTGCCCCTCTTCAACTCCGGCTATCACACCGAGGCGCGGGCGGTCGCGGCCCGAACGGTGGCGCTCTTTCGCGACGCCGACAACGTCATCGTGCCGTCGGGCTCGTGCGCGTGGATGGTCAAGCACGAGTACCCGGGCCTCATGCAGGATCCAGCGCTGAAGAAGGACGCGCTCCGCCTCGCGGGGAGGACCTACGAGCTCTCGCAGTTCCTCGTCAAGGTGCTCGGCCGACGCGGGTTCCGGGCGACCGTTGGCGGGCGCGTCACCTACCACGACTCGTGTCATTTGTTGAGAGGACTCCACGAGGCCGAGAGCCCGCGGGAGATCCTGCGAAACCTCGAGGGCGTCGAGTTCGTCGAGCTGCCGGGCGCCGACGAGTGCTGCGGCTTCGGCGGCTCGTTCGCGGTTCGCCTGCCGGAGGTGTCCTCCCAGATCCTCGCGAAGAAGCTCGAGAACGTCGAGGCGACCGGCGCCGCGTGCCTGGTCGCGTGCGACGCGGGGTGCCTCATGCAGATGGGGGGCGGCCTCAGGCGCCGGCGCTCGCGCGTGCGCGCCGTGCATCTCGCGGAGCTCCTCGACGGAGGCGGCGCGTGAGCCAGGCCGACCTCTCGGTCCCGTTCCGCCAGCGCGCCGGCAGCGCGATGAAGGATGCGTTTCTCCAGGAGGCGCTGACCATCGCGACGACCAAGTTCATCGGGCTCCGCCGCGAGGCGTTCGGCGACTTCCCGGAGGGGGAGAAGCTCCGCGACGTGGCGCGGGAGATCAAGGAGGCGACGCTCCAGCACCTCGATCGCTACCTCGAGCAGCTGATCGACAACGTCGAGCGCCTCGGCGGTAAGGTTCACTTCGCCTCGACGGCCGCCGAGGCCCGCGGCGTCATCCTCGAGATCGGCCGGCGCGCAGGCGCGCGGATGGCGGTGAAGTCGAAGTCGATGGCCACCGAGGAGATCCACCTCAACGAGGCGCTCGAGCAGGCAGGGATCACGCCAGTCGAGACGGACCTCGGCGAGTACATCATCCAGCTCGCCCACGAGCGGCCGTCGCACATCATCGCGCCGGCGATCCACAAGACCAAGGGCCAGGTGGCCGACCTCTTCTCCAAGGAGCTCCGGCGCACGGTCGCGGCCGATCCCGAGGTGCTCACGAAGATCGCCCGGGGCGAGCTGCGGGAGAAGTTCCTCCAGGCTGACCTGGGCATCACGGGCGCGAACTTCGCGATCGCCGACACCGGCACCATCGTCCTCGTCACCAACGAGGGCAACGGCCGCATGGTGACCTCGCTCCCGCGCGTCCACGTCGCGGTGATGGGCGTCGAGAAGGTCGTGCCCTCGATGACCGACCTCATGGTGTTCCTGGCGATTCTCGCGAAGAGCGCGACGGGCCAGAAGCTCTCCGTCTACACGACGTTCGTCCAGGGGCCGCGGCGCGCGGGGGAGCTCGAGGGGCCTGAGGAGCTCCACCTCGTTCTGCTCGACAACGGTCGGATCAACCAGCTCGCCGGACCGCTCCGCGAGGCGCTCTACTGTCTCCGCTGTGGCGCGTGCCTCAACGTCTGCCCCGTCTACCGCCAGATCGGCGGCCACGCCTACGGCCACACCTACCCGGGGCCCATCGGGATTCTGCTCACGGCGATGCTGAGCGGCCCGGCCTCGGTGAAGGAGCTCGCGCACGCCTCCTCGCTCTGTGGGGCGTGCGCGGAGGCGTGTCCGGTGCGGATCGACATCCCGCGCATGCTCATCGAGCTCCGGCGTGAGGTGGATGAGACGAAGATCGCGCCCCGGACCGAGCGCGCCGTGTTCAAGGCGTTCGGGCGGCTCTTGACGCGCCCGGTGCTCTACCGGCTCGCCGCGCGGATCGCACGGCTGCTCCAGCGCCCCTTTGTCCGCGACGGCGCGATCCGGAGCCTCCCGCTCTTCTTCGGCGACTGGACGCGGACGCGTGATCTTCCCGCGGTGGCGCCGCGGACCTTCCACGAACGGTGGAAGGAGCTGGCGAGGGAGGCGCCGCCGTGACCACGCGAGAGGAGTTCATGGCGCGGATCCGCGCCGAGATGGGCAAGACGCGCGGCCTCTTCCCCGCGACGCCAGCCACTCGGCCCGAGTACCCGCGCGAGGAAGCCGAGGCGATCAGGGCCCAGCTCGCGGAGCGCTGGCCGGAGGCGCTCGAGCGCTTCCGTCGCGAGTTCGAGAAGGTCGGCGGCGTCTTTCACCGCGTGCCGACGCTCACGGAGGTGCCGCAGGTCGTGACCGGAATCGCCCGCGCCCGCGAGGCGCGCCGGCTCGTGAGCTGGCACCCATCCCAGCTCGGCGCTGACCTCGGGCAAGCGCTCGCCGCCCGTGGGCTCACGCCCCTTCCGATGCCGCCCGGGGAGGCCACGAACCCGACCGAGCGCGCGCGACTGCGGCAGCTCGTCGCGTCCGCCGAGCTTGGCCTGACGGGCGTGGATCTCGCGATCGCCGAGACGGGAACCCTCGTCCTCCGCTCCGGCGCGGGCCGCCCGCGCTCGACGTCGCTCCTGCCGGCGTATCACATCGCGGTGTTCGACCGCACCGCGCTCGTCGAGTCGCTCGCGCAGGTCGGCGTGTTCCTCGAGCTCTGGCACACGGACGGTGCGACGGAGGACCGCGGCGCAGTCATCAGCTTTATCACCGGCCCGAGCCGCACGGCGGATATCGAGCTCACGCTCACGCGCGGCGTCCACGGGCCAAAAGAGGTGCACGTCATCTTCGTCGAGAGGGAGATCCGTGGCTGACCGCTACTTCACGCCGCGCGAGGTGGAGGCGCTGATCCCGGCGCTCGCGCGGGTCATGCGTGAGGTCATGACGGCGCATACGGAGGCGACCGCACTCCGCGAGAAGCTCCAGGCCGAGCAGCAGCGGATCGAGCTCGCGGGCGGTGGCGTCCTCGACCGAGCGCAGTGGCGCGCCGACACCGAGCGCATCAAGGAGTTGACCGAAGGGATGCAGGACGCGCTCGAGAAGATCGTCGAGCTCGGCGGCACGCCGAAGGACCTCGGGCTCGGGCTCGTAGACTTTCCGCACCTGCGCGATGGCCGCGAGGTCAACTTGTGCTGGAAGTACGGCGAGCGAGACATCCGCCACTGGCACGGCCTCGACGAGGGGTACGCGGGCCGGAAGCCGCTCTGATGGCGTACGCGGCGGTCCTCTTCGACCTCTTCGACACGCTGGTTCGCTTCGACCGTGAGCGGATGCCGGAGATCCAGCTGAACGGGCGGAGGGTGCGCTCCACCGCGGGCCACGTCCATGCGACCCTCTGGGCGCACGCGCCCCAGGTTTCCCTCGAGGCGTGCTACGAGGCGCTCGTCGAGAGCTGGCGTGAGGCCGAGCGGCTGCGCGCGATCGACTGCCGCGAGGTGCCGGCGCCCGTCCGTTTCGCGCATTTCTTCCGCCGGCTCGGCCTGGACGCGGCCACGCTCCCGCCCGGCCTCACGCAGGCGCTGATCGACGCCCACCGCGGCGCGCTCGGGCGCGCCGCCGAGCTCCCCGCCCACCACGGCCCACTGCTGAGACGGCTCGCCGAGCGCTACCGGCTCGCGGTCGTCTCGAACTTCGATTACACGCCGACGGCGCTCGACATCCTGCAGCGCGCGGGCGTCGTGGAACTCTTCGGCGCTGTCGTGATCTCCGACGCCGTCGGCTGGCGCAAGCCGAAGCGGGAGATCTTCGACGCGGCGCTCGGTCGCCTCGCGGTCGGGCCGGAGGACGCGCTCTTCGTCGGCGACCGCGCGGACATCGACGTGCTCGGCGCGCAGCGGGTCGGCATGGACGCGGCGTGGGTCAACCGCGAGGCCGAGCCGCTGCCGCCCGGGATCCGGCCGCCCACGTACGAGATCCGCGACCTGGGCGAGCTGGCCGGCATCCTGAAGGTCAGCGCGTGAATCACGGCGCGGTACCGATGCATCTAAAGCGCCAGGAGAGGGGAGAGGGCTGATGGCGAGCGCGCGTAAGGTCATCATCATCGGGTCGGGCCCAGCCGGCTACACGGCGGCCATCTACGCGGCCCGCGCCAATCTCGCGCCGCTCATGTTCACGGCCGCGCAGTGGGGCGGCCAGCTCATGCTCACCACGCTGGTCGAGAACTACCCGGGCTTCGTGGAGGGTCTCCAGGGGCCCGAGCTGATGGAGACGATGAGGAAGCAGGCGGAGCGGTTCGGCACCGAGACGCTCGCCGAGGATGTGACCGCCGTGGACTTCACCCGCCGGCCGTTCGTCGTCCGCGTCGGCGACACGACGTACGAAGGGCACACGGTCATCGTCGCCACGGGCGCCACGCCGAAGCTTCTGGGACTGCCGGCCGAGACGGAGCTCATGGGGCGCGGCGTCTCCACGTGCGCGACCTGCGACGGGTTCTTCTTCAAGGACCAGAACATCATGGTGGTCGGCGGCGGAGACTCGGCGATGGAGGAGGCGCTCTACCTCTCGCGGCTCGGGCGCAAGGTCGACGTGGTGCACCGCCGCGACGCGCTGCGCGCCTCCAAGATCATGCAGGACCGCGCGCTGAAGAACCCGAAGATCGAGTTCGTCTGGAACAGCGCGGTGGACGACGTCATGGACGTCGACCGTGGCAAGGTCACGGGCGTGCGTCTGAAGAACCTCAAGACCGGGGGCCTCTCGGAACGTCCGGTGGACGGCCTCTTCATCGCGATCGGCCACCAGCCGAACACCGGAATCTTTCGCGGCCAGCTCGAGCTGCTGCCGAACGACTACATCAAGGTGAAGCCCGGGACGACCGAGACGAGCGTGCCGGGCGTCTTCGCGGCCGGTGACGTCCAGGATCACGTCTACCGCCAGGCCGTGACCGCCGCGGGGACCGGGTGCATGGCCGCGCTGGAAGCTGAGCGGTATCTGGAGGCGACCCAGCCGCACTAGACCCCCGGGCACCGAACGTAGGATTGAAAATCCTGGTGTCGGCGGTTCAAGCCCCGCTCTCCTGGTGCGTAGTTTCGTATATACTTAAAGCGTGTTCGAGTGGGATCGCGCGAAGGCTGCGGCGAACCTGCTCAAGCACGAGGTCTCCTTCGAGGAGGCCGCTACGGTCTTCGCCGACCCGCGGGGTCTTGAGGGCCCTGATCTCCGGCATTCTGTGGGTGAGACGCGGTTCCTTCGCATCGGGGAGTCGGTGGCAGGCCGTGTGCTGATTGTCGCCTATACCGTGAGGAGGCGGGACAATGAGGAGGTCATCCGCATCATCAGCTCGAGGCAAGCCAGCAAGAAAGAGAGGACTTTCTACCGCCAGAGCCCGTAGGGTCGACTTCTCGGACATCCCGGAAGCGACCGACGAGCAGTTGCGCGTGATGCGACGAGTGGGCCGGCCGCCGATCGGGACCGCCCCGCGCCAGTTGATCGCGATCCGCCTTGACCCGCGGGTGTTGCAGCGGCTCAAACGCGAAGCGCGGCAACGGCAGGTCGGTTACCAGACCCTCATCAACGACATCCTCGCCGGCCACGCACGACGTCCTGCGTGAGGCGTCGGCGCTAGGCCAAGGAGGGAGCAGCCTGGCCCTCCGGCGCCTCGCGCTGCCTTGGCGGCCCATGTCGGGGCCCCCATTCCTTAGGTGCCGACGCGGAGGGGAGCGGCCAGGTCCCGCAGAAGCGCGATCGTCGAGAGGTAGGAGAGCTTGCCGGTGCGCGGGTTCTCCGAGGGGACGTTCTCGACCTCGATCGCGAGGCGGCCGAACTCGCCCTCGACCGTGATCCGGTGCATGTTCATCCGCTGCCCCGGCACGGCGTAGAGCTTGATGCGGGTCTTCTCGGGCCCGATGCCCGCGAGCGAGAGCGCCGCGAGCACGTTTACGTTGGCGGGAAACGCGCGGCACGCCTCGGTGGCGGGCCCCTCGAAGATGAGCGTCTCGGTGGTGATCCGGTCGAGGTCGATCTTCTGCTGCTCGATCCACGGCGCGCCGGCGAGGCCGCGCGGGGGCTTGCGCGTCTCCATCGTGACGGACGTGATCGCGCCCACGCGCGCACCCTTGACGCCGTCGAGGCCGGCGATCGCCGCGGAAGGGACGAGGATCCGGCAGCGGTTGGCCTCGGCAAGCGTCACCCAATCCTGACGCCCGAGCAGCCCCCCGCACGAGAGGACGACCAGGTTCCGGCCCGCCTTGAGGGTCTTGGGCGCGATCTCCTCGAGGTGCGCCTGGGTGGACGCCTCGACGACGAGGTCGGAGGCCTGGATCAGGTCGTCGAGCGACAGAAACGGGGCGGGGGAGCGGAGCCCCTTGAGGAACCGCTCGGCTTTCTCGCGGTCGCGCGCGGTGGCGGCGGCGAGCTTCAACCCCGCGATCCCCTCGTCGAGCGCGCGGCAGACGGCGCGCCCGATCGCGCCGAGGCCGACGATGCCGACGTTCATGGTGACGCATGTTATCATGCCGGCAGGCGGCGGGATGACGTCAGCGCGCACGCTCAGGGAGCCGCTCGAGCACCTCTATCGCGACTTCGACTACACCGCGCGGGTCGAATTCGACGCCATCAGATTTCCGCTCCGTTATGCCGAGCCGCGCGACCGCGAGCTCGTCGGGCTGCTGGCCGCGTGTCTCGCCTACGGCCGCGTGGACCTCTTCGGGCGCCAGCTCGACACGGTGCTCGCGGCGATGGGCCCGTCGCCTGCCGCGTTCGTCCAGGGCTTCGATCCCGCGCGTGACGCGCGGGCCTTCGAGAGGTTCTGGTATCGCTTCAACCGGCCACGCGACCTCGTCGCGTTCTGCGTGGCGGCCCGCGACCTGCTCGGGCGCCATGGCACGCTCGAGAAGCTCTTCCTCGCCGGCGATCCCGATGCTGCCGGGCCCATCGGCCCCGCGCTCGAGCGCTTCGCGCGGAGCTTCCTCGAGGCCGACCTGCGCGAGGTGTTCCGCCGCGGACGCTTCTCGCGCGGCTACCGTCATCTGTTCCCTCTGCCGTCGGCGGGCGGCCCGTGCAAGCGGCTCCATCTCTTCCTCCGCTGGATGGTCCGCCGCGAGCCGCCCGACTTCGGCCTCTGGACCGGGGTCTCGCCGGCGCGGCTCCTGATCCCGGTGGACACCCACGTCGAGAACATCTCGCGCTCGATCGGTCTGACGCGCCGGAAGTCGCGCAACTGGCGGATGGCCGAGGAGATCACGCGGCGGCTCGCGGAGATCGACCCGGCGGATCCCGTGAAGTACGACTTCGCGCTCTGCCATAAACGGATGTCGGGCGACTGCCTTGACCGCCGCGATTCGGTCGTCTGCGCACCCTGCGGCTTCAAGCCCGTCTGCCGCCACTGGAAGCGGCGCGATCGCCCACGTGGCTGAGTACGCGCTCGTCGTGGCGGGGGTGGCGCTCGGCAGCGTCCTCGCCTGGCTCATCGCCCGCGCCTTCCTGCGCGCCGCCTCGCTCCAGACCCTCGCGGACGAGCTACACAAACAGCTCAGCGCGCGCGACCTGGAGAACTTTCACCTCCGCCACGACCTCGAGACGGAGCGCACCCAGCGCGCCCAGGCGGAGGCTCGGTGGGAGGCCGCCCGCCAGAACATCGAGGAGCAGAAGCGGCTCCTCGAGGGGACGCGGGAGCAGATGGCCGACACGTTCAAGGCGCTGAGCGCCGACGCGCTCCGCCAGAGCGGCACGGCCCTCCTCGAGCTCGCGGAGTCGCAGCTCGGACGCCGCCAGGAGACGATGGACGCCACCGTGCGGCCCCTGCAGGAGACGCTCGCGCTCTACGAGGAGCACGTGCGCGCGCTGGAGGCGGCTCGGCAGAAGGCGTTTGGCGGTCTCGAGGAGCAGCTGCGCACGCTCGCCGCGAGCAACGGGGAGCTGCAGCGCGAGACCGGCAACCTGGTCAACGCCCTGCGCGCGCCGCACATCCGCGGACGCTGGGGAGAGATGACGCTGCGTCGGGTCGTGGAGCTGGCGGGAATGGTCGCGCACTGCGATTTCGCCGAGCAGGTCACGGTCGAGGGCGAAGACGGTCGTCTCCGACCGGACATGATCGTTCGCCTTCCGGCGCAGCGTGAGATCGTCGTGGACGCGAAGGTGCCGCTCACGGCCTACCTGGATGCGATCGCCGCGACCACACCGGAGGAGCAGGCCACGGGGTTCGCGCGTCACGCCGGCCAGGTCAGGCAACACATGAGCGCGCTCGCCGGGAAGGCGTACTGGGAAGAGTTCGGAAAGGCCGCCGAGCTCGTCGTGATGTTCATCCCCGGCGAGGCATTCGTGTCGGCCGCCGTGGAGGCGGACCCGAGCCTCATCGAAGACGGGATGGCCAAGCGAGTCGTCGTGGCGACGCCGACCACGCTGATCGCGCTCCTGCGGGCGATCGCCTTCGGATGGCGCCAGGAGCAGATCGCCAAGAACGCCGAGCAGATCAGCGAGCTCGGGAAGCAGCTGTACGATCGCATTCGGACGCTCGGGGGCCATTTCGACGCGATCGGGGACGCGCTCACCAAGGCGGTGGCCGTGTACAACCGGGCCGTCGGGTCCATGGAGGAGCGCGTGCTGCCCGCCGCCCGGAGGTTCAAGGACCTCGGCGCGGCGATCGGCGACGAGATCCAGATCCTCGAACGCGTGGAGCAGCTCCCGCGAGAGCTCGCCGCGCCGGAGTTTCCGCAACAGCTCAACACGCCGGAGCCTCCCGAGGCCGGGGGAACGCCATGACCCTCACCGCGATCGACTGGACGGTCATCGTGCTCTACTTCGTCCTCTCCGTCGCGATCGCGCTGTTCTACTCGCGGCGCGCCGGCGCCTCCGCCGACGAGTACTTCCTCTCGGGCCGCGCGGTCCCCTGGTGGCTCGCGGGGACCTCGATGGTCGCGACCACGTTCGCCGCCGACACGCCACTCGCCGTGACGGGGCTCACGGTCAAGTACGGGATCGCGGGGAACTGGCTCTGGTGGTGCATGGTGATGAGCGGCATGCTCACCGTCGTGTTCTACGCGCGCCTCTGGCGCCGCGCGGGGGTGATGACCGACGCGGAGTTCGCCGAGATCCGTTACTCGGGCCGACCCGCGGCGTTCCTGCGCGGCTTCCGGGCGTGTTACCTCGCGCTCGCGATCAACTCGATCATCATCGGCTGGGTCACCGCGGCGATGGCGAAGATCGTCGGGATAACCCTGGGCGTCGGGAAGTGGCAGGCGACGCTCGGCCTCTTCGTCCTGACCGCGCTCTACTCGACGCTCTCGGGGCTCTGGGGCGTGCTCGTCACCGACTTCTTCCAGTTCGTCCTTGCCATGCTGGGCTGCATCGCGCTCGCCGTCTTCGCGCTCGGCGCCGTGGGCGGGATGGCGGGGCTCCTCGATGCGCTCCACACGCGCTTCCCCGACGACGCCCCGCTCCGCGTGATCCCCGCGCTCGACTCGGCGTGGATGCCGGCGCTCACGTTCTTCGTCTACCTCGCGGTCAACTGGTGGGCCTCCTGGTACCCGGGCGCCGAGCCGGGGGGCGGCGGGTACGTCGCCCAGCGGATCCTCTCGACCAAGAACGAGCGCCACGCCTTGCTCGCCGCGCTCTGGTTCAACATCGCGCACTACGCGCTCCGGCCCTGGCCCTGGATCGTCGTCGCCCTCGTCTCGATGGTGCTCTATCCGGGGCTCGCCGATCCCGAGTCGGGCTACGTGAAGGTCATGGTGGACCTGCTGCCGCCGTTCTGGCGGGGTTTCCTGATCGCCGCGTTCTTCGCCGCGTACATGTCCACGATCTCCACGCAATTGAACTGGGGCGCGTCGTACCTGGTCAACGACGTCTATCGCCGCTTCTGGGCCCGGGGGCGGAGCGAGCGCCACTACGCAGCGGCGGGACGCCTGGCGACACTCGTCATGATGGTGATCTCCGGCGTCGTCACGCTCAACATCGGCACGGTGGAGGGGGCGTGGAAGTTCCTCCTGGCGATCGGCGCCGGCACGGGGCTCGTCTACCTCCTGCGCTGGTACTGGTGGCGAGTCAACGCGTGGTCGGAGGTGAGCGCGATGGCGGCGGCGCTCGTCTTCTCGCTCGTGGCGCAGCTCGGGTTCGGCCTCTCCGCCGACGACCCGCGCGGCTTCGCGTACCTGCTCCTCGTGACGACGGCGGCGACGACGATCGTCTGGCTCATGGTCACGTACCTCACGCCCGCCGAGCCGCTCGAGAGCCTGCGCGCGTTCCACCGGCGCGTCCGCGCGGGCGGGCCCGGCTGGCGCGCCGTCGCCCCCGACGCCGCCGGGGGGATCGCGATCGGCGCCGGGTTCGTGCAGTGGCTCCTCGGCTGCGCGGTCGTCTACCTCGCGCTCTTCGGGATCGGCGGCCTGGTGCTCGGGCGGCGCGGGAGCGGCGCGCTCGCCGTCGTCGCCGCGGTGCTCCTTACGTGGTACCTCGTCACCGCCACGCGCCCTGCGGCCCGGACGGAAACGAGCGTGGTATAGTGTTGCGATGACGCACATTCCCATCCAGGTCTATGGCATCAATCTCCTGGTCCGGCTCATGTCCGAGGCGCCCGCGGACGTCCGTGTCCATTGCCCGAAGGGGTCGCCCATCCGCTACGGCGAAGTCGTCGCCCGGGGGGACGGCTTCGACGAGGGCGCCAACGCCTTCCGAGAAATGCCCGAGCTCAAGGCCGTCGTGGCCTTCGAGGAGTCGGCCGAAGAGGTCGAGGGGCACTACTTCTACATCGCGGGCGAAGAGTACCGCGTCATCCGGCTGGACTCCGTCATCCTGTCGTTCCCGCACGAGTAGTCCTCCGTGGCCCGGAGCGGTGCCGCGGCGATCAACGCCGCGCTCTCCTCGATCGACGACGCCGAGCTGATCGCCCTCACGCGCGACCTCGTTCGGATTCCCAGCGTGATCCGGCCGGGGGACGCGACCGCCACCGAGGCCGAAGTCGCGCGCTATATCGAGCGCTGGTTCGGAAAGCAGGGGTTCGGCGTCGAGGTCCACGAGGTCGCCCCGGGGCGGCCCAACGTCGTCGCGTGGCTCGGCGACACGGACGGGGGCCGGAGCCTCCTTCTTGAAGGCCATAGCGACGTCGTCACCGAGGGCGACCCTCGCGAGTGGACGCACTCGCCGTTCGGCGCCGAATTGGTGGGCACCCGGATTTACGGGCGCGGCGCCGCCGACATGAAGGGCGGGCTCGCGGCCGCGATGATCGCCGCCGCGGCGATCAAGCGGAGCGGCGCAGCGCTGCGTGGGCGTCTGGTGATCGGCGCGCTCGTCGACGAGGAAGGCGACATGCTCGGCGCGCACCACCTCTGCACGACGCCGATCGGACGCGAGCTTTCCGCCGCGATCATCTGTGAGCCCGAGCAGAACGAGATCTGCCTCGAGCAGCGCGGCGTCGTCTGGGCGCGAGTCACGGTCCGCGGGCGGATGGCGCACGGCGCGATGCCCGAGGCCGGCGTGAACCCGATCTCGGCCACCGGCGCGCTCCTCGCCGAGGTCCCGGCGCTCGAGAGGCGGCTCCGGCGTCTGTCCGACACGAGCAAGTACCTGGGACCGCCGACCGTGACTCCGACCGTGCTCCAGGCACCCGCGCACGGGATCGGGCAGTCCAACGTGATCCCGTCGAGCGCGCGCCTGACGCTCGACGTGCGCCTGACGCCCGGGCCCGACGGCGCTACTGTCGCCGCCGAGATCGACAGGGCTTGTCGCCGCGCGATGCGGCGCTGCCCCGGGGCGACGGTCGAGTGGGAGCCCGTCAACGGCGTGAGGCTCGCCACGCGAGTCGCCCGGAGCGAGCCCCTCGTGCAGGCGGTCGCGTCCGCCGTGCGTCACGTCACGGGCCGGCCGCCGCGGTTCGGCGGCGTGCCGGGCTCGACGGATGGCACGATCCTCCGGATGACGCTTGGCATTCCGATCGTCACCCTGGGGCCCGGTAACCGGCTGATCCCGCACCAGGTCGACGAGCACGTCGAAGTATCGGAACTCACCGAAGCGGCAAGGATTTATGCTGCCGCGGCTCTCAATTTCCTCCAGCGGTGAGCGACGTCGCCCCACGCCTGAGGCAGGTCGAGGCGTTTGCCGTCCAGCACGAGGGCCGGCAGGTGATCGCGCTCCGCGACCCGGCCGGGTACACCGGCGCGATCGTGCTGCTCCCGCGCGGGCTCCTGGAGATCGTGTCGCTCTTCGACGGCGAGCACTCGATCGCCGACATTCAGGCCGCGGTCATGCGCTCGCGCGGTGAGCTCGTGTCGCGCGACCGGATCGCCGAGATCGCCGACGGGCTGGACGAGCAGGGTTTCCTCGACAGCGCGCGCTTCGCCGAGCGCCGCGCGGCGATCGACAGCGCGTTCCTCGAAGCGCCGACGCGCCCGGCGACGCACGGCGGCAGCGCCTACCCGGTGGATCCCGCCGAGACCCGCGCGCTGTTCGACAGCTTCTTCGTGCCGCCCGAGGGCCCGGGACCCTTTGACGGCCACGCGCCCGGCCGGCCCCGCGTGGTCGGGGTCATAGCGCCCCACATCGACTTCCACCGCGGCCGGTCCGCGTATGCCTGGGCGTACCGCGACCTGGCGGAGCGGAGCGACGCCGACCTGTTCGTCGTCTTCGGCACCTGCCATGCGGGGATGGTGCACCCGTTCGCGCTGACGCTGAAGGACTACGAGAGCCCCCTCGGGCAGATCCCGGTCGATCGCGAGTTCGCGGAGGCGCTGGGAAAGCGGGCTCGGCAGGACTGTTTCGGCTCGGAGCTCGCCCACCGCCACGAGCACTCCATCGAATTCCAGGCGGTCTTCCTGCGCTACCTCTTCGCCGGCCGGCGGGCGATCTCGATCGTCCCCGTGCTCGTGAGCTTCGCGCACGAGGCGCTCGTGCAAGGCCGGCGGGTGGACGACAACCCGAAGGTCCCGAGCTTCTTCGACGCGCTCGGCGAGACGCTCGCGGCGAGCGGACGACGGGTGGCCCTGATCGCGGGCGCGGACCTCGCCCACGTGGGTCCCCGCTTCGGCGATCCGCAGCCCGTGTCGCCGGCCGAGCTTGTGGAGATCGGCGGCGCGGACCGGGCGATGCTCGAAGCGGTCGAGGCGGGCGACGCCGAAGGCTTCTTCGACTCCGTCGCCCGCGACGGCGACGCGCGCCGGATCTGCGGGCTCTCGCCGATCTACGCGCTGCTCCGCGGGCTCGGCGGGACCCGCGGAGCGCTCAAGCGGTACGCGCAGTGGCCGGATCCGCAGGGCGTCGTGACCTTCGCGAGCGTCGTCTTCGATGACCGCGCGGGATGACGGCCCGAACGCGGGTGCTCCGGCGCCCCCGACGGCGAGTCAATGGGCGCTGCCGAAGCTCCGGATCGACGCGAACGGCGACTGGTTCGACGACGACGTGGAGGTCACGCACCCGGGGATCCTCGCCAACCTGCGCTCGAGCCTCCGGCGCGACGCGCAGGGCTACTTCATCCAGACGCGCGTGCGGATCCCTGTGGAGGTCGCCGACGCGCCGTTCGTCGTCATTCGCTTCGAGCGGAGCGACGACGGGTTCAGGGTCGTCCTGAACGATGGCACGCAGGAGCGGGTGGAGCCCGCGACGCTCAGGATCGGGCTCGGCGACATCCCGTACTGCGCGGTCAAGGGCGGGATGTTCGAGGCGCGCTTCAGCCGCGCCGCCGCGTACCAGCTTCTGGGGATGGCGGAGTACGATGAGCGGACGGGCCGCGGCGTGCTGCGCCACGGCGCTCGAGGCTACGAGCTGAGGCGAGGCGCATGAGACTGACGCGTGTCGTCGCGGGAGTCCTGGCGGTGCTCGCGGTCGGCGGACTCGCCTGGTGGCTGGTCGCGGGTGCCCAGCCCGTCACGGTGGACGCGATCGGCGACCAGGTCCAGACGCTCCCGCGCGGCCGGCTGCCGGTCTTTGCCGCAAAGGAAGAGGTGGCGCGGCTCTATCGCTTCGCCGTCGAGAACCCGGACACGCTCGCGTGGATGCCGTGCACCTGCGGTTGCGAAAGCCAGGGCCACACCTCGAACCGCGCCTGCTACATCAAGGCGGAGGAACCGGGGCGGGTCACGTTCACGAGTCACGCCGCCACCTGAACGCTCTGCATGGACATCACGCGTGACGTGATGCGCATGAAGGCCGAGGGCAAGTCGCTCGCC
>Ga0209376_1001032_pt1 | contig 29521 bp, 30 predicted proteins | sample GraSoiAngelo_134_FD_185891 | JGI IMG/M metagenome (GOLD analysis project Ga0209376, IMG submission 185891) | Grasslands soil microbial communities from the Angelo Coastal Reserve, California, USA - 14_0929_05_30cm (SPAdes) (version 2) | ecosystem: Environmental > Terrestrial > Soil > Grasslands ... | reverse complement strand
CATCAAAATACTACTGAAGCATATGTTATGGAATAATTTAGTTGCGTCAATTCCAACCTCAAAGAACTGGTTTTCCAGCAAGCAGTTAGTGTTCGACTTTGAACAGACCTCACTTGCCGGGAATGGGCCAGGAGAGATCGTGGTTCCACCATTAGCTATTCCACAGATTGGGCCACTGTCTGGTCCATTTATGCAGGTAACAGCAAACGTGGTGGGGTTTCCCAAGGAACCTGTCGCATCATTACCGTTCCATCTGAAGACGTTTATCTGTCCAACGGTACCACCTATGGTGAACTCGACTGTGACCAGTTCATCACCATCATGGTGTTGCCCAGTAAATGGATGATTGCTGGTGTCAGCGTTGGTACAATTAGGAACCACTGTGTTGTCTTTGAGGAACCAAACGCCCCAATCTGCATCGCCTTGTGTTTTAGGTTCACGTATCCCACCTACAAAAAATAATATGTCACCTGATGACGGGGATTTTGCTGCATAAGCGAATCCTCTAAGCAGATTATCCTTTCCTGTAGGGTTGCTAATTGTTCCACAGTTCCATGGGTTATTACCTGAGCTAATAGGATTGGTGTCCTTGGAACCTGTAGCGAAATAGCTTGTATCAGGTGTGGGGTCGTCGTGATTACAGAATGGTATCGTACCAGAAATAAATGATGCTGGAAGCGTTGACAGTAGAGTACAAGGTCCGGCCGCACTGTCTGTAAAGATGTGATCCCAGTCATCTGGTGGCGGTGTTGCGGTATTTGTAATTATGTTACCGTCAAGTTCAAAGACATCTGAGCCAGGATCGGCTTGTGCGATCTTGAGACTACCAAATATCTTTTCCAACACATTATCTATACTTTGGATTAGATTGCTTGGCGTACCTAAATTGTTCATTGGTGTTGTTGTAGATATTACTAATGTCAGTGCTGTTAGAATTGCAAAGAATTTTCTCGTTTTATATTTTGTCATTATCCAAATAATCCTACGTCATGTTAATAATCTAGACGTGTACAGTGTGTACAATTATTTTGCTATGATAATTTTCTAGAACTTTTGATATTTTAGATCAGAATGTAGTTTATCTAGCAGTAAAACTGGAATTTTGATTCGTGTTTATCCTACCAATTATTTTTATCTTATAGATGATTCTTATAGAATACCTTGTTAGAATAATCATCTAGAATTTGTTTAGAGTTTGTTACATCTTCTTACATGCAACTGTTTTACTTTACTAGAAGACTATACTAGAATAAAATGATCGAAAATTCTTCTAGAGATTATTTCTGTTTTGCTGTAACTATCTTACTTTTTAGGATGTTTTCTACCGTGCCACATTTTTCGTCTTGGGTGATATCGGCAGACCTGACTTGGAGAAAATACGCTGGCATCTGTTTTTGCATTATGAGGGCAATGTGAAAATATGAAGATCGTTGCACTACTATTAATAGCCATAATGCTGTCAGGTATAATACTATCACCAAGCAGATCATTTAGTGATACAACAAGTGTCACAGATAAGACGCTAATTGGCACTGGATTCCTAATTGGGAAGGGCAAACTGGCAGAATTTGGTGGTATGTCCTCTATTCTTTACATGAGTCTCAGTGGCAGTGGAGGGGTCTATGCATTTTTTAAAGACAACCTAGGTGAAACGTCAAATGTGTTGCTTCCAGGTTTTCCTTCTTCAGCAAACTATGGTTGTGGAGAATACATTATGACAGCAAAAGATGAAATGTGGATCTTCTTTGGAACAGGTCCTCTTACAGCTGTGCAGTACAAGTTTTCTGGCAGCCCGCTGCCAACTGTTGCCATGCTTGTGTCATCTAAAACATTTGGAGATAGTTCTAGCTTCTGCCCATCTCTAATTAAATTGTCTAGTGGTGCATTGATTGGTGCTTGGACCCAAAAAACTGCATATAATAGCACAAGTGGTGCTTTAGGTTTTGCCTATCACAGTCCCTCAGGAAATTGGTCACAAATTTTTCCTTACACCGTGAAATACTCAACAGGGGGAGTTCGATTGGCATTGGCTCAGCATCCTGTAGACAATAGCATCTGGGTATTTTCCAAACAGGATGGTGCTCAGCAAATTTATGCAAATCATTTGACAGAAACATCCAATGGTCTTTCAGTTGATTGGACTGATACTAACTTTATAACCCAAGGAGTAGACGGAACTAATGGTCCTGAGGGAGAGTTTCCTTATCTAGTTGCTGTCGGTGATAAATCGCGCAATGCTATACTCTTAGCTTATCAGGATGATCAGTACAAAATTTACAGCCCATATGTTAAAGGTGCATATGTCAGTATAGCACAAATTAATACGGATAAAACCAAATCCTATCTGGTCTTTCCAAAATATGTAGAAAGAGCAGACTATCTTGGTCTGATAGTATTGCCTGATTCCATATCACTTGGTTATTTTCCTATAAATGAAACCACGCTAACCTACAACGATGCATATGTTAGCAGTTATAGTAACGGTAGTTGGGGTCAGTCTGTGTTTTTGGGAACTTCCTATACGAATCCTCCAGGATTGGGATATGGCATAAATAGCATGCAGTTTGCTGTCGATCTTAATCTTTATCCTGGGAATCAACTTTATCTTTTTCACGAGTCAACAACAGTACCGCCTACAATTTCAATAATAAGTCCAACTAATGGTTCTACTGTTGCTGGTATAACAACAGTAAATGTTAGCATCAGTGATAGTTTAAGCATTAGCAAGATTCAGCTATACCTTGATAGCACACTCTATGGTGAGACCTCAACAACTCCGTACACATTTACTCTTGATACTACAAAAATATCAAATGGAGCACATACAGTGTTGGTGAAAGCGTTTGATATATCTGGCAATTCAGCCTCATCACAGATTACAATCAACATTAGTAATGTTGTCACTGCATCCCCATTAGTTTCAATAACAAATCCTGCAGCAGGTTCAACGGTTACGGGTAAGGTAACAATATCAGTGTCTGCATCGTCCAGCTCTGATATCGGTAACGTGAAGATGTACATAGATAATGTACTAGTCAGGCAAATCATCAGTGGACCGTATACTTACAAGTGGAGTACTAGCAACATTGCAAGTGGCATGCATACAATAACCGCGAAAGCTTATGACGTTTCTGGAAAGAATGCGGTTACAAGTGAAACTGTGAATGTGTCTAAAAGAAAATAATTTATTGAATCTCACATTCGTCTAAACGTTGTAGGCCTCAGGCAATATTCAATTAAAAAATAATGGGGTTGGTCAGTGTCTGTGGAAGGATTCCACATTATCCACAACCCTGTGCGTTCGTAAGGTACACACAATTTACCCCTACCTATGTAAGATTTCGCAGGCCTTCTTTAGAAGTTATCGGAAAAGAACTCCGTCATTTTGAATCCCCAGATTACTTCGAGTCCTATATCAGATTACGAAGATTCTGGCTCAGAAAAATGGGGAGTATTGATTGTGATATCATAAGTGATTCAATCCCTGTTACAATGAATTATCACAAAAAATTTAGTTGAGGGGATAACATCTATGGACAGCCAGAAAGTCCCCAAGACAGCTAGATTCCATAATACAGAGTGAAGATGCTAGAAAATTGGATGTTGATGTTCTGCCGCATATTGCCACCAACCTTTTCCTCAAATATTTTCATATCTAGCAATCAGGTTATTGTTCTCTTCCTCTTCCTTTGTGGATTTTGTTCTGCCTGGGGTATTTGATTAAGAAAATATTGCCAGTTATCAGATTGAGGTTTCATGCACATGAGCGGGTTAGTATAAATTATTGACCATTGGTTGTTATCCGATGCTTAACAACTTCCGAGAAGGTCTCGAACCCACACTACAAAGTATTGGAAAAACGTTTGCGTCTACTGGTCTATCTGCTAATTTCTGGACTTCAGTAGGCTTGGGTTTTGCTTTTGCTTCTGCAATAATTTATGCCATTCATTTAGAATATTCCTTTGTAATAGGGGGAGTTTTTTTACTTATTTCTGGATTTTTTGATATAGCGGACGGTCAAGTTGCACGTATTACAGGAAAAACATCGAAAAAAGGTGCCTTTCTTGATTCAGTTTTTGACAAGATTGCTGAAGTTACAATATTTCTAGGTATATTGCTTGGGGGTTATTCAGAAGGATATTTAGTACTTTTAGCTATCACACTATCACTTCTTGTCAGTTATACGAGGGCAAGAGCTGAATCGTTAGGTGTTCAACTTCGAGGAATTGGAATAGGTGAAAGAGCAGAAAGATTACTTGTAATTGCAATAATTGGCATGGCAGGATTTCTCAACTATGCAATTCCAATTGTGGCCATAATTGCTGGAATTACACTAATTCAAAGAATAGTGGTTACAGCCAGTGGCATAAAGGATTGACTATCGCAGTCTGCCAGTCTGACGTCTAGAATCTGCTGACCTAATCTTTAGAATGCCAAAATGAATTGCGCAGGAAATACAGTACCATTTTAGAACAGTAGGGGCTGCAATGTACGCGCCTTGTGCTCTTAATTCCTTTGCCAAGCTGTGTTCAACCAAGTTTAATCTCGAGGTTACTTTCTTTGCCTTGTCACGTGGAACAGTTGCACCACAATTAGAGCACTGGATACGAACAGAGGAACCTTTACCTCCCTTCTTTCGGCCACGACTTGCACGCTTTAATGGCATAGGGGTATGTGTGATCCGCCTCTTTATATCTTGTATCACGGATTGATTAACGAATTTAAACTAGGACTCTATTACATGACTTATGCGGGGCATGTGCCACATGTGCCTATCTTCTAATGTAGAGCTGACCATTAAGAAGGGTCAGATAATCTGTCAACTGTGTCTTCAAAAACAGAAAAAGAACTAAATGGAAAGATATTGGCAAGGAATCGATGAAACTTGCAATATTTTCTCACTGTACAATAGATGAGATATCAAGAAATGATTCTCTAGTTGAAACAGCGGGGGGGCCTGCATGTTACTGTGGAATTACAGCAAAAAACATGAAATTTGATGCTGAGCTTCACACAAAAGCGGGTCAGGATTTTACCTTTACGTCTGTATTGGAAAGCAAAGGAATCTTTCTTTCCAAGAACTTGATTTCAAGTAATCCAACTACCAGATTTTTGTTAAAAATCTCTGGTACCGAGAGAGAATTATATCTTAAAGCATTATGTGATCCAATAGAATTTAGAAACTCTGACGCCGATGGTGTCCTAATAAGTCCAGTTTTCAATGAGGTATCAGAAGAAACTCTTGAACAGATAAAGGAGTTTTCTGATTTTACTTTGCTTGATCCACAAGGATACCTTCGACGCATTAACAGCGATAAAAAAGTGTATTTAGAAAAAACACCGCTTGAACTTTCCAAAATAAGTGCCATCAAAACCGACCCAGATGAGGCTTTCTATCTTACAGGACTAAAAGACAAGGAATCTATGATTGCTTTGCAGAAAAAAGGAGTTAAACACGTTCTTTATACAAACAAGCAAGACATTACAATGCTTACAAATGATAGACTTTATCATCTACAAATTCCTACCATGACAATCGCTGACACAACTGGTGTAGGAGACATATTCTGTGCGGCATTTGCATGCGCGTATCTAAAAGAGAATGATCCACTTTGGGCATTATGTTTTGCAGTAGGAGCTGCACAGGCGGCTCTTGAAACCCGAGCAACTGGGCTTTCTAAAGTGCCATATGGTGGAGATATAGAACGAAACGCGGCTTATCTGTATAATCTTGTAAAGTTTTCACAGGTCTAGCAAACATCAGATTAAGGTTGACTAGATTACTAAGCTGCTTTTTTGATACTTGCTTATATCATATATCGGATAATTTGAAAGCATGTCTGAACTTGACGACTTGACAAAGGCAAAGATAGTTCAGATGATTTTGAACGGGAAGACTGAGGATGCTCTTGAAAAGCTAAGCGAGTTTTATCGAGTTGAGACCCCGCAAATAGTGGTAGGGACAATCAAGAAAAAACGAAGAACAGTGTACGCGGTATATGTACCTGCAGAAAAGAAGATCTACGCATTAAACTCTGACATATTTTACAATCCATTTGTTATCTTGCATGAGTATTACCATCATATTCGTTCAAAGCTAGGAACGCATAGAGGCTCGGAAAGACATGCCAACATGTATGCAAAAGGCTTCATAGATTCATATAATAAAATAGCAGAGCTGTTAAATCATAGGCATTAGCGCAAAACCCTTGATTGACTCTACACGCCTATTTTGTTGAATCATTTTTGGAAAGTGAGGATTTAGACTTCCATTTTACTCGTGTACGGGAAATTAACAATAATGGTATCATGGTTATATCAGCTGCAATAGTCAAAGACGATATGGCGTAATTTGTCTGCGTATTGACAAGTGCTGATGAGAAATTATTTGCAAAATTCAAATACAAAGTAAAGGCAGAGGGAAAAACGATTAGAGTCATAAATATGGCAGCAAGCGAGATCCAAAACCCACCTTTCTGTAATAGAAATAATTTGACTGAACCTATTATGGAGAGTATAGACCAGATTATCAATATGCCAATCATTGGAATAAAATAGAATCCTACAAGTCCAGCCCTGGTAGCTACATCTGGTAAGGTTGTGCCCCAAGTTTGATAGATATCTATTGCTAATAAAATTACAATTGCTTTAGAGACTAGCAGATACAAACCCACAATTCTGATAAACAGATATGGCCTAAACCATCGAGGATCTTGCCTTGGACACTCTGATTTCATATTTTGTGATTTGATTTGAAGATTAATACAGTGAGTATGTTCTAATCTCATACAAACTTGGTATCTCTTAGAGAAACAGATAATCCGTAGCCTGAGAGGAATTTAACGTTGTAATGGTTCTTTTTACCTGCAAGAGATGATTTTTTAGGTTATCTGAAACTAGAAACCACTTTTTCATATGTCGGCAAGAATTGTGCGTAAATATCTTGATCGCAATTATCAAAACTGATTACTGTAACAAAATCACCACATTTATGAGATAATCCTAATCATTACAAAGAGCGGACCAAATTGTTATTGTATAGCGCACTCCTTTGTTTTTGGCTTCTTTAGCCTCTTGGTTCATAATGCCAATCACAGTTGCATCCTTTCTTGCAATTAATTCTATTACAATCTTCACAGCGTTTTCGTCTATAATACTCAATTCTTTCACCAATTCATAATATCTTGACTTTTTTAGTTCTACCTCTATCAGCTTAAAAAATTCCATTAACAAAGCAACTATTGGCGACTAGCTCACTATAATGACTTCACGCGCTCTAATTCAAGTATGAAAAAGCGATCACATGCATCTTATGTAGCAGCAGGCAAGAAAGGTGCAAGAACTAGAAAAAGAAACGGTAACTAAAGGATCTTATACAGAAATTAGCTAAGATTCTGAACATAAATCTTAGCAATAGTAATCTCTTGCTTACTTTTCTAATCTTATTATTTGCGATAACAGCATGTTTCTAGGTTCAAAGGGGGGTCCATTTTTATTCTTTGTCTATGAACTCGTTTGCACTCTTCATGATTTTGTAGGCACGATTGTAAAACCGTATTAATGATAATTTATTATTGTACAAGACCTGAATCACATTTGTGAAAGTCGCAATATACAGCCAAGACCAAGAACAGACGGTAAAATCAGTCAGGCTGTCTTTAGAAAATCAAGGAATAGACGCAGTATATCTAGGAAACAAACAACTGACAAAGGACGTTGACTATGTAATTGTAACTGGTGGCGATCGTGGAGTAAGAACCTACTTTCATAGATTCACAAATTCAACCATCCCAGTTTTAGGAATAAATGAGTTTGAATCAAGCGGATATCTTGCGCAGACTGATCTTAAAGAGTTCGTAGCTTACCTAAACAGACTAAAAAAAGGCGATTTTACGATAGAACATCTCACTCGGATTGGTGTTAAAATAGATGGAAAAAATGTCTATCCAACACTAAATGATATCGCAATCTTTTCTTCTAAAAGTGCTACATTGGTCGAACATGTTTTGCGTGTAAATGGAGAAGAGATTTGGCATGATAGTAGTGATGGCCTGATTGTATCTACCCCAATTGGTTCTTCTGCATATTCAATGTCTGCAGGAGGGCCAGCAATTTACCAAAATTCCAAGGTATTTTGTATTGTTTCAGTAAACTCACTTGACATCACAAGGCGTCCACTTATAGTACCGGAGGATAGCTTCGTAGAAATCGATGATATATCATCAAGTCTACGCTGTGAGGTTGTAATGGATGGTAAAGACAGATTCAAAGTAGACAAAATTGTGACTTGTACCAAGTTTCCTCAGACAGCAAATGTTATTCGCATGAAAAAAGATTCTACTACAGTTTCAGCACTTGCAAAAAAGGTTAAACTGGCAGACGAACTTCTTAACATGCCTCCAAGCTCAAAATTGCTATTAAAAACTCTAGAGTACGAAGGCTCGCTTACACAAAAAGAACTGGCTGCAAAGACTCTTCTTCCTGATAGGACAGTCCGGCTTGCTTTGCGACACTTGCTTGACAAAGGCTATGTAAAAAGGAGAGTTTCCTTACGCGATACTCGCCAAAGAATTTACGAAGTTCCAAAATGATTTATGCACTAGCAGCTTTTACAAAGGCTTCAAATGATTCCTCAGGATACCCAGGTCTGCTGCTAAATTCAGGATGGAATTGAACCCCCAAATAGAATTTGTGAGAAGGAATCTCAAGTATTTCCATACGTTTTTTGTTATCGCTATATCCAGAAAATCGCAATCCTTTTTTAGTAAATAATTCAAGATATTTTTGGTTAAACTCGTATCTGTGTCTATGCCTTTTGTGTATGGTATTTGATTTGTAAAGTTTGAACGCAAGCGTATTGTCTTCCAATTTAATTTCGTTTGCACCAAGTCGCAAAGATCCTCCCTTGACTTCAATCAATTTTTGTTCTGGTAGAAGATCAATGATGGGATTTTCTGTGTTTGGAACAATTTCAGTAGAGTTGGCATTTGACAGCCCACAAACGTATCGGCCAAACGCTACTGCTGCCAACTGAAAACCAAAACATATGCCAAGATACGGAATGTTTCTTTCTCTGGCATAATTTGCTGTTTTTATTATTCCTTCAGAGCCTCGCTCACCGAATCCTCCAGGAACAATAATTCCATTATATTGTGAAAGGTTCTCTAAATTTCCATTCAATTCTTCTGAATCAATCCAGTCTATTATGACATTCTTGCCGAGTTTAGCTCCTGCGTGTTTTAGTGAATGATTTACACTGACATAGCTGTCAGCAAGTTTTACATATTTGCCAACCATAGCTATCTTTACCTTTTCTTTAGAATCCAAAAATGAATTCACAATGATATTCCACTTGTCCCAATTTGCAGAAGTGTTTACCAATCCAACTTTGCCAAATTTCTTGAATATGACATCAACTATTCCCTGGTCGTACAGCGTTTGTGGTACAGTCAAAATAGATTCAGCATCATGACATGAAAATACGTCTTTGGCAGAAACGTTAGAGAATAATGAAATTTTCTTTTTAGCGGAGATTTCAAGTGGCCTACTACACCTTACAGCTAAAAGATCCGGTTGGATACCAATTCGTCTAAGCTCTTGCACACTGTGTTGAGTGGGTTTTGTTTTTTGCTCTCCTACAACATCTAGGGAAGGAGCTAATGTAACATGCACAAAAAGGACATTCTCTGATCCGTCTTCTAGTCTCAATTGCCTTAGGGCTTCAAGAAACGGTAGGCTCTCTATGTCTCCTACAGTCCCTCCACATTCAACTACTAGCATATCCAAGTTCTCACTCTTTGCAATTTTCCTAATTCTTTCCTTTATGGCATCGGTAACATGAGGTATTATCTGCACACACGCACCTAGATATTCACCGCGTCTCTCGGCTTCTATTACACTTGAGTAGATCTGCGCTGTAGTGATATTGTGCGTTCTTGGTACGTTTTGATTAAGAAATCTCTCATAATTTCCAATATCCATGTCACATTCTCCACCATCTTCTGTAACAAAGACCTCGCCATGTGCAATGGGATTCATTGTTCCGGCATCGTAATTCAGATAGGGATCAATTTTTACACAAGAGACTTTCTGATTTGAGAGCTGCAAAAGCTTTGCAATCGAAGATGATATTACGCCCTTTCCAAGGCCAGACATGACTCCGCCTGTCACAAAAATATACTTTGTAGATTCTGTCTGCATATCTATGATGGAAAAATGCTATTTTTATTCCTTTATTTTGAAATTGTGGCTTTCTTTAGATTCTTTGCAAATGACATGATTTTTGCTTCGATCTTTTCGTGAGGCGTCTTTTCTAGTATGCGTAAAAAAGCACTTCCTACAATTATTGCGTCTGCACCATTTTGTAAAATAACTCTTGCTTGATCTGGATTGCTAACTCCAAAACCCACACCTAGTGGTATTTTTCCGTTTATGACCTTCTTTGCATTTTTAATGGCGTCAGAAGTATATCGCTGGAATTGCTGTTGCATTCCTGTGGTACCAAACACTGATACGAGATATAGGAAACCTGAAGATATGTCAGCTATTTTTCTTATTCTTTGAGGCGAGGTGTTTGGAGAAATTAAAAAGATCGTATCAATACCGTTGCGATGAGCTGCATCCACAAAATCTTTGGATTCTTCTAATGCCATGTCTGGAAGAATCAGTCCATCAATTCCAGCCTCTTTGACCATTGAGACAAATTTATCGTATCCATGTCTGTACAACAGATTTGAATAGGTCATCAAAACCAGTGGAATTTGTGTCTCCTTTCGAATTCTTTGCACTTGACTAACAAATTTCTCAAAATTCATACCTTTTCTTAAGGCAAGGTAGCTTGCATTTTGGATAACCGGTCCATCTGCTAATGGATCCGAAAAAGGAAGTCCAAGCTCAATAATGTCTGCGCCTCCCTTTACTAGACCACGCACCGCAGAAATTGTTCCTTTTTCGTTGGGATATCCTGCAACAAGATAGGCTATGAGTGCCTTCTGTTTCTTGCGTTTTAGCTCTTGAAACTTATCCTTTATTCTTGACATTTTCACTCAAATATTTCTCTACTACTTCAACATCCTTGTCTCCTCGTCCGGACAAGGTGATAACAATCGTTTTGCTTTTTGGCATCTTCTTTGCTATCTTCATCGCATATGCAACAGCATGTGCTGATTCAAGAGCAGGTATGATGCCCTCTTGTTTTGCAAGCATTAGAAATCCTTGAACCGCATCGTTATCGCTTACGGTATCATACTTTACCCTCCCGGCGTCCTTTAGGTACGCATGCTCTGGCCCCACTCCTGGATAATCTAAACCAGCTGCAATGCTGTGTGTATCACTTATCTGTCCTTCCTTATCTTGTAGCAGATATGTTAGCATGCCATGAAGAATTCCTTTTGATCCTACTGCAAGTGTGGCTGAATGATGTTCAGTTTTGATTCCCTTTCCGCCAGCCTCAATTCCAAACATATCTGTATCCTCATCGATGAGAGGATAAAACGTACCTATTGCGTTAGATCCACCTCCAACACATGCAACTACCGAGTCAGGGGATTTCTTTTCTAATTCCTTCATTTGTGTTAAAATTTCTTTTCCTATAACTGACTGAAAATCTCTTACCATTACAGGATAGGGATGTGGGCCTACTGCAGAACCTAAAAGATAATAGGTTGTTTTGACATTCGTTATCCAATCACGTATTGCTTCGTTGATTGCATCTTTGAGAGTCTGTGTTCCTTCTTTAACTGGATGAACAGCTGTGCCAAGTAATTTCATTCTAAAAACATTCAGTTTTTGCCTCTGCGTGTCTTTGTAACCCATGTAAACTTCTGATTGTAGTCCAAGAACAGCACAAGCCATGGCAGTTGCAACCCCATGCTGACCTGCACCTGTTTCTGCTATGATTCTCTTTTTTTTCATTCGTTTTGCAAGAAGCGCTTGGCCAAGCGCATTGTTAATTTTATGCGCTCCCCCATGAAGCAAATCTTCTCTTTTAAGATAGATCTTGGCACCTCCTACGGCTTTTGAAAGATTCTTGGCAAAATAAAGCGGTGTTGGCCTTCCTGCATAATGAGTCAAGTAATAATCTAATTCACTCGTAAAATCACTATCATCTTTGAATTTTAGATATGCCTCTTCGAGTTCCTCAACAGCAGGTACTAGGGTTTCTGGTATGAACCTGCCTCCAAACTCTCCAAATTTGCCGTTTTTTGGGTATGCTAATTTCATATTGCTAATACCAGCCTTGAGACTAATCCCTTCATATCTTTACTCTTCATTATGCTGCTTCCTACAAGAAAAGCATCAGCGCCACACTTGCGAAGAAATCTAATGTCGTCAGGAGTTTCTATTCCGCTCTCTGAAATTATGATTCTGTTTTCTTTTCCATAGTCCAGAATATGTTGGGTTGTTTTCAAATCAATCTCCAAAGTATCTAGATCACGGTTATTTATCCCGAGTAAATCCGCATCTGTTTTAACAGAATTGAGAAACTCTCTTTCTGTGTGAGCTTCTAGTAAGACCATGAGTTTTTTTTTGTGCGCGTATGAAACAAACTCATCAATTTCTTTTGCAAATTTTTTGTCAAAGATTCCTTGTATGAGTAGAATAATGTCTGCGCCTAACTTTTCTGCCGCGTCAATTTGAGTCATGTCAACTATTACATCTTTCATTAAAAGTGGAACTTTCATCTGCTTTCTAATTTCAGAAAAATACTCTGGTGAACCATTAAACAAATATGGTTGAGTTAACACAGAAAGCCCAACGGCGCCTCCTTCTATCATTGATTTGGCTATCTCTACAGGATCTGATATTTGACGAATGTTTCCAAGTGATGGTGATGAAAATTTGACTTCGGTAATTAATGATGCGTGAATATTTTTTTTGATTTCTGATATGATGTTTTTATCAGATTTTGTTAATTTCTGCTCTATTTCATAAACGCCTTCCACAATTGCTTTCTGAGAGTTTTGCGCCAACTTCTCTAACATGTTTTTCAATTCTTTTCAAACTCCTCCACTTTTTCTATATTGCCACAATATCTAATTAAATTCTTGAAAAGATCATATGATTTGCCACTTTTGATTGCTTCAAGCGAAATTTGTAGTGCATCATTGAACGTGTTTGAAATTCCTGCTATTATCAGCCCAGCCGCAGCGTTCAATGCAGCAATCTCAATCATTGGCTTACTAGCTTTTCCATTGAGAACAGAAATGAAGGCACTTAACGCTTCATTCTTTGTAGATACTTGGATTTCTTTAAGACTTGCTTTTGTCAAACCTAATTCCATGGGATCTAATACATAGGTAACAAATTTGGCATTGTCAAGATGGCATATGTGATTTTTTGATGTTGTTGATAATTCATCAAGACCATCATCGGAAATTACAGTCATGACATTTTCTGCACCTCTTGATCTAAGCAAGGTTACAACACGCTTGAGATATTGTTGTGAAAATACTCCTACTAGTTGATTTTTTACACCAGCCGGATTGCTAAGAGGTCCAAGCAGATTAAAGGCTGTTCTCATGCCCAAAAGTTTTCTTGCTTCCGCCACATTTTTCATTGCTGGATGGAATTTTTGTGCAAACATAAATCCAATTCCAAATTTTTCAATAATCTCTTTGACCTTAGGCGGTTCCATGTTAAGGTCATATCCAAAATATTCAAAAATATCAGCACTGCCGTTTATTCCTGAAACTGATCTGTTTCCATGTTTTGCTACAGTGCATCCGCTGGCTGCTATAACAAAAGCAGCAGTGGTTGAAATGTTGAATGTGTGCATTTTGTCTCCTCCAGTTCCACATACATCGATAATTCTGCCTTGTCTTTTTGGTTCTATGTGGATGGCATGCTCCTGCATTTTGTCAAGCATTGCAAGTAATTCATCATCTGTTTCTCCTTTTTCTGTAAGATTTTTAAGAAACTTTGCAGTCTGCTGTACCGAACTTTGTCCTTCTAATATCTCATCCATACTGTAACACATTTCATCATAACTAAGATCGTGCTTTGATGAAAGCTTCGTTGTAATCTCTGTAATCATTTTTTCACCAAATTCAAAAAGTTGTTTAGAATCTTCTTACCTTCTCCAGTCATTACAGATTCTGGATGGAATTGTACTCCTTCGATAAGATATTTTTTATGGCTTACTGCCATTATCTCTCTATCATCTAGAGCAACTGCATTCACTCTTAGAACGTCAGGAATTACTGTTTTATCGCCTACAAGTGAATGATATCGAGTAGCTCTGAATGGGTTTTGCACTCCTTCAAACAATGAAGACTGATAATGCTCTATGGGGCTTGTCTTTCCATGCCTTACGTTTCCTGCATTGACAACTTTTCCTCCAAATGCGTGTATGATGCCTTGATGACCAAGACAGACTCCAAGAATTGGTTTTGTTGGACCTATCTCCGTTATGACCTTATTACATATTCCAAAGTATTTCTCATCTTCCGGTGTTCCAGGCCCGGGCGAAATAACTATGGCATCGTAGTTTCTTTTTTCAATCTCGTCTAATGTTATCTCGTCATTTCTAATTACATCTGAAGTTACGTTTAGCTGTCCAAGTAGCTGTGCAATGTTGTAGACAAACGAATCGTAATTATCTATTATTAGAAATTTCATTTTGCCGCCTCCTTAAGAGCTGATATCATCGCATTTGCCTTGTGTTGTGTTTCCATCCATTCATTTTCAGCTATTGAATCTGAAACGATGCCAGCTCCAGTTTGCACAAATCCCTCCTTTCCATCCACGAAGATTGTTCTAATTGCTATTGCAAAATCACAGCAACCATTAAAAGAAAAATATCCAATTGCTCCAGCATAAGGTCCTCTTGCGTCTGGTTCTTGTTCATCTATTATATCCATGGCTCGAATTTTAGGTGCACCCGAAACCGTTCCTGCAGGAAAAACTGCTTTCATTGCATCAAACATGTTGTATTTTTTATCCAACGTGCCCACAACATGCGTGACCATATGTTGAACGTGACTGAATCTTTTTACTGCCATCAATTCCTTAACGTGTACGGAACCATATTTGCAAACCCGTCCAATATCATTGCGCCCTAGGTCTACCAACATGGTGTGTTCAGCTAGCTCCTTCTCATCGTGCAACATTTCTTCTCTTAATATCTCATTTCTTTCTTCGTCATGTGTGATTGGTCTGGTTCCAGCTATCGGGAATGTCTCAACAGTGCTTCCTGTTATTCGTAGTAACATCTCTGGGCTGGAACCTATTATGATCTTGCTTCCTAGTTTCATATGATAAAGATACGGAGATGGATTGATCTGTCTGAGTATCTTATACACTTTTAAGAAATCGCCCTCTGCTGTGAAATTAAATTTTCTTGAAAGTACTACTTGGAAGATATCGCCATCGTGTATGTATTTTTTGGCACGCATAACCATGTCATCAAATCTGTTTCTGTCGAGGTTTTCAGATATATTTGAAAGTGTAAATGTGCCAAAAGCCACATCAGTATAAGACAATTTTTCTACTCTATTTTTGTCGTAGTAAAAATAGAATGATTTTCTTTCTATGTTGTCATAAAGAATTCCGTCTGTATAGATTCCAAATTCCATTAAAGGGGATTCATTTTTTTTGTGGGAATTTGGAATTTTCTCCCACAATCTAATTGCGTCATAATTGATTACTCCTACAGCACCCCCAACGTATCTGTACTTCTGGTCTGGAACCTGGTACAGAAGTTTCTTTATTTCAGATAATGGATCTGTTGTTTGGATTGTGATAGTCGATCCATTTTTATAATGAAGTACAATTTTATCAGCAAAACCTTTCACTATTATGGAAGGATCAAAGCCAATAATCGACGTCTCTGCCAACTCTTCCGGTCCGGTTAATGACTCAAACAAGAAAGTATATTCGAAATCTCTTGAAATCTTGTTGTACAGATCAAATTGGGAGCCAGTATACTCTAGGGGTACTACCTTGAGATTCGAATGTCCAAATGTGGCCACCCATATGGAGGCTCCCCTCAGACTCTATTTAAAATTAAGTTATCAAATTAGACTAGTTACGGTATAGTACGGTACCTTTATATGCGATTGCGCCTAATATCCATCATGTCGCAACTCTTGGTGCCAAGAGTAGATAGAAGTAAGATCTTACTCTTTCAGGAATTATACTTTGGAAAAAAGAAAGCACCAATCAAATCTACGGTGAAGGAAGCTGTTTGTACTATATGTGAAAAAGGACTAGAAGAAGGTGTTTCTGTAACAGGAAAGCAGATTGGACAAAAAATGCGATTTTTTTGCCAGTATCATTTACCAAAGGACATTTAACATTAACAAATTGTGTGAGTATTCTTAGAATAATGGTTTTGTGATTGCGCCTTCTGAAGCAGATGTTACAAGGGACGCATATTTGGCAAGAGCGCCTCTTTCATAATTTGGTTTTCTTGGCTTCCATTCTTTTCTTCTCTGTACGAGCTCGTTTTCCGATATCATAAGATCAACGTTGTTTTTTTCTAGATTAATTTTAATTTCGTCTCCTTCTTTTACTAAAGCAATGTTTCCACCTACTGCAGCTTCAGGTGATACATGTCCTATCATTAGTCCACGAGTTGCTCCTGAGAATCTTCCATCAGTTATTAGTGCAACTTTTTCACCAAGCTTTTGACCTACGAGGGCCGCGGTAACCCCAAGCATTTCACGCATTCCTGGTCCGCCCCTAGGTCCCTCATATCTTATTATTACAACATCATTTTCTTTTATCGCACGTTTTGATATTGCATCAAACGCGTCTTCCTCTCTATCAAATACACGTGCTCTGCCTTTGAACTCCTTTGTATTGACTCCAGCTATTTTTACGACAGCGCCATCTGGGGCAAGTGTTCCTCTAAGTATGGTGAGCGTTCCTACCTCATGAATTGGTGATTCTATAGGCTTCAAAACCTTTTGATTGGAATCAAATGATAATGGCATAGAGTCTAGATTCTGTTTTAGTGTTTTACCAGTTACTGTCATGACACCTTCATGTAAAAGATTTTTTTTCTGAAGGCTTTTCATTAGTAATGGAATTCCACCTATCTTATCTAGATCCAACATCACGTAATATCCACCAGGTCTCATATCTGCAATATGCGGTGTTTTTTTTCTAATTTTTTCAAAATCGTCAAGCACAAGATTTATTCCTATCTCTCTTGACAACGCCAATAGGTGTAAAACAGCATTTGTTGAGCCGCCAATAGCGTTTGCAACTGCTATGGCATTCTCAAACGCCTCATATGTCAGGATATCTTTTGGTCGTATTCCATTCTCTAATAAGTTTAGAACAGCTTTTCCACTTTCATATACTATTTTTTCACGTCTTGGGTCCTCTGCAGGTGGCGAAGCACTTCCGGGAAGCGCTATTCCTATAGCTTCGCTGATTGAGGCCATGGTGTTTGCAGTATACATTCCACCACAAGAACCAGCATTTGGACATGCAACATTTTCTAAATTCTTAAGTGCTTCAAGAGTTACCTGACCTGCTTCATAAGCACCGACTGCTTCATACACGTCTTGAATTGTTACTTGTTTACCTTCATAAATTCCTGGCATTATTGTACCACCATAAACGAAAACGGATGGAATGTTCAACCGTGCCATAGCCATCATAGAACCAGGGAGACTCTTGTCACATCCTGCGATTCCTACAAGACCGTCATACTGATGAGCTCTTACCATTAGTTCAATAGAATCAGCGATAATCTCTCTGCTAACTAGGGATGATTTCATTCCCTCATGCCCCATAGCAATTCCATCACTTACAGCAATAGTTGCAAATTCTCTTGGGGTACCTCCTGAATCGCTTACTCCTTCCTTTGCTTTTTGTGCCAGTCTTCCAAGATGTATATTACAAGGCGTAGCCTCGTTTCCAGTATGCGATACTCCAATGAAGGGTTTGCCCAAGTCCTCGTCTTTTAAGCCCATGGCCTTGTACATTGCTCGATGAGGAGCTCTAGATGGTCCTTCTACCACATTTCTACTTGATATTTCCATGAGAATACACAGGAGTTTATGCACGTATAATTTTAGCTTTGCATTCAAAAGTATGAATTCTGCGCGTTTTTAATAATTGGGAACGTTTGGAAATCTAGTATGGATAGAAGTGTAGCATATTTGGTGTTATCACTCTCACTCTTGGTACCATCAACCTTAGTCTCAGCCTACGCCGAAGTTGCATCCCTTAAAACTAATGCGGCATTTTATACTCCTGCAACTAAAATATACTTTACAGGTACCGTTCCAAAAGAGGATGTAGGAAAGGCAGTATATCTTGCAATTCATGATCCTACGGGGAAATTTATTAATCCACTACAAGGAACCATGTCAAATGCAGATGGTACTTTTGCATTTACAATAACTCCAGATCAACAATTTTCAGCTAAAGGTATTTACAATGCTAGTGCTTTTATTGCGATCGAATCTGCTGGGCAAGCAACTAATTTCATTTTTTCACCAGATGGTTCTCCTATTGTGTCTACTTCTCCGATTGGTCTAACAGCCGTTTCCCGCTCCTCTACGGAAATTGATCTTAGTTGGTCTAGTCCAACAAACAATGGGGGTTCATCAATATCAGGATATAGAATTGAAAGAAATGATGGAAGTGGATTTATCGTAATTCAAAACACTCAAACTACAGCATATCAAGACACGAGTTTGACTCCAAGTAAACAATATTCCTATAGAGTGTCTGCCATTAACTCTGCAGGCGTAAGCAATCCTTCTAGTGTTGTTTATTCAACAACATTGTCTGCACAAACTCAGACCACAAACAACGGACAGAGCAATCCAACTTCAGGTTCAAATAATGATCAATCCGTTGATAAAATAATTCAGCAAAGAATAGAAGCTGCAAAGAAGCTAAAGGAACTTCTGAACCAACAAAATGGTCGACAACTCCATGCCATTTTATATGAAAACTTGGGAGTAAGTGATCTTTCCGCAACGTTAACCGGTGATTCGTCTGGTCAGTATGATTTCAATAACGCACTTTATCCATTAATTGCATTAGGTGGAGTGGGAATAGTCGTGGCTATCTTGTATTCACGAAAAAGATTCATACCACAATTAGTAACCTCTAATCAAAAAAAGATAGAAATACCAGAAACGATGCCGTCGTCTGGTGAACCAGAAGATGATTACGCATTGATGATCTTACGGAACAGATTAGCAAAAGGCGAAATTACTGTACAAGATTACAAGTCAGTAAAAGACGCATTAGACGAACCCTAAGTAATTAGTTTGTATGCGTCCACTCGTGCTAACTGTTCATTTATTTGTGTTTCATTCTCGTTGCCATAAGAAATTAAGATTCGGTCGTTAGCTTTGAAAACATAATTCCGAATACTGGGGACTTGATGATGATTTATAAAAAACTTTAGTGTATACTTGTTATCTGTACAGAACTCTCGTTTGTCTGGAAAAGCAAAACACTTGTCAGTAAATCCAATGTGTAGTGAGTCAAAAAGAAAACCAAGTGTTACATTTGCAGCATGCATGTGGACTGTCTCTCCATTATCTTTCTCAAAATGAATGTAGGGGCTTTTGAGTTGATAAGCGAGTGACGAATAATCAAATTGTTGGTCATAAATCATGGTTAAAAGACCGGCATGTATGTGAATTCCTCCAAGAGGACCCGCGCCAGGTGGTACACCTTTTGGTGTAGTTTGACTTGTGAGCTCATAGAAATTATAACTTGAAATGGCAAGAACTGCAATTATTCCAGCCAAAATTCCTAATCCGACTGCTTTGTACTTAAACTGCTGCTTCTGGCGTTTTTCATAAAAGCTTTCACGTTCTTGATCACGCTCTTCTCTGTATTTTTTACCCATTGAACGATAAACGTCAAAATTTTACCCTAAATAACAGTATCTAACAATGGGTTAAACGTACTTCAAGTAACTTTGGCAAGTCTGTTTAGTATTACTTTAAATAAAATACCCAAAATGCAGAATCGTATGGACTGTCTTTTTTGTAATGTAGTTCAAGGAAAACAATCAGCACATGTAATTTACGAAGATAAGACTCATCTTGCGATAATGGATAAATACCCAATTCAGTATGGTCATGCCCTTGTGATGCCAAAAGAACATCATGAAAGAATAATTGATATGCCAATTGAGGACGTTTCAGCATTATTTTCAAGGGTTCCACTAGTAGCACGTAGCATATTGGCAGCTACGGGTGCGGATGGATTTAACATTGGGCAGAACAATGGGAGAGCAGCTAATCAGATTATTCCTCACGTGCACGTACATATCATACCTAGATATATCGATACTGGAAATCCATGGACAAAAAGAATGATTGCAACTGATACAGAATTAAAAGAACTAGCGTTAAAGATTAAAAATTTTATAAAATCAGGCTAATTCCTTTATCAATGATTCCATATCGGATTTTGTCAAGCCGATGTGTTTTTTAGCATCTTTTCTTGTGACGATTTTTCCTTTTTCAAAAGCAATCATGGTTGGCACAGCTTGAATGTTGAATCTGTCCCACAAGGGGTTTTCATCTTCATCCACTAGTGTTGCAATTTTTCTTACATTATCTATTTTGGCAGATTCAAAAGTTGGCTTGAAATTTGCACAGTAAGGACACCAACTAGCATAAAATAATACCAAAGTTTTTTGGTCGTTTTTTAGTATCTTGGAATCAAACTCTTCTGGTGTCAAATGTTCCATAATTTGCTTGAAGCGAGAAATTATTTAGAGCTAACGAATTTTTGACTAAAATCTTATTGATTTGGATTATATCTCAAAAAGGCACCCACTTTGCCAATGCTTGAAAGCATGGTACCATGTTCAGTCGTACCTGATATTACTTCTACTTTAGCTCCTGTATCGCCTGCAAGTAGCGCTAAATAATCAACAATATCGCGCTCTGCTGATTCAAGATCCATGCTCTTACAACTGGGGCATGGTTGACTCAATAATTCTTGTATCCTTGGAATAACCTTGGGCCGCTCTAAAATCTCCGTTTGTATATTTTGACATCTTTTACATGTTATGTCGATTTTACGCAGATTAGTATCGTCTGTTATAAGAACAGTATCTACCACGTTTCTCTTGAGTAACTCGATAATTTCTTTCAGACCATACGTGGCAAGACCTTTGGAATAATGTATGTCATGGAACAGTTTTTCGACAAGTTTCTTTTCCTCGACCATCCTATAATCTGTTAACACATCCTGCGCCTTTGCAAAAGCTTCCCGTACTCCTTCGGAACCAGCATAAGAAGTGTCAAGAGTGGCCAGTATCATGTTTTGAAGTCTGTACTCGAGATACTCTTCTTTTATGAAATTCTCCTTGGTCGGGCCAGGACCTGAGACGATAAGACCTCTTATTGGATAAATATCTACAAAATATTCTCTTGATGTGTGTGCAACTCTATTGTAATAATCGTTTAATTCCATTTCTCTTAATCTTTCAAACCTTCTTGCGGACTGTCCTCCCTGCCTATGTTTTCCTGCTACTCCGGATGAAGTTTCTGATAATATGTCAAGCTTGTCTCCATGCAATAACCCCCACCCAGCATCTTTTGCATCTATAGCTATGAATCCTATCATATTTTCGTCTTTAAGCATATCTTTTAGGATTTCAACATGAAAATGGTCGTCGCATCTGTAAAGGAATGTTTGAAGTTCCTTTGGCGGTTCTAGTTCGTATAACTTTATAACTTCACTTCCTATGGGACCTCCACCTTCGGGCGGAAGTGCACCACAAAACATGACAAGGCCTTTATCAGGTGCTTTTTTGTACAATTTTAATCGCTGGATTACTCTTGAAAGTGCATCTACTACGTGAGTTCTAGTTAAGTCTGACTTTATGTTGTCAGCAGTACCTTGCTCTTCACGTAATCCGTTAATGACTTCATGTAGAGCTTTTTTTGGAGGAACATAAAGCGAAACTAATTCTGTGCCTCGTCCAGATTTGTCCGACAATTCTTCCAAAGTTTTCCGTAGCTTGTATAATTTTACAGAATCTTGTTTTTCGATTTTTGGTTTGGTCATCGTGTTGTTTCCTACAGAAGGTTAGATGGTATCAATAACCTGCTTAAAGATAAGAAAGGGCTGAGCACCCACAATCTTTGTTATTTTTTTGTCTGAAAATATGATAAACGAAGGAGTTGCATCTATGCCTATGTCCTTGCCAAATCTCTGATTGTCCAACACTTTTTGTTCATACTTCCCAGTATTCATGCATTTATCAAACTGTACCATATCTAGTCCAACATCCGTCGCAAACTTATCCAGTGATTTTTGACTTATCCATCCTGTTCTTTCGCCGCCCCAGTTGTTATACAGCTCATTGTGGTATTGCCAATATTTGTCTTGATCATTTCCACAATACGATGCTTCTGCGGCAAGAATAGAGTCAGGACCATTTAACGGAAAATCACGAAATACAAAATTTACCTTGCCGGTATTGACATATTCTTGAATCAATTGATCTTTAGTATTTTTGTAAAAAGCATGGCAGTAGGTACATTGGTAGTCTCCCCATTCCACTATGGTAATCTTGGCGTTGGAATCGCCAAGTAATGGAGAACCATTTTGTATTAATTCCTGAGGCGTAAGATGATCCACTCCATTTTCAGTCAATACCTTAGATCCAGACTGATTAGGTTCACTTTCATATGGATAAAGGAAAAAAACTATGGCAATTATAGCAGCAGCTGTAGGAATAGCAAGATAGTATTTTTTCACGCTGTTTGTGAATTTTGTAAAGAATATTAAGATTGTTTGGCTTATCCTAGTTGGTAGGCTATATTCAAAATTCAAATAGCCATGAATGAACAAGTCAGATCGATTACATGTTAAATATATGTGGCAGATTATCCGACAATTTAAATAAATGCTAGATATTTCTCATATAGAAATGGTAAACACATTTCAAATAACAAAAGCACAAGGCAAAATTCCAAAGATCGCAGTTGCAGTACTGCTTGTAATATTTGGGATTGGATTTTTTGCAGTAGGTTTTGACCAAGGGCAGATCTTTAGTCTTGTGCAGGGTCAACAGGCATCTGGTCAGATGTACCTACATGAAATGACTCATGACATGAGACACGCTTCTGGTTTTCCATGCCATTAGTGTGATGCACTAATGAACACCCTCTCTTTTCTCGCAATTGTGATAATTGCTGGTCTTTTAGCAGGATTAGTTCATGGTATGCTTAACATAGTAATTGTAGAGCCATATCTTGACACTTCCATAGGAATTGAGAACCAACGTATGTTCGCTTCAGGCGAAGCAAAAGACACACCAGAGTTTTGGCAAAAGTTTGCAGATTACAGAATATGGCAGAAACAGGGATCTATAATTGCGGGGGCAATATTGGGTGTAGCCACTGGTGCATTGTTTGGGTTAGTGTTTGCATATTCCAGATACAAAATTCCCAGTCAAAACGAAATTACAAAAGCACTTGTTCTTGCAGGAATCATGTGGGCGACTTTGTTCTTCATTCCATTTTTAAAATATCCTGCAAATCCTCCAACAATAGGAGAACCAAGTACGATAGCTCTTAGAACTGAATTGTATATTGCATTTGTAATGCTTTCTGGTCTTGGCGCACTTGGTTTTTCATTACTCTACAACAAGATACGCAAAAAAAGATTTATCGTGTTTTTAGGATATGCTGGATTTATCGGTCTGGCATTTGTTCTCATGCCATCATATCAAGATAAAATTACCACATCGATGGACATTGTAAATGGATTTAGGATGGTATCTGCATTCACGATGACTCTCTACTGGATTGCAAATGCTGTAATACTAGGCGCTCTCTGGAGGAGATTCCAGCCTCATATAACACGAGAGCAAATACAGTAACGACATTTTACTAGTTTCCAATTTTTACTTTTACAAAAAGTTGCTAATTTTGATTTGGAGTTAAAATTATGGAAGGCTCGGGCTTTTTGATACTTATTTCTGCTTTGTCAATTCTACTTTTGTATACTTTGAATTTCTTTCCACTATCTGATAACGCCCATTTTTCAACTCTTACCAATGTAAGGTTTTCCAAATCCGATATTTTTTTATAAACAGAACTCAGTGGTATTCTGCATTTTTCCGATAGCTCAATCGCAGTCTTGCCATCTTTTATGATGGAAAATAAAATTGTGCGTGATTGTGCGTCTGCTAATGCTTCTAGAACCTTTTGATTTACGTCATATTTTCTCAATTGTGAAAGCGAAATTTTCCTGCTCAATATTTTTTGAATTAGGTATGCCTAACTATTTAAACCACTTGTAAGGTGATTCTAAAAATTTAGAACAAGTCTGTCGTTTAAATAAGTTAGCTCATCCTAATTAATCTATGATAGATTACTGGCAACTAATTATTCTCGGAGCTATTGCCGGTTTTACGATTTTTCTTGGATTGCCAATTGCAGTTGTCAAAAATCTTAGCCATAACAAAAAAGGACTTTTAAATGCCTTGGCGCTTGGAATTCTAGTTTTTCTGATTATTGATGTATTTGGACACGCTTGGGAGTCGACGGTAAATGTCTCAAAAGAAGCATTTTTGGGGCATGTTGCAGCTAGTGACGCAATACTGACTATTATTACAATGTTTGGTGGAATAGCAGTGGGTCTTATCGGTCTTGTTCTGTATGAAACAAAGATGACCGGAAAATCAATTCCAGAAATACTGTCACTTGAAAATATCAAAGCGGGCGATGATCATCTTAAACAGCTATTTCATGAATCCAATGCATATAAAATTGCAACTATGATTGCTATCGGTATAGGAGCTCATAATTTCAGCGAAGGGTTGGCAGTAGGTCAGTCATATGTTGCAGGTGAAATAGGCTTGGCTGTTCTTTTGATAATCGGTTTTGGTGCACATAACACAACTGAAGGCTTTGGCATCGCAGGACCGCTCAGCGGATTAATTAACAGGCCCCGAATTCGTTTTCTTCTCATGACTGGGCTGATTGGCGGCGGCCCTACTTTTATTGGGACCATTCTTGGAAGCATATGGAATTCAAATCTTGCTTTCATCCTGTTTCTTTCTATTGCAGGCGGTGCGTTGGTTTATGTTTCCATGTTGATGTATAATGCTGGAAGAAAATATACTACTAACTTGGTGATGATGGTTGGGATTTTAATAGGATTATGCGCCGGTTTTCTCACAGATTTGATAATTTCACTTAGTGGCGCTTAAGTCAATATATTTACAAGTTGATTGTCTTTTTCTGCATTCTTAATTTCACGAGCTATTCTTTTTCCCATGCTCATAGGCTCATCATAAATAAACGCAGAGTAGGGAGATCCTTCCACGTAAAGATTTGTACCAGCCACTATTCTTGCCGAAAATTCAAAAGCAGTAAATCTACCGTTATCATCGTAAACACCCTCAAGACAAAAAGGCCCAGTCATGCCAGGTGTAACTAGTTTTTTTGATGCTTCAACGAATTTCTCTCCCATGGAATACACCTCTTCTAAAAGAGATTCTCTAAGGACTAAGGGGCTATTTCCAATCACATTGAAAGAAGGAGTTATATCAATATCAATTTGCTGTGATGCTGGGATTCGTCCAAGTCCGTCTATGTCTGATTCATATCTCCTATCAACACCAAAAAATTCAAGCGCGTCTTTTAGAGGAGAGTAAAAATATTGAAGGTACGCGGAGACGCCAAAGGCGTATTCCTGTAGGTATAGATCGCTGTCACCCTTAATGGTCCCTTGTTGAATTAACTTGTCCCGTTTTCTTTTGTAATCCTTTTCACTTGTAGTTAAAAAATATCCCTTCCCTCCAGCAGCACCGTGTCTCTTGGCTATGGCCAAACCCTTAATTTCTTTTGGACTTAAAAGAGATTTTGGAATGTTAAGCTTAGCTTCCAACATAAGCTTCTCTTTCATGTTACGGTCTGATTCCCATTTAAGAATCCGTTTGTTGCCAAAAATTGGAATCTTTATAGATTCAATTTCTTGAGAACTCATCTGCGCTATTAATGTTCCATGTGGAATGATTATCGCATCTTGCTCTTCCAGTCTTTTGGCACACTTTTGTTCTAATATCTCTTTGAAAGAATCAACCAGTATGAATTCATCAATGAATGAAAATCTACGATACAGACTTTCTCGTTTTTTTTCGCAGATGAGTATAGTTTTAAAGCCCTCATCCTTTGCACCTTTAAGCACTTGTAAGGAACAATGTGACCCAAGTGTAGCTACCGACGTCATCCTGTTTCACCTACGTGCAGGATATTTATGAAAGTTCTATATGGTATTTTGAAATAAAGGGAAAAATATCGCATATCAAATCAACAGATAATCTGATTCGTATGAGTCAGGTATGTTGTCTGAATGAAATCTGCTACTGATTGATTTTGAGGTTTTTTCTTATTATGTATCATCTGCGAACAAAGTGAAATGGCCTGAGAGATAAATGCCAAGGCGTTCTTGCTATTTGTATGTGTCACAAGTTCTAACATATTTGGTTTCAATTTAGACGTTTAGTATAACTTGGTGGCCAACAATCGTAAACTAGTGTAGTCTAAATTGTTATTCTTTAATGCTCATTTTAGCGGTAACAATTTCAATTACATTGGCAGGCAAACCGTGCTCTCCTTGCGCATCATCTACCTTCTCCGTTTGTCTCCTTTCATGATACTTATGGTTCATCAGTTCTTGGACTAAGACCTTATTCCCACATGTGGAAATGTGTAAGTATCGAAAAGATACAGGCTACTATACATTACTAATATTGGCTTATTGGTTTCCTATGAATCTGAGAGCAAGAAAGGGCATAAGCTCCATTATAGCCGCTGCAATTCTACTTTCAGCTACTGTGATGATGGGAACTGGCCTTGTCAGTTGGTCACACACAAATCTTACTTCCTATCAAGCATCATTATCTAATACCTATTCAACTAACGTAAACAAACTCAACGAAAATCTGGTTATAGAGAATGTTTGGTTTGTAAAAAACCCAAGGTCTCTAAATGTAACTCTTACAAATCTTGGTACCGAAGGTCTTAACGTTACCGATATCAAACTACAAAGCTCATCAAGCACACAGGACATTCCACTTAACACCGTAACTATCGTACCAAAACACCAGTACACAGTATTTCAGCCTGTTACCAATTATAATTGGCAGAGTAATGTGCCAATAACAATAACTGCAACTACTGTTCGAGGTTCTATTTTCACTACTCAAGTGATGCCGCCATAATCAAAAGAAGAGCTATAAGCACAGTAGTAGGTGCTGTATTTTCGATAATCGCGATTACAACTAGCATAGGCTACGTAACATACAGTATGCACTTGCTTGACAATTACAGCCAGACATTTCTGACCACGAACCAAGAGAGAAATGACAAACAACGAGAAAATTTCAAGATAGCAACATTTAGCCTGGTAAGCAGCAAGCTTAACATGGGAATACAAAATACTGGCGATATTCCAATCAATATAACAAGGCTTTGGGTACAAAATACCACCGCAAGTGGTGATTGGTTTCGAACATATACTGTTAATACAGTTGTATCACCCGGAGCTACCGCATCTAATATAGGGCAAAGCCTACCTCTTTACATAGATTCAGCAAAATCGTACAACATTAAACTAGTAACAGAAAGAGGAAATTCGCAACAATTTGCACTAAACTCTGCTGGCTCTGCTCCATTAAACATCCAATTGTTAGCCCTCCCAGCCGCTACTCCAAGTGGATTAACAGCTGAGCTGGTTATGATAGTAACGAATAATGGTTCAAGCACATTGACCAACATATCTCCTGAGCAACCCTTTAACCCTCCTCCAACGGGATCTGCATTATGTACATATGGCACGGCAAAGCCACCAAAATATGATGTTTTGCCACCTGGTGGTACAGCAACCTTCACGTGGGACGTAGTGGTATCAGGACAACCTAATGATTCTTGCACGTTTACCGCAAATATTAAAAACGGATATCCTGGAAATACTGCGACAGCAAAATTCACCGTAACAACTCTAAAGGTTACTTCTACGGATTGGGCTACAAATACAGGTATAATGACAATTCAATATACAAGTTTTCAATGGTCGCAGGGTAATAATCAATGGAACAAGAGTTGGCAACTATCGAAAAGCAATCCTACTGTGTTTTCTCTCAATGTCACAAATAATAACGCTACTTCAGGTAGTAATTTTTATATGTCCAGTAAAACGAGTCTGGTTTTTCACCAAATTGGTAATTCAGGTGATTTACAATTCTTCGTTGTGAATGGAGTTGACATAACAGGGTCTACTCCAACCATTAACACACCCTATACGTGCACTGGCCCACCCACCGACGATTTTTGTGTAAATATACCTCCTAAAGGTTGGAAAATTGTATACTTTGGAGCAAAGACATCATCAGGAACTACCGTTGGAAGTTTCCCCTCTACCGGTCAGGATTTGGCTTACTTGGCCGTGTTTGGAAAATATGCAAGTTCTCAAAGTGCATCAGGAAATGAATATGCGCAGAATCTGCCCTATATAGCACTTAATATTCCTTAGGTGGTAGAATTTTTATTCGAAATATTTTATTCATGGAAATTAGCCTAATTTTCGAATGTACAAAAAATAACTAACAATTTGTTATTAACTTCTGACTCGTAAAATTAATAGATGAGATTAGCCGAACTGACCGCTGGATTTGTTGTACTCATATTCTCCATCTTGGGATATCAATATTCGTCAAGTTTGGTAGGGGCATTTCAGCATATGACGGGTGATTTTATTACTGCATTCTTTCCTAACATTAATCTCCAAAATCAGCAAGGATCTTTGCTGCAAATGGGTAATCCGTCAGCTGATAGCATAACAAAAATTACTCAATTAGGATTTATTTCAACCGCAATTATTGGAGTAGGATGTGCGTGCTACGGTCTAATCGCTAAAAAACGTATTCCAAAACAATTATCAAATATTATACTGGAGACTAAATTCGTACCGCCTACACTTGATTCTAAATTCACACCCACTAATATACTTGAATCCGCAAAGAATGAAATCGTAAAAAATAATCGTGGTCTTGTTATTTTAAAAGAAAGATTAGCTAGAGGAGAAATTACCGAAAGAGAATTTGAGAAACTTCGAAAGATTCTTGAAGGATAGGAATAAGAATTCGTTTCTAATCAACTTATCATTGACTGTTTTTAGGGCCACGCTTTCTTATTGTTTTCAAAATTGGTTACAAGGTACGTTATTTAGCATGTTAGTACTCCTACGATGAGATAAGCTGTAATTCGCCTAGTCTGGTCTAAATGGCTAAACTAGTAGAAATTTTGCTTCTATTGGACCTATTTTAGCAACATAAATTAACACTAACTGAAGCACATTTGATGAAAAGAAAGAATGATACAAACCGATCTGGGAGAATGGCGTAGAACCATCTATTCCACTGAAATCGATCCTTCCATGGAAGGAAAAGAAGTTATTGTTATGGGATGGGTTTCAAGTGTAAGAGACCATGGAAATCTAGTTTTTATTATGTTAAATGATAAAGAAGGCGAGATACAAATTACAGTTAAGTCTGGTGTAT
>Ga0209376_1001028_pt1 | contig 29627 bp, 31 predicted proteins | sample GraSoiAngelo_134_FD_185891 | JGI IMG/M metagenome (GOLD analysis project Ga0209376, IMG submission 185891) | Grasslands soil microbial communities from the Angelo Coastal Reserve, California, USA - 14_0929_05_30cm (SPAdes) (version 2) | ecosystem: Environmental > Terrestrial > Soil > Grasslands ... | reverse complement strand
CTATTCCGGACGCAGCGGTGCCACCTGACAAAGCGCGTGTCTATAAAGCGATCTTTGACGCCACCCGTGCGGCCAACAAACCGGCAGAATTACTTCCTGCTCTCAACATGGCCGGCTCTGAGTTCAACGCGTTAGGCGCCGCGGGTGTGCCCTTGCAAAATGCAAAATTGGCAATCATCTTTCACGGCCCGGCCATCAATGGAATTCTCGATGACGCTCATTACCGGGAGAAATTCGGCGTAAGCAATCCGAATCTAAAAGTGCTTTCGCAACTCAAGAAATCTGAGGCAGAGATATTTGTCTGCGGTCAGAATCTCGCTGCCGATAAGATCGACCCCAAAACGCTGTCCGCCGACGTGGAAATCGCGAGTGATGCGCTGGTCGTTTTGATGACGTATCAGAATAACGGTTAACTCATTGCTGAGCTTTTGAGCGCGCGCGCAGCGCAGTTGCGGTTGCCGGCGTCACGATAGAGCAACTGTCAGGGGCGATTTACAAACCGACTGGATGCCGCGCTTCAAAACCACGCGGCGGCCGACCGTAGTTTGCCAGCGCGGAGCCCAGCGACCGGTATAATTATCGTATGGCGTTGTATCGAGTCGCAGCCCGGCAATCACGGCAAAAGTGTGTCCTTCACGCGCGTAGATGGTAATCCACCTGCCACGGCCACGTTGACCGTAGCTGCGGAACTCGGTTGAGCTCATTGGTGAACCAATCAGACCGGCTGCACCAAGGACGTAGGAGATCGTACCGGAGCAATCGTAACCGCGGTCATCAAATGACTTGTGACCTCCACCGTACCGGTATGGCTTCGAGCGAAGCTGGTTCGCAGCCCAAATCGCTCGTCTGACTAACAAAGGCGCTTTTTTTGGCGCAGCCGCTTCACCGAAACGAAGACGCGCCACTTTGCCTGACACAACGGGTCCTGATACCGGGAAAATATCTGCGGCGACGGACGCCACAATCAGTGCGAAAACAGTTAAGCCGAGCAGAACCTTGGGATTAACCGGATAGATAAATCCCCTCCGGGACTGTGACGTATGCCAAAAAATCGACGAGTGAAAGAACAAAATCACAGGAATCTTTATTTGTTGAATCGGCGGAGAGCCTCCGCGAGCAAGCTTTTGCAGCTGAAATTCGCCGAGAGCCCTAATAGTGCTTCCTCAATGAAGGATGCTATATCGATGCGCGAAATTTCATGATAAACTCGCGGAATGACTCGCATATTGGCACTGCTGGTCACACTGATCGTAACGGCTATCGCAGCGCTGGCTACCGACGATCAGTTAAGCCAAAACCAATCCGCTGATCCCGAGTCGTTCGATATTGAGCCGCCGTTGTTGAAGCAAAACCTCTCGAATGAGTCACTGCCCGCCACGCCAGACAGCGATGTAGCGCGTCTGGAGAAACAATTGGAGCGCGCAAAGAGAAATGCCGCTGGCGTGGAGCGCCTTTGCAAAATTGGCGTGCTTGCGAAAGTCGAAGTTGAGCAACGGTTGTTGAGGGTTGTTCGATGTGAGTGCGATCTCGCAAATGCGCAGCTAGCCCGCACGAAAGAAGAAGTGGCCGCTCAAGAGTCTCAAGTCGCAACTGGCGAGAGCGCGAAAGATGAGTTGGAGGCCGCGAAAGCAGCGTTGGCGCAGTTAACTGAAGCCGCCCAGATGGCCGCGCAAAAGCGTGAGCGTGCCGAACTCGAGGCCGCCGAAGCAAACTTACGTCGGCAGCAAAAACTCCTTCACCTCGGCAGCGCGCAAAAATCCGATGTTACCCGCGCAGAAGAAAAACTCGCCGAGCTCAAAGCGCCCAAGAATTAGACGGGACGAAGAGACTTTGTTGAGCCGACGACTTCGCTCAGCAGGACAGCTCCAAACTAGTACCCAGCCGCTTGGCCGTCCTTGCGTGATTCGCTCGCGCCGACATAAACGCGTTGCCCGTCGTGCATTTCAACTTTGATGGCCTGATAGCCGCCGTAGCCACCGACGTCGAAGCGCACGTCGTGTCCCTTCTTGCGCAGCTCGCGCACTGTTTCGTACGGAATCCCGCTCTCGACTTCTACGTAGCCGCCTGATTCAGTCATCTTTTCGCCGGTCGGTTCGTTATCGCCTTCGTGTTGCCAGCGCGACGCGTCGCCGGCTTCCTGCACATTCAAGCCGAAATCGATCTGGTTGGTGAGCACTTGTATGTGACCTTGCGGTTGCATTCCGCCGCCCATGACGCCGAACGCTTCCCACGGCTTGCCGTCCTTCATTACGAATCCTGGAATAATCGTGTGGAACGGCCGTTTGCCCGGCGCATAAACATTGGCATGATTCGGCTCCATTGAAAAAAGTTCGCCGCGATCCTGAAACATGAACCCGAGACCGGGCACCACGATTCCGCTGCCCATGCCGCGATAATTGCTTTGAATCAAGCTAACCATGTTGCCTTCGTCATCGGCTGTGCAGAGGTAAATCGTGTCGCCGTCATCAATGACGTTACGCGCCTGTAACGGCAGCCGTGCCGGCTGCGAACCTGTGGGATTTGCAGGCGACACGCCTGCCTCTACAGATCCCGGAGTCACGCTTTTGGCCGCGCGATCCGGATCGATCAACTTGCGCCGTTCGCCCGCGTATTCTTTTGAAAGCAACTCGGCGAGCGGAATCTTCGTGAACGCAGGATCAGCGTAAAATTTTGCGCGATCAGCCCAGACGAGTTTTTTCGCTTCGATCATCGTGTGCAGTGTGTCAGGTGAGTTACGGCCCATCGAGCGCAGATCGAACCCCTCGAGAATGTTCAATATTTGCAACGTGGCGATGCCCTGACCGTTTGGCGGCAATTCGAAAACGTCGTAACCGCGATAATTCGTCGAGACCGGCTCGACCCACGTCGATGTATGCTTTTCAAAGTCGGCTTTCCGCAAAAAACCGCCATTGGCCTGCATGAAATTGTCGACTTTGTCCGCGATCTCGCCTTTGTAAAAAGCGTCGCGGCCTTTCTCGCCAATCAGTCGCAGCGTTTTCGCGAGGGCCGAATTTTTGAAGATGTCGCCTTTCGCAGGTGTGCGGCCCTTGCCATCGATCGTGTACGTTTCCAGAAATGCGCCGGGAAGGCCCTTGTAAAGGCGCGGACCAAACGCCCAGTAGTACGCGATTAGTTCCGTAACCGGGAATCCCTCCTCGGCATATCGAATCGCTGGCGCGAGATCATCGCTCAATTTCAGTTTGCCGAATTTCTTGTGCAGGTCAGCCCAGGCGTCCACCGTTCCCGGTACGGTGAGCGGCAGCATGCCGGTTGGGGGAATGGTCTCGCGATGCAGTCTCGCAAGCTCCGCTTTCATTTGATCGTAACTCAAACCCAGCGGCGAACGTCCGCTGCCGTTGATTCCGTAAAGTTTGTTCTCTCTGCCGCTGTAAACAATGGCAAACAGATCGCCGCCAACGCCATTGGAAACTGGTTCCATCAAGCCGAGCGTTGCGTTCGCCGCGATCGCCGCATCCACGGCGCTGCCGCCGCGCTTCAAAATGTCGAGGCCGACCTGCGTGGCCGCCGGCACACTAGTGCAAACCATTCCATGGCGTGTCAGAACCTCTGATCGCGTCGCGAAATTCTTTCCCGTGATTCGATCAATCTGGGCGTGCAGGCGAAAAATGAGGATTCCACTCAGGAGGACCACAGAAATCTCTCTCCTCATCAGCCCAACCTAGATTGATGTGAGCGAAATGGGAAGACGTTGCAGACGTCCAGCAGCGACCGGATGTCAAACGTCCGGCATGCGCGTCTTGCATAACCGCTGCCACCAAGCAGAAAAAGCGCGCTTGAATTTTTGCCTCGCAATTATATCTGATTGCTCACCGCCGAATGAAGATCACATCCGAGACTAAAAAAGCGATCAGCGTAATTTTAATCTATCTGGCGCTTTTGTTTTTTCTGATCGGCATGGCGGCGCGGCTCAAAAGCGATTTTCACTCGCGTCTCGAAATCTCGACGGCCGGATTCACCGTCGCAGCAGTATTGGTCGCCTTGGGCGTGATTACGTTCCTGTTTTCGCTTGGGAAGAAACAGGGTTGAGATGGGAGCACGCGCGCCTCGCCATGCGCCTCAGATGCGAGAATTGGCGCTGGCGCTTTGGCAAGGCGGACGCCTGCTAACGGATCTCCAAGATCGATTCGCGAGGTCTCGTTTCCCGGACAGGCAGCCGCGTCGGCTGTAATGCTTCGGATATTTTTCATTAAAATGCTATGGCGGCGATCGTTCCAGATCACCGCCATCCCCACCGCTCTGAACAACCGAAAGTTATTCCGGCATTGTGTCGTCAGGCTCCTTGTGCGCGTTCATCCTGCCTTGATGAGGCTTCTGAATGTCATCGAGCTTCCTCTGCTGATCAGGTGTGAGCACCGGCCGAATCTGCGACATTGTGCTGTCCATCACCGCCTTGATTTTCTGCATCGCCTCCCGACGAATGGTGGCGATTTGTGGCTTGGCCTGATCGATAATCGGCTGAACCTTCGTCTGCTGCTCGGAGGTCAGGTTTAGTTCCTGTGGTAATCGTTCAAGCATCAATCTTTTCCCGTGCCCGCGGCCACCACCGCCGCCAGCCCCAGGTTGTGCTTGCACCATCACAATGCCCCCGAGCACGATCGCACCTGTGACCATGAGTGTTAATAAGTTTCGTTTCATAGTTTATGTTTCATCTTGTTGTTCACCTGCCCGCTTTTTGCGCTTCCGTAGATTATGACCTGTAACCCATCTCGTCGGTTACATTTCTGTTTTGGTCGATCCAACCGAAGAACGCGGTCGATCTGGGCATTTAAGCATGTGTCGCAAAGAGAAGTCCCGCCGCCCAGATCAAAAGCGCCGTCTTTGGCGTTCGCTTAGTTTAATGTCATGTCATCGAATTGCGCAAATAAAGGCCGATTAAAAGTTGGTGTCTTACACAGACACCCTACAATTGGTGGAATGAAGATGTCATCCGATACTCGAAAGGCGATCAGCGTAATTTTGATCTACGTGCCGTTTTTATCTTTTCTGATCGGCATGGCGGCGCGGCTCAAAGAGAGTTTTCACTCGCGCGTCAAACCTCAACGGGGGGATTCACCGTCGCGGCAGTACTCGTGGCGTTGGGAGTGACCACGTTCCTTTTTCCCTCGGAAAAAGGCAGAGCTAAGACCAGCACGCGGTCCGTCGTCCGACACCTGCGAGAGCGGCCTTGCCGGAAAGCTCAGCTCGATTTGTCCAGATGCGGGGGCGATCTTCCAGATCGCCCCCGCTCCACCGCTTTGTACAACCAACGTTATTCCTGCATTGCGGCGTTAAGCTCTTTGTGCGCATTCATCATGTCTTGATGCGCCTTCTGAATGGCGTCGAATTTCTTCTGCTGCTCAGGGGTAAGCAGCGGCCGAATTTGCGAAGTAGTGCTGTCGATCACAGTTTTCACTTTCTGCATCGCCTCCTGATGAATGGCGGCGATTTGCGGTTTGGCCGCGTCGAGAATCGGCTGAACCTTTGTCTGTTGATCGGAGGTCAGGTTCAAGTTCTCGGTTAGATGCTGCAGGCCGAATCCTTGACCGTGCCAGCCCGGACATCCGGGACCACCAGGGCCAGGTTGTGCCTGGACAAGGACAAAGCCGCCAAGCGCAATCGCACTGGTGGCCACGAGTGTTAACAGATTTCTTTTCATAGTTTGTGTTCTCAGTTTTTGTTGTTTTACTGGGCGCTTGTCGCGCTTTCAAAGCTGATGACCGGGTGCATGGAGCAGCGGTTACAATTTTTGTTTGTAACCGACTATCGCGGCGCTCCCACATTAACTACAGCCGTTTCGAAACCGCCGCTCCTTGCTAAAATTGTAACCGAAGCGCGGCTGCAACGGTCATGGGTACTGGTGTGGATGCGCTCTCGATTACATGGATGATTCTGATGCAAGCGCGCTGGTTCATGCTGCGCTCCAACACGACGATGAGGCGGCTCGCACATTGGTCCGGCAGCTTTATCCACTCGTGGCAAAAATCGTACGTGCGCATCGCCCGCGCCGAACGGCTGAGGAGGATCTTTGCCAAATGATTTTCATCAAAGTATTCCAAAAGTTATCGCAATTTTCCGGTAAGGTGCCGCTGGAACACTGGGTCTCGCGTATTGCGGTCAACACTTGCCTGAATCAGATCGAATCGGAGAAAGTGCGGCCTGAACTTCGTCACGCCGATTTGAGCGATGAGGAGCAAGCCGTGATCGAGAATCTTGCAGTTTCCTCCGATGAGTTAGCCCCAGACAAGTGTCTTGCCTCGCGCCAATTGGTTGAACACCTTCTCGGCGTGCTCAAACCGGAAGAGTGTCTCGCGATCGATTTGCTATACTTGCAGGGATGTTCCGTGGATGAGATCCGCAAAATCACCGGCTGGAGCCCGGCACTCATTAAAGTGCGTGCGTTTCGAGCGCGACAAAAAATGAAACGTCAACTCGGCAGAATTTCGGCAAAAGAAAAGCTATGAAAGATCAAAAAATCGATCGGTTGCTGCGATCGGCCGCACAGGCGAGTGAAGAAGTTCCGGTTCATATGCCGTTTGGTTTCGATACACGGGTGGTCGCGCTCTGGCGCGCGAGTGCGATTAAGGCGAACGGCCTGACGCCGCTTCTTCGGCGCGTCGCACTGTTGTCGGCGGCCGTTATCGTCATATCGACGGTTGCAGCGGTTCGCGAAGCCAGACAGAACCGCGAACAACTCGGCGACTCCTTCTCGAATGAATTCGCTATCGCGGATTCGGCGATCCAGGATGAGTTTTGAATGAACCGCGTGTTGCAGTGGAAACTGATTGGCGGCTTTATCCTCGTATTCATCGCCGGGGGAATTACCGGCGCTTTCTTTGGAGGATTGCACGCTCGGCATGTTTTCTTTGAATTTCACCACCCGGAACTGATAGGCATTAGAATGAAGGAAGAGCTTCGCAAGGAGCTCAATTTGACGCCCGAACAAGTCGCCAAAATTTCGCCGATCATCGATAAGACGGCAGCGCAACTGAAACAAATACGCCGTGACACCGGCCGGCGCGTCCATGAAATCATGATGGAAGCGCATCGGGAAATGGCCGCGAACCTTACAGACGAACAGCGCCTCAAATTGCAACAAATCGCAGATCGCCATGGACACCGGCCTCATGCTCATGGGCTGCGCGAGCCCACTCCGGAGCCGTCACCAACTCCGTAGCGCAGGCTCTCAGGCTGTTTCTGTCGATCATCCATTTCGCCTGATAGATCTGTAGTGGCAGTCGTGTCGGCTGCGATCCGCTGTTTGCAGGGGAGCACGCTGCCTCTAAGTGCTCCAAGCGCGCCTGCCGATCTCACGAAACAGTTTCCATGATTTCGCCAAGAAGTCGCGGACCGCGATAAATCAAGCCCGTGTAAATCTGAAGAAGCTGCGCGCCAGCCTCGAATTTCTCGCGCGCAGATTCTGCATCTGAAATTCCACCGGAAGCGATCACCGGGATCTTGGATTTCGCGACGACGCTGCGCACCAGCGCCGTCGATTTTTCCCGCAGGGGAGCACCGCTCAAACCGCCGGCCTGATTCCGTGTCGCCGGAAGGGATGAATGGTCCAGCGTCGTGTTCGTCGCGATGATTCCGGCGACTTCACTTTGTTCACAGATTGCGATGATCCCTTCCAGCTCGGGGGGCGACAGGTCTGGCGAAATTTTCACGACCAATGGTTTGGCGGTCCGGTTCTCATCGCGAATTGCGCGAAGCAAGTGTGAAAGCGCCGCCGGTTTCTGCAATTCACGCAGCCCGGGAGTATTTGGCGAGCTGACATTCAGCGCGATGTAATCGGCAAACTCATGAAGCAAACGGATGGAGGAGAGATAATCGTCTGTTGCTTCCTCCAACGGCGTGGCCTTCGATTTTCCAATGTTGACCCCGACCGGAATCGCCGGCCATCGCCCGCTCTCGTGCAGCCTGCGCAGTCGTTTCGCGATAGCATCCGCGCCAACGTTGTTAAAACCAAGACTGTTGATAAGTGCTCGTTGCTCTGGAAGACGGAAGATGCGCGGTTTGAGGTTTCCCGGCTGAGGTTTGGCGGTCACCGTGCCAATCTCGATGAAACCGAAACCGAGCGCCGCCCATGCAGGCAGGGCAACACCGTTCTTGTCCAATCCAGCTGCAAGTCCGATTGGATTTGGAAATTTCACACCGAAGACTGTTTTTGGTTTCGGCGGCGGCTTAAAAACCTTCAGCGCGCGCAGGACAAGATCGACATGTGACGCGCCATGCAAAAGCGCGATTGCAAGATTATGCGCTGCCTCGGCATCGAGCGAAAAGAGCAGCGGCCTGACAAATCGCTCATAGCCATTCTTCATTTGCCGATGCAGAACTGTCCGAAGACTGAATCGAGAATTTGTTCGACGTCGACCGCGCCAATGACCTCCCCGACCGCGCGCAATGCTTCGTTAACATCGACCGCAACATATTCCGGCGACAACCCCTGGCTCAGCGCTGCCCGCGTGCGATCACACGATTCCAATGCGCGGCGCAGGCAATCGCGATGCCGGGCATTTATCGCGACCGTACTTTCCGGTCTCAGATTTTGCTTCGTGATACGCGCCAGAATCTCTTTTTGCAGTTCCGGCAGGCCTTCTCCCGTCGCGCACGAAATCCGCGGCGCATGGAAATTTTTCCAGTCACTCTCTTCAGGCAAATCGCTTTTATTCAAAATGACAATCTCGTTGGAATCGCCGGCGGTTTCACCGAAATGCGGAGGCTTGGGCGCGTTGCGATCTGCTATGTGGAGACGCAAGTCGGCCAGTTGCAACGATTTTTCAGTGCGCGCAATTCCTTCACGCTCGAGTTCGCTTGCAGATGCTCGCAAGCCGGCAGTATCGAGCAAACGGATTGGCACACCATCCAGATTGACCGTTTCTTCGATGGTGTCGCGCGTCGTGCCATGTGTTTCGCTGACGATCACTCGATCGTAGCCGAGAAGCCGATTGAGCAAGCTCGATTTGCCGGCATTCGTCGCTCCGTAGATCACCACCCGCACACCTTCGCGCAGAATGCGCCCTTGATCGGCGGTGGCGAGCAACGCATCGATTTGCTCGCGAACAGAATCGAGCCGCCCGCGCAACGTTTCACCTTCATCCGGTGCGATCCCTTCCTCCGGAAAATCAATCGACGCGTCGATGTGGGCGAGCAGCGAAATTAAATCGTCGCGAATTTTCCTGATCTTCTCGCCGAGCCTGCCTTCGAGCTGCTCGGTAGCGGACCGGAGTGCCAGGTCGGTCTTGGCGCGGATCAAATCGATCACGGCCTCGGCCTGCGTCAGATCCATTTTGCCATTGAGAAATGCGCGCTCGGTAAATTCGCCCGGCCGGGCTGCGCGCGCGCCGGCATGCAAACAAGCTTCAAGAACTTTCGCCGTCACCAGTGTTCCGCCGTGGCAACTGATCTCGATCAAATCTTCGCCGGTATAACTCGTGGGCGCTCGATGGACAGCCAGCATCACTTGGTCGATCAATCGATCTGCTCGGTCGAAAATTTCTCCGAAATGCTGCACATGCGATGCAAATCGCGACGGCTTTTCTTTGCCGCGAAACACTTTGTCCGCAACAGCGACTGCATTGGTACCGGAGACGCGAACAAGCGCGATCGCGCCTTCACCTGCAGGAGTGGAGATTGCGGCGATTGTGTGGTCGGCGATGATCGATTCCTCCTCTGTCTTCAGATTTGTCGGTCTTTCAGTAGAATTTCTTTTAGCGACGCGATGCATTTTCGATTTTGCTCAATCGTTCCCACCGAAATGCGGACCCATTCGGGCAGTTTATAGCCTTTAAGCGGTCGCACGATGACGTTCCTCATCAACAACTTTTCGAAGACAGCAGCCCCGTTGCCGACATTTACCATCACGAAATTCGCGACGCCCGGCACAAACTGGATCTTCATTTCGGCAAATTGCTCCTGCAGATAAGCACGACCTTCATCAACAATGCGTTTCGTTTTGCGCTGATGGGCGGCATCGTCCAGCGCGGCGAGTGCACCGGCGTGAGCGATGCTGTTGACGTTAAATGGTTGCCGCGTCTTCTGAAGCACTTCGATCAAGTCGCGCCGCGCGACGCCGTAGCCGATGCGCAGACCGGCGAGTCCGTGAATTTTGGAAAACGTCCGCAGAACGACAATGTTCCGGCCTTCGCGAACATATCGAAGCGTCGCGGGCGGATCATCGAGGAACTCAAAATAGGCTTCGTCAAAAACCACGATGATGTTTTCCGGGATGCGCGACATGAAACTGTCGATCTTGCGCTGCGAGATCAACGTGCCGGTTGGATTGTTAGGATTGGGGATGAAAATCAGCCGGGTTTTTGGCGTGATCGCATCCAGCATCGCCTCGAGGTCTTGCTGATAATCCGGGCTCGGCGTTTCAATCGTGCGCGCGCCAAAAGACGTCGCGATCAATTTGTACACGATAAAGGCGTACTCAGATGTGATGACGTCGTCGTCGAGATTGAGAAACGCATGGCCGAGAAATTCGATCATTTCGTTCGAGCCATTACCCAGAATAATATTCTGCGGAGCGAGATTGAGTTTCGCCGCGATTGCTTTGCATAAGTAAACTCCGCCGCCATCCGGATAGAGGTGCGCGTTTTCCGCGGCGCTGTGCATCGCTTGAATTGCTTTTGGGGACGGGCCAAGCGGATTCTCGTTGGAGGCCAGCTTAATGATTGCGTTTGGGTCGACGCCGAGTTCGCGTGCCGTTTCCTCGATCGGTTTGCCCGGCTCGTAAACAGCGAGATCGCGCAATTGAGGATTCGCGAGCTCCCAAATTGAAGTCATGCGCCGCAATCTAGACAGAATTACCACAATGGACAAAACGCCGATCTCCGTGAAGACGAAGATTGCAGTGCGGGCGCCCGTCTCTACAATGGAACGTGATGGCGGACGACGAGATCATATACCTCGATAATAACGCAACGACACAGCTCGACCCCGCTGTGGTTGAGGAAATGATGCCGTTCCTGACCAAATATTACGGCAATCCTTCGAGCGGATATGGCTTTGCTGCCAAAGCGCGAAAAGCTGTCGATCTTGCTCGCGAGCGGCTGGCGGCATTGCTTGGATGCGAATCGCCGGAAATTGTTTTTACGAGCGGCGGCACGGAATCAAACAATACGGCAATCGCTTCGTCGCTGCAGTTCGAACCGCGCGGCAAACATGTCGTTACCAGCGCGGTGGAACACAGCGCGGTACTGCGCCCCTGCCAGGATCTCACAAAACGAGGGTGCGAGGTGGCATTTCTTGCTGTGGATCGAGATGGCAACGTTGATCTTGACGAACTGGAGGCAGCGATTCTACCGGAAACGGCGCTTGTTTCGATGATGTGGGCAAATAATGAAACCGGCGTCTTATTTCCGGTCGCGAAAATCGCTGAAGTATGTCGCGAGAAAGGCGTCCTCTTTCACACGGACGCCGTCCAAGCGGCTGGGAAGATCCCCATGCGCGTGCGGGATACCGCGATCAATTTCCTTTCCCTTTCTGCGCACAAATTTCACGGGCCAAAAGGCATCGGCGCACTTTATGTCAGTCGGCGAACGCGCTTTCGTCCGTTGATCGCTGGCGGGGGTCAGGAAAACGAGCGCCGTGGTGGAACGGAAAACGTCGCATCGATTGTCGGTCTGGGAAAAGCCGCCGAGGCAGCATCCGAATATTTATCGGAAGGAAAAGCGCACGTACGCTCGATGCGCGATCGATTTGAAAAAGCAGTCCTTGAAGCCGTCAGCGGAGCAGCGGTGAACGGCGCCGGTGTTGCCCGAATCCCAAACACGTCGAGTTTTTCATTTGAAGGAATCGAGTCTCCCGCGGCCCTTCTCTTGTTGGATCGGTATCGTATTTGTTGCTCGGCTGGTTCAGCCTGCCGCACGGGCTCCCAGGAAGCTTCGCATGTGCTCCGGGCAATGGATCCGAGCGGAGACGGCGCACGGCGAAGTTTGCGCTTTTCTTTCGGTCGCTTCAACACCGATGCGCAAGTCGATCGCGCTATCGAAGTTGTCCCGAAAGTTATCGAAAAGCTGCGTCAAATAGCGGCACCGGCTCGCGGCAGCGCGGTTTCACCTCTAGCCACGGCTCCGTGAGAAATGTGGATTTGAGTCGCTGGATCGACAATTTCCGTGCTGCGCAATATGGTGCGCAATCGTCCTCTTACGATGGAGACGCCACGAGATCCTGCCGCTTCGCGTTACGAGCACGCCGCGCACGGCCTGCGCCGTAGCGATCTCGACGCTGATCCGATCAAACAATTTTCAGACTGGTTCACTGCCGCAATTGAGGCAGGTATCCGTGATGTCAACGCGATGAGCCTCGCCACAACCGGCGACGACGCCAAACCATCAGTGCGGGTCGTTTTGTTAAAAGGTTTCGACCAGGACGGTTTCGTCTTTTTTACCAACTACGAAAGCGAAAAAGGAAAGCAGCTCGAAGCAAACCCATACGCGGCGCTGGCATTTTATTGGATCGAACTCGATCGGCAAATTCGCGTCAGTGGGAAAGCGGAAAAAACGTCACGCAAAGAGTCACAAACGTATTTTCATTCGCGGTCGGTCGGCAGCCAGCTGAGTGCGTGGGCCTCGCGCCAAAGCGAAGTGATCGACGGCCGCCGTGTGTTGAACGCGCGGATGGCGGAGATGACGGAACGCTTTGGCGATAGCCGTATCCCGTTGCCGCCACACTGGGGCGGGTATCGCGTCAGACCGGAAGTGATCGAATTCTGGCAGGGACGCCCGAATCGTTTGCACGATCGCTTCCGTTACACGCGACAGGCTGACGGTAATTGGCTCGTCGAACGCCTGGCGCCATGAAGTGAAGAATCCCGCAGCTAAGATCGATATCGTGCGCTGCGACATCACGATCGTCGATGTGGAGGCTATTGTGAACGCTGCGAACACGACACTTCTCGGCGGTGGCGGAGTGGATGGCGCGATTCATCGCGCTGCTGGTCCCGAATTGGTTGCAGAATGTCGAATGCTCGGCGGGTGCCAGCCCGGCGAAGCGAAGTTGACGCGCGGATATCGTTTGCCCGCCCGGTTTGTCGTTCACACAGTAGGCCCAGTTTGGATGGGTGGGAAGCGCGGTGAATCGCGGACTCTGGCAAATTGTTATCGGAATTCATTGGGACTCGCGGTTGAAAAAGGAATCAAGACGATTGCGTTTCCCGCAATCAGTTGCGGCGCCTACGGCTATCCTATTTCCGAAGCGACGCAGATCGCAGTAGAAACAACCCGAGAATTCCTAGCGACCAACGACGAAATCGACAAAGTGATCTTCGTTCTTTGGAGCGAAGACATCTACGACGCCTATCGCCGATTGTTGTAGCACCGCCTCTTGCATCGAAGTGAAAAGCGCAACAATTTGAGAGACGCAACGAAAGCATCATTTACGATTCTATTTATATGATTAATCCGAACGAAAACGATCTTACGAGGGACGAACCGCTGCCGACGCCGCTCCAGTCGGGCGAGGGAGAAATTAGCTCGGGTGGGCGTGAGCAGTTTCGTCGAGCATCAAGGAAAATTTCCACGGCCATGAGCAATACGTGGGATGAGACAAAGCAGAAAGCCGGCCGAGCGCGCGAACGCACAGAGTATTTCGTGCGCGAAAATCCGGTGCCGACCATCCTCGGCGCGCTAGGGTTGGGAATCGCGATTGGATTCGCGATCCGCTACGCTTCGAGTAGCGAGCAAAAGGCAGAAATTGACCTGAAGTCGCCGCTGGCAAATCTGAACTGGAGTCTTCTTTCGCTGCCGTTTCTCTGGCCGTTGTTCAAATCGGCTAGGGAAAAATATGAAAGCTCGGCCGAGGCAATGAAGGATGGCGTCAAGCGGCTGAAAAAGATCGACGTCGAGCGCTACTCAAAGCCGATCCGCAAGCGTTGGAAGGCGTGGACGCGGTAAGCGTCTCTGTCACGCTGCCTGGACTAAGGTGCCGATTCATGAAAGGGCGAGGAACCCACTGATGAGATCAGCCAGCGGAGGTGGATACTGAGCCATGAAAGCGTGGCCGCCGCCCTTAAATTGGGCGAGCCAAGCGCCCGGGATGGCGTTGACGAGTGCTAGCGCGTTGGAGGCAGGGATTACAATGTCCACAGTACCAGTAGCAACGAGCGCGGGCGCCCTTAGCTCCCTGAGCCGGTCGCCGGCGCCGTCACGGTGCCATGCATCCATCGCTGCGGTCTGTCGACGGACGAGATCAGGAGACAGCAGTGCACGCGCGGCCGCTACGATATCGCCGAACTCGCGGTAGATCGACTCGGCGAGATCGCCGGGGAACAACAGGGAAAGCAGTCGACGAGCCTGCTCGTGTGGTGTGCCAGACGTGTCGGTCAGTTGCGCTCGGACCGTGGACGAGGCGAGCTCAGCGTCGGCTCCTCCTGGGTCGCTGGAGAGCAGGACGAGCTTATCAACCAGGGCCGGGTGATCCAAGGCGAGGATCTGGGCGATGAATCCGCCCAGCGACCATCCCAAGACGCTTACGCGCTTGAACTCGAGCGCCTTGATCACTCCGTTATCCGTTGAAAGCCCGATGCCGCGGTTGTCGAGGAGGATGATCTCGTTGGCAGACGCGAGCCGGTCGACGAAGGAGGGATCCCAGTCGGCGCTCGTCGCGGCCAAGCCGTTGAGGACCAGCAGTGGTCGCCCACTTCCTAGGCGCCGGCAGGCGATTCGTCCACCGTCGACAGCGATCATCGCTATTGGCTCACTGGCCATCGGCGACCATCGGAAACCGCTTGGGGCGTCAAGTCCCACGGGTACGGGTTATCAGGCAGAGGCTTGGTGACGGTGGATCAAGCGCTCCGAGCTTGATGCTAGAATCAGGCCGCGAAGCCGTGATTATTCGGCATCGCCCGGCGGAGCGGTCGATCCACCTTGAACCGAGGAGTATCCTCGCGGAAGATGTCGATCTTCGCATGGCGAACTCGAATTCATCGGAGCAACCGGCCTGGCAACGCAATCCGATCTTTGAATTTTTTGCGTCGCTCAGGCTCGCAGTCGTTTTGCTTGCGGTTCTGATCCTCGCCGCGATCGCAGGTACGATCTACGAATCAAGTTTCGACGCGAAGGTCTCGCGCGCTTACGTCTACGGTGCGCCTTGGTTCAATCTCTGGCTCGTTTTGCTCGGCGCTAACCTCGCCGTCTCCGCTCTCTCGCGCTGGCCCTGGCGCAAACATCATCTTGCGTTCCTCATCACGCATCTTGGCATCATCACACTGCTGATTGGATCGCTCATCGGTCGGATTTTTGGAATCGAAGGAACCATGACCCTCTTCAAAGGGGAGGGGCCAACGAATCGTCTCCTTATCAATCAACGCCAGTTGCGCGTGCACGATGTCGACGGAATCGTAAAAGGCTATCCCGCAGAATTTTTGCATCATCCGCCGAATCGGCAGCATCCGCGCAACCTCGGCCTGCTCGCGAGCGGCGCGCGTTTGCAGATTGTTGATTACGCGTCGGCGATTGAGGGGAAGCTGAACCCGAAACCAGTCGCTGATGGCGGTGCGCCTGCGCTGCATTTCACGATGTCTACCGCGATGATGAACCAGCATCTCGATAGCTGGTTGCTCGCCGATGATCCACAGCACGGAAATTTCTCGATGGGCCTCGCAAATGTCGAATTGAAGCGCGGCACCGCGTCGAACGCTGCGCAAGGTAGGGCCGATTCACCGAATCGCCTTGAAACGAGCGAGAGCGCCCGTCTTCGGAACGCCACCGACGGGCAGGCGAGTAAGAATGAAGAAACCGATCTTGAGGAATCGATTTTTGCGTTTAGCAAAGCGGCCGACGAACAGATCGGCCGCGTTCGCAAAGGCGGCAGCACCGGTGCGAAAGTGAGGTTGGAACAACCGCAAAACGGAAATAAAGGGCGCGTGTTGATTTCGTTAGGCGAAAGGGAAGCCAGCTTCGATGTGGCTGAAAATCTCGGCCGCGAGGCGGCAATCGACGGGACGCCGTTCGTGCTCAAGATCGACGGTTACTGGCCCGATTTCCGGATCTCGGATGGCAAACCGAGTTCGCTAAGCGACCAGCCCAACAATCCTGCGGTGCTTGTTACGATTCGCGGAAAAGCCATTCCCGTAGCGGAAGCCGCAACAAATCCGCACGGGGGCGGAAAACAACTCACGGCGACGGGTGGCCCGCCGACGATGCCTGCACCCGGCGAAGAGGCCCCTAATCGTCTCACGCTTTTCGTCGCTGACGATGGCGCAATTACTTACGAACTTGTTTCGCGAAAGAATGGGAAATCATCCGGTAACACCGAGATAAACAAGCCGCTCGCGACCGGTTGGGCGGACTGGCAACTCAGCGTCGACAAGATGATGCCGCACGCCGAGCAAAGGATCAACTTCACGCCGGTGAAATCCGACCAAGCATCGACATCTTCCACAGACTTGCCCGACGGCGTGCGCGTTCGCATTCAACAAAATGGCGAAACATTGGAGCAATGGGTGCCGGCTGGCTGGCAAGTGACAGTGCCGACTTCGCCCAGCGAAACCATGATTGCATACGGGTGGAAAACGGTTCCCCTTCCGATCGGAGTCGAATTGCTCGATTTCGAGGTGAAACGCAACGAAGGCAGCGACAGTCCAGCGGGATTTAAAAGCACTTTGCGAATCGTCACGGCCGATGGCGACATCGCCACCGGCTGGTGCTGGATGAACAACCCGTTCAGCTATCCCGGCGCATGGTGGCGTACTTGGACCGGGCTGACTTACAAAATTTCGCAGGCGTCGTGGAATCCGGAGAATCTCGGACAAAGCACGGTGCAGATTCTGCGCGATCCCGGCTGGCTTTTGAAATGGATCGGTTCGTTGCTAGTGGTGATTGGCGTGTTCATGATGTTTTATCTCCAGCCGTACCGAAAACAAACCGAAGGCGAACCGATCATGCCGACTGGCCTAAAGCCAAAAGAACAGAAGCGTCCGGCAGCTGCCGGATCGCCCTCTATCCCAGCGACAGTTCAGCATTGATTCCGAAAGTTTTCGCCACTTGAAACCTGAAGGGAGACGTTGAACGTTTTGCTCTCACATGGGACACAGGAAAATTATTCAATCGTTCGTGTCTTTCGGCTTCATGGCGGTTTTGGCCGCATGGGCGTCGGATAACGAGCCAGCCGAAGTTTTAGCCGGTGAGCGATCCGAGTCAGCCGCATCTAAATGGGGTAACTACAACGGCGAACCAGTGACGAAGTGGAACGCGGATGGGCGGACAATGACGCTGTTAACTGAATTGCGTTATACCGATCCACAGGGCTTTGTCTGGATTGCCCCGATCGGATCGGTTGTCGATGGGGCATCCATCCCGCGCTACCTCTGGTCGATCATGGGCGGACCGTTCGAAGGAAAATATCGGAACGCCTCCGTGTTGCACGATGTCGCGTACGGGCAACACAACCGGCCATGGCAGGATTGCGACCGCATGTTCTACTACGCGATGCGTTGCAGCGGCGTGAGCGTGGTTGAAGCGAAGAGCATGTTTTACGCGCTCTATAAATTCGGGCACCATTGGAAGTTTCCAATCAAACGCGCGAAACCGGTGAAGTTTGAAGGACAGTTGGTAGCGCGAGCGGAGCAGATTCCCCGAGCGATTCCAGTGAATCCAGAGCAAATCAACGAAGCACGAGATTGGATTCGCAGCGCCGACCCGAGTCTCGACCAGATCGAGCAAAGGGCCGACGCTGAAGCTTGGTGAACTTGCCTTCGTAGACGGTCAAACTTTTTTTCGCTATAGTTTTCGGAGCTGAATTCAACGGATTCGAGGAAGGAAACGCTAACTGGAGGACATTATGCTAGGCGATAAGATTGGTGGAACGTCAGGTAAGATTACTTCGCAGCGCGTATTACCGAACCTAGGCGGCGGTCCGAAAATGGAAACTTCGTTTCAGGCGAATGGATCGCTGTTGGGCACAAACGTAAAGGAGACGGGAACCTATTGGTCCATTGTCCGCCCCGACGGGACACTCTACGGCGAAGGGCAAGGGGTGATGATTCTCAAGGACGGGAAAACGGCTACGTGGACAGGCCACGGTGTCGGCGTGATTAAGAAAGACGGTACCGCGAGTTATCGTGGTGCCGTTTATTATCAAACTTCGCCCCCACGATGGTCACGGCTGAACAAGGTTGCGGTGGTATTCGAATACGAGGTAGACGCAGAGGGCAACACACGCTCCGAATTTTGGGAATGGAAGTAGCCCACAGCAAGGGCACGGCGAGATCCAATTGCTCAGGTCGCTTTTGAATCTGGCGAGGGCGTAGCGCCATCCCTTTCCAGCGCGGCGCTCAGGACTTCATCGACGTTTTCGACCGGGATGAACTTGAGCTTTTGTTTCGCCTCCTCAGGAACATCGACAAGGTCTTTTTCGTTAAGCTGGGGGATGATGACGGTGGAAATGCCGGCGCGCATCGCTGCCAGGCTTTTTTCTTTCAGGCCGCCGATCGGCAGCACGAGGCCGCGCAACGTGATCTCACCGGTCATGGCGACGTCGGGACGCACCGGCGTATTACTGAAAAGCGAAGCGAGTGCGGTGAACATCGCAATGCCCGCGGACGGGCCATCTTTCGGCACCGCGCCTGCTGGCACATGCACGTGCACGTCGATGTCGCGGAAATCTTCCGCCTTGTCGCTGATCTCGCTGTTGCGGCTGCGCACGAGACTGAAGGCAGCCTGGACTGATTCCTTCATCACTTCGCCGATGTGACCGGTAAGCGTAACGTTGCCTTTGCCGGGATAGCGTGTCGCTTCGATATGCAGAACTTCGCCGCCTGCTGGGGTGTAAGCTAGGCCGGTTACAACGCCGGGTTTGCTCGTTTTTAGTTTCGTTTCGCGCACGTACTTCGCTGGGCCTAGCATTTCCGCCACTAGCTCGGGCGTGATCACGGCGTGTTCGGTTTTTCCGCGCGCGACCTGCGATGCAATGCCACGACAAACAGACGCGATTTGGCGTTCGAGTTCACGGACACCAGCTTCATGCGTGTAATCGTTGATGATGTGGCGGATCGCTTCTTCCTGCCACTCGCATTGCTCGGGTTTAAGCCCGTTCTCTTCCAACTGCCGCCTGACCAGATACCGTTTCGCGATCTCGACTTTCTCGCGCTCGGTGTAACCGGGCAGTGAAATCACCTCAATCCGGTCGCGCAATGGTTCGGGGACGCCGTCAATGTAATTTGCGGTGCCGATGAAAATCACCTGCGAAAGGTCGAACGGCACGTCGAGATAACGATCGACAAATGTATTGTTTTGCCGTGGGTCGAGCACTTCGAGCAACGCGCTGGCCGGATCGCCGCGAAAATCCGCGCCGATCTTGTCGATTTCATCGAGCATGAAAACCGGATTGCGCGTGCCGGCGCGGCGCAGTTCCTGGATGATTCGGCCTGGCATTGAGCCAATGTATGTGCGGCGGTGACCGCGGATTTCTGCCTCGTCGCGCATCCCGCCGAGGCTGATCCGGACAAATTTGCGGCCGAGCGCGTCGGCAATTGATTGGCCGAGACTGGTTTTGCCAACGCCGGGCGGGCCGAGAAAACAGAGGATCGCGCCGTGCCCTTGCGGATTGAGTTTGCGCACGGCCAGATATTCGATGAGCCGCTTTTTCACCTTTTCGAGATCGTAATGATCGCGATCGAGAATCTGCTGCGCTTGATCGAGATCGAGATTGTCCTGGCTCAATTTATTCCATGGCAAATCGGCAATGATCTCGACGTAACTAACGATGACGGAAAATTCCGGGCTGGCCGACGGAATAAAATCAAGCCGCTTCAATTCGCGCTCGGCCTGCTTCATCACTTCGGCGGGCGGCTTGGCTTCCTCGAGTCGCGCGCGCAATTGCTGCGCCTGTTCTTCGCTGCCAGCCTCGCCTTCGCCCAGCTCATGTTGGATCGCCTTGATTTGCGAACGCAGGTACGCGCGCCGCTGCGCATCGGAAAACTGCGAGGCCACATCTTTTTGCAGTTTTTGTTGAATCTCCGCAATTTCGAGCTGCGCCGAGATGTGTTTTTGCACAGCGTGCACGCGCTTTTCAACATCAAGCTCTTCGAGGATCGCCTCTTTCTGGGCGACATCGACGTTGAGATTGGGTGCTAGAAAATCAGCGAGTTGCTCCGCGTTCTCGCTGTTGAGCACCATCAAGCGCGCCTGCTCTGGTGCGTCCGGCGTCAGCTCGAAGAGTCTCGCGGCCGAGTCGCGCAAATTCCGGAATGTCGCCTCCCATTCCTTGCTCTCCGGCGGCGAAACCGATTTGAGCAGGTCGATTTCCGCCCGCAAAAACGGAGAGGTCGCCGCGATTTTGCGCAAGGAAAAGCGGCGCAGTCCTTGCGCGATGACGAGCACATGGTCGTCCGTCTGCCGCAAAAGCTTGAGCACGAGCGCGGCTGTTCCAACCGGGTAAAGATCCCCCGGCTCCGGATCTTCCTTTGCTTCATCGCGCTGCGTCAGCAGACCAATGACCTTCGTTCGTGGCAAAGTGTCATCGAGCAGCTTGATCGATGCTGCCCGCTGGATATTGAGTGGCACAACCGTCCCCGGGAAAACAACAAATCCCCGCACCGGCAAGATCGACAATTCCTCCGGGATCCGCTGCAACCGGCTTTCGTCCGCTCCCGCCGCAATAGTGCTTTCCGTTCCGGGCTTCACTCCGGTGCCGGCCCGCAACGCCGTGATTTGTCCTTTGTTCATGTTTTTTTCAACGGGAGCGAAATCCAGAGCAATCCGTTACGTTGTTCCGCGTGCGCTTTGTCGATCTCTACTTCCGCCGGCATTGGGACTTCGCGTTCGAACGGTCCGTAATCGATCTCCATTGCGAGCAATTGCACGGCGTCCCCCTCCGCGTGGCTCGGCTCCGGCAGCTCGCGCGCGCCTCGAATCACTACCCGTCGCGGTTCCACGGTGAGATCGATGAGCGAGCGAGCGACTCCCGCCAAATCGACGCAAATGCGAACGCAGTTTTCGCAGCGATATGCATTGATTGCCGGCTCCCATGTATGCGGCGCAAATCGCGAGAATCGCGAGCGCGCCAGCTCGGAAGTCACGTCATGCAGCGCGCCGTGCAGCCAGCGCAACTTGATGCTGCTAATCGGGTCCATCAGAATATAAACCTCCACCGCGCACGCTCCGTTTTCAACCGAAGCGCGATCATTAATGCACGACTTGTTGCGCGGAATTTCGCTTGGGTTATGCGACGGGAATTTTCTTCCGGCGCGATTGCGCTCCCGGGCGTTTGGGGAGGGTCAATCGGAGCACGCCTTTCTTGAACTCGGCTTTTGCTTTGGATTCATCGACCTCAGTCGGCAACGGTATGGCGCGCTCGAACGAGCCATAACTACGCTCCATTCGATATTGCCCTTTCTCGTTTTCCTCCCGCTCAGATTTCTTTTCGCCGCGGATCGTAAGCGTTCCATCCTCTAGGCTCACATCGATATCCTTCGCGTCCGCGCCCGGAATTTCGGCACAGACCTTCACTTCCTTGTCCGTCTCGGTCACGTCCACCTGCGGCCAAAAACCGGCAAACGTTTCGCGCGGCGCCAGCCACGGTTGGCCCCAAAAATCGTCAAACACACGGTTGATCTGGTGCCGTAAATAACCAAACGGATCGCCAGCGCGCGTCGCCAGCGTACGTTCTTCGCTCTTTTTCCGTGGAATAATTGCCATAATAAACTCCTTTCCTCCTTAATCTGGTTTGAATGCTTTCCCTTTTCTATTTCGCGGAGAACACCATCTTCGCGTGTTTCTTTTCGATATGGGGCGTATGGGACAACCAGCGTCAAAACCCTGGCCTATTTATCTCTGGTTGCGTGATTACTTGACCTTTCCCGGGCCCCACAACGCGCGGCCGGGCTTGGCGCCCGTGTGCTCGCCATCCTTGATGACTTGCACACCGTTAACGAAAACGTGTTTTACGCCCACGGCGTATTGATGCGGCTTCTCGAACGTCGCGCGATCGGAAATCGTCGCGGGATCGAACACGACCATATCCGCGAACATTCCTTCTTTAATAAAACCGCGATGATCGAGGCCGAGATTAGTGGCGGGCAACCCGCTTAATCGTCGCACCGTTTCGGTCATCGGAATCACTTTCTCGTCCCGGACGTATTTGCCCAGCAACCGCGCGAAATTTCCGTAAGCGCGCGGATGGGGGTTTGATTTCAGGAACACGCCCTCTGGGGCCTGCGAAGCTTCATCCGAGCCGAAGGAAATCCATGGCTTCGCGAGTTCTTTCTTGACGTTCTCTTCCGACATCAAAAAATAAATGCTTTCGATTCGTGACTGATCTTCCGAAATTAAATCCATGATCGTCGTGATGGGATCCTTCCCGCGCATCTTCGCCACTTCGGCAAGCGACTTTCCTGTGAGCGGTTTCAGTTTTTCGGATTTAAACCCAACGAGCAAAATCCTTTCGGGCGAACCTGCCCCAATATAAAGATTCTCCCATTCGTCACTGTCTTTGCTGACTTCCGCGGCAATTTTTTCGCGCGTGGCCGGATCGCACAGCCGCTTGAACAAAGCCGGATAGCCGCCGTCCTCCGTCCACGGCGGCAAACACGCGTCGAGCCCGGTACCCGCCGCGGTATACGAGTACATGTTGGCTGTGATCTTGAGCCCTTCTTTTTGCGCGGCTTCAATTCGTGAAAGTAATTTGTCGAGATTGTCCCAGTTTTGTTTGCCGGCTGCTTTTATATGGTAAACCTCGGCGGGAATTCCCGCTTCCCGGCTGATCCGGACCAGTTCATCAAGGGATTCGAGCAGTCGATTCCCTTCGCTGCGCATGTGGGAGATGTATTTGCCCTGGTATTTCGCCGCGACTTTGCATAGTTCGATCAACTCTTGGGTCTTCGCGTAGAACGCCGGCGGATAAATAAGCGACGTGCCGATGCCGAGCGCACCCGCTTCCATCTCTTTGCGCACGAGTTCGCGCATTTGATCGAGTTGTTCTGGCGTCGGCGGCTTATCTTCGAAACCGATCACGTACTCGCGAATCGTGGTCGCGCCGATGAACGACGCCACGTTGCACGAGACGCCGCGTTTTTCCAGATACTGCAAATACTCCGCCAGCGTGCTCCATTTGATGTCGTATTTAATGTCAGTTTGCTGACGAATCATGTGCTCGAGCACCCGATCGTTGACGGGCCCCATCGATTCGCCCTCGCCCATGATCTCAGTGGTGACCCCCTGCCGGATTTCGCTTTGCGAGCGGCCATCCTGAATCAACGATTGGGTCGACCATGAGAGCATGTTGATGAACCCGGGCGCGACTGCTAGCCCGTTTGCGTCGATAATCGTCTTGGCCTTCGCCGTTTTGAAATCGCCGACACGGACGATCCGATCGCCGCGAATGGCAACATCCACATGTTTCGGTTCGGCGCCGGTTCCATCGTAAACGGTGCCGCCTTTGATGATAACGTCGAAATCTGCAGCACTTGGTGATGGCGACCGATTCTGCGCGAGCGCTTCGACCACGATTGTAAAAAAAACGCCGAGGCAAAAGAGATTGCGCTTCATCGCGCTGATTCAAGAAGCGCCGAGCAATGATGTCGATCTCAAAACGTTTGCCGAAAGGTTAGGTCAAGCAGCACTCTTCCGTCGGTGGCGCACAACACGAATCTGTCGTTGACAAAGTCTCGACACGGCGATCGCGCGCCTTGCACGTTGTGTGTGGCGGTTCGAGCAACACACGCGTCGTGGTTTGATCGTCCGTCATCGAACGAACGTGATATGTCGATGGAAAGAAATTGTCGTCGCCGTACTCAACACGAATTTCGGCATCGAGATCGACCGGAATCAGCCCGCGCACTTTGTCGAAAATCTTTAGGAACTTCGCCGCCGTCATGTACTCATTATCCGCGCGTAAGGGCACCCAAAGTTGCACGATCGTTTCCGGCCAGCGGTTCACCTGGCCGCCGCAATCAACCGTTTCGAATGACGCTGCTTTTAATTCCGTAAGATGATAACCGCTGTGCACAGCGTGGCCGTCAAGATCGGCAAAGATCAACTGGTTACTCGGCGCAGCGCGCAATGTGGAGATGAATTCGTTCGTTTTCACTTAGTTTTTTGTTCTCTTCGGTTTTCTTCGACTAATTCTGCAGCAAACTTTGTTGCGTCTGCGGCGCTCGCCATTCATGCGGTCGTCTTTCGCCATCCACTCGCGCAATCCGGTCAGCACATGGCGTATTAGCAGATCGCCATGTTTCGCCCAGCGGTAATGCATCCATTTTCCATCGCGCCGCACTTCCACCAAACCGGCGCGCTTTAGGTGCGCGAGGTGCCGCGACACTTTCGGCTGCACCACGCGCAATGTGTCGGTCAATTCGCAGACGCACGTCTCGCCACACGCCAGTAGATTGAGCAAGCGTAACCGCGTTGGATCAGCCAACGTCTTAAACAGAAACGCCGCCTCGCCATTTCTGTGTGTCCTCATCGAATACATATATATGGATAAACGTATATGTGTCAATGGGATTCCTTCATAACCCGGCGATGGTGTGACTGTCATAGCCGCGCGTTTTTATCGCTCGGCCTAATCGCCGGCGCGGCGCACGACCGAAAGCACCGCGGCGCAATTCCTATTAATCAGGCTTGTTTATGCGAGCAGGTCGCGTCGGAACAGCGCAATGATTCGCCTGTCATTCCGTGCGAAGTCGAGGAATCTCTTATCGTTTCTCTGATTCCTTCAGCAAGTTCAGCAATTCATCTTTCCACAATGGCGCGACGGTATGACTGCCGTGACCGCGGGTCTTGTCGCTCATTGGAATCATGATGGCGCGACCTCGCGGGACGCGCTTGATCTCGCGTTCGAGAATACCGAGCTCGGGCGGGTTGATTAGATCATCGGCGAAATTGACCGCCAAGAGCGGCGCGCGAATTTTTTCGAGATTCGGCTCGGGATCATAATCGTGTGAAGCTTCCAGCGCATAGAGTACGTCATTTGCGTCGTCAGTCTTAATGATTTGCTCGACGAATTTGTCGAGAACTTCATCCGTTTTCGCGAGCGTGGGCGCTTCCTTCTGTCGCAGAACTGGATTGCTGCTCATGAACCAAAGCATCTCGGCGGCGGTGCGCAGGCTCGGCGGTTGCGTTTTGTAATCGCCGTCGCCCCAGGCCGGATCATTGCGGATGGCGTCGATGACGATACGGCGCCATGCACGGTTGCGACCTGAAATCTGTGTCGGCAAACTCGCCAGAGGCATCAGCGAGTCCATGAAATCGGGATGCAATTCGCCCCACAACCAGGTATGCATTCCGCCCATTGATGTTCCCATCACTAGGCGCGCGTGATTCACGCCGAGGCCCTCGGTAAGCAACCGATACTGCGCCTCTACCATGTCCAGATAACCGTAACGCGGAAATTTCGCGTGCATGCCGTCGCTCGGCTTGCTCGATTTGCCGTGGCCGATCGCGTCGGGCAGGATGATGAAAAACTTCGTCGCATCGAGCGGCTGATCTTTCCCAAACAGCTCGCCGGCAAACTCGGGCCGGATAAATTGCGCGCCGCTGCCGGTTGTCCCATGCATGATGAGAACTGCATTCGTCGTTTTGCCCTGCGCATCTTTCTCTAGTTTTCCCAGCGTCCGATAGTGGAGACGCAACTCCGGCAATGTTTCACCTGACGCGAATTTGAAATCGCGAATCGTATAGTCGCCCTCAGTCGGGGCCGGATAGTCGGCGGCCGACCCGAAACTCGCTGCCAAGATGGACAAGAGAAGTGCGAAGATTCGGATTGTTGGATTCATGTTAACGATTTCGTTGACGCTCGGCTTGGATTCGTTTGAGCAGCTCCGTGTGGGTTCGTTCAAGATCGTTAGCAAATTTCACGGTTGCTTGCAGAGCTTCGGGATACATCTCGAATCTTTTTCGCAATTTCTTGGTGGCCGGATCGTAAAAAAAGGAAATGTCCTGGTCGAGATTCGGCACGATCAGTTCGTCGCTTAATTTTTGATAACGCGCCATGCGGCTCAGTCCCCAGCGGATAACCGATTCGTCGTTGCGCAGCGCGGTAAGCGTCTGCAAGTCGAGCAGCTGGATGCCCCCTGATTGCAACATCGTGGCGAAGTCACCCGGGCTGTAGTCCGTGATGAAAACAAACGGATGCAGCAGCGGCATCTCACCGGCGTCGAGCGCGCGTCGAAACTCGGCCGCTTGTCGTTCTTCATTCGCGCGGTTAATTTTTCCGCTCTCGATTCCTTCGCGCAACGTTCGCTCGATGGATGCCAGGATTCGGTCGCGCCGTTCTGCATCCTGCTGATGCTGCTGGTAATTACTGAGCCAGAACGCCGCGTAGACGCCAACGAATACCAGAACTAATTCGGCAACCCAGCCGCAGAAGTGCGAGAAACGTGAGCGTTTTTCAGTTGTTTGACTCATGATTCACGGGAACAATTCAATCAATGAGACAATCGTGGTCCGTCAACAATTTGACCGATTTCGTGGTGGACTCGGTGCAAAACGCACACGCGGACGATGCACCGTTCCGTCATTTAAGATTCGACCGCGTCTTCCCCGACGATTTCTACGTGGAGATGCTGGAAGCGATGCCCGTCACCGAAGATTACCGCGCGATGTCCGGCAAGAGCAAAATGGGCAGCACTCGGCCCGATGGGAAACCGACTCGAACCAAAATCGATCTTTTTCCAGAATACATTCATCATTTGCCGCTGAAGAACCGTGCGGTGTGGGACGTCGCGGGCCGCGTCCTCCGATCCAAAGAGTTGGAGGCAGTCTTCATGCAGCGACTCGCGCCGGGCTTGGAACGCCGGTTCGGTGCGAACTTTGCAAAGGTGCGAATGTATCCGGTACCGATCCTGACTCGCGACATTCCGGGATATCGCGTCTTCAAACATACGGACAGCCTCTGGAAAGGCATCACGGTGCAACTCTACCTGCCGCCCGACAATTCGACGCCACATATTGGCACCATCTTTCACGAGGTGCTTCCCAATGGAAGGAAGCCGAAGAAGGCACAGATGCCATTTTCGCCTAATACCGGCTATGCGTTTGCAGTTGCCGATAACACATGGCATTCGGCCGACCCCGTGGGGCCGGAAGTGAAGACGCGAGATAGCATTTTGCTGACGTATTTCGTCGATGCCGGGCCGTGGCGATTTGTGCGCAATCGTGGCCGCCGGATCCAAAATCTCATGCTCAACGAGATGCGCAATTTGAAGCGCAAGTAGGCTTCACTTTGCCTCGCTCAAAAATTCGCGCACGGCGGCGGTGAATTCATTGGCGCACTCAACCTGCGGCATGTGACCACAATTATCGATGATCCGGAGTCGAGAACCCGCGATCTCTTGATGAAACCGCTCGCCGAAGTTGAGCGGGATGAGTTTGTCGTCGCGACCCCAAATTACGAGCGTTGGTCGATTGATCGCGTGAAGTCTGTTGTCGAGCACATCATCTCCCCGAGTCATTGACCGTTTGTCGTGAAATGTGAGCGGGCCGAGATAGCGAATATCTTCGCGGCTGGCTAAGCGAAGAGCACGCAAGGCGCGAGGATCCATGGTTTTTGCCAGCGCCGCGTAGCCTGCCGCGTCGGAAAGGACAAGGCGTTCAACTCGCTCCGGATGCGTCAATGCGAAAGCTGCGGCGGCCCAGCCGCCTAACGAATTGCCAACCAGTGATGCGCGCTCGATTTTCAGTTCAGTCATAAAGCCATCGAGAAAATCCACGAACGTGCTGACACGATAACTAAGTAGCGGTTTGTCGGAATGGCCGAAACCGATCTGGTCGAACGCGATGACGCGAAACTTGGCGGCCAGCGACGGGATTACCGAATCCCAAACTGCGACATTGTCTGCCAGGCCGTGGATTAAAATCAGTGGAGCACCGCTGCCTGCTTCCACGTAGTGAATTTTTGCGCCATAAACCGTGACGAATTTGTCAGTCTTTGGTGTCCTTTCCGTTGCCTCCTGCGCCGGACAGTGTGGCGGAGATAGTACGATCGCGAACAAGCCGATCGAGAAAGCAAAGCGCAACGTCAACATTCAGCTCAACGAGGCAACGGTTGCTCGATGTTCGCAAGCGCATACGCAACGACTGCGACGACAGCAGAATTTTCCGCCAATTCTTTCGGGACGATTTTGTCCAGCGTATCAGCGGCGGTGTGGTGGTAGTTGAAATAGAAACGGCTGTCTTGGATCGGACTAAAAGCGGGCACGCCGGCTTTCTCCAGCGACTCGATGTCAGCGCCGCAGTGTTCAACGAGATTAAGCATGCCCGCGCCTGATTCCTGCAAAATGGCTGCGACGGGCGTGAACATCTTTTTCACTTCCGCTCTTCCCTTGATGTTGATGCCAAGCGGATGACCGGCGCCCTCATCTGTTTCCATGGCTGCGAAATGGCTCGATATCTCCTTCTCGTGATCTTTCGCATATTGTTTTGATCCGGCCGAGCCATTCTCTTCATTCATCCATGCGATCACGCGAATCGTGCGCTTCGGCTTGAGATGAAGTTTTTGGATCAGATTCGCCACCTCCATCGAGACGGCGATGCCGGCGCCATCATCGATCGCGCTCGTGCCCAGGTCCCATGAGTCCAGGTGACCAGAAACGATGATCACTTGCTCAGGATGCTCGCTGCCTTTGATATCCGCGATCACGTTCGCGCTCTCGACGTCGGGCAAAGTTTGCGGCGTCAGAACCAATTTCATTTTCACCGGTCCCTGTCGGACCAGATCAGCGATTAAATCGGCGTCCTCTGCGGTAACTGCGCCAGCTGGAATTTTCGGTGCATCATTTGCGTAATCGGTCTGTCCAGTATGTGGAAGCCGATAATCAGCGTCGCCGACTGAACGAATCAAACATGCAACAGCGCTTTGTCGCGCGGCTGCGCTCGGGCCATCGGCGCGATAAACGACCGCTTGATCGTACGCTTCGCCGCCACGACCTTCCGCGGCCATTTGTTTGTCGAACGGACAATTGAAGAGGACGATCTTGCCTGCGACTTTGTTGCGAGGCAGCGACTTTAGTTCATCAAAATTTCTGACTGCGATGACCTCGGCTTCGATTCCCTCGGTGGGCGTCGGAACGCTTCCGCCGAGCGCACAGAGCACGATTTTCTGCGTGGTATTCTCCGCTTGTCCGGGAAATTGAACCAGCTCTGCTGTCTCTTCCCCGCGCACCCAATGCGACACCATTACTCTCTCTAGCTGCACTTCACAGCCGATGGCCTTCAATTCGCTCGCGACGTACTCAATCGATTTGGCCGCTTGCGAGGATCCGCTCAAGCGCGGCCCGATGTTATTCGCCAGATGCGCAACCTGCTTGTATGCGTAATCGCTCCGCAACGCCGCCTGCTGCAGACGTTTCAATTCCGCCAGCGTTTGCGACGAGAAGACAACCGGTGTCGGACTGGGCGACGCGGTCCCAGCCGAAATGGCGCTTGATGTAGATGTTGCCTCGGGCGCCGATTGTTGGGCCCATGCTCGCGCGATCCAGAGCGTTACGATGATCGCGATAATCGTCGAGCGGGAAAGAGACATGTTGAGACCTTCGCATAAAGCTACGGCTTGGCAGCCGACTTCGCTCGGAATGACAAGAAGTGGTCAGCCGTTCTGACTAGTGCTAGCCGCACACGTCGGATCTTGTCATCCGTTTTGCCGTGATCTCGCAATTCGACCGCCAGAGCTCGGGAACAAGCTCGGCTCTT
>Ga0209376_1001027_pt1 | contig 29627 bp, 27 predicted proteins | sample GraSoiAngelo_134_FD_185891 | JGI IMG/M metagenome (GOLD analysis project Ga0209376, IMG submission 185891) | Grasslands soil microbial communities from the Angelo Coastal Reserve, California, USA - 14_0929_05_30cm (SPAdes) (version 2) | ecosystem: Environmental > Terrestrial > Soil > Grasslands ... | reverse complement strand
GCCCGGCCAGTAGACGGCGGTATTCTCGGCGTGGCGCTTTCGGAATACTTCCCAGTCTTGGGAGTTCCACGCGTTATCCAACGTCCTCATCAACTCCAGGTTTTCCTCGACGCTCATTGAACGCACCTCCTCGCGAACAACAGCGAAATCCGATCGCTGGTCAGGCGATCCCCAGTTCGGCAAGCTTCGCCGCGTTCGGGTTGCCGTCGTCGTCCCAACCTCGGAGGCGGTAGTACTCCTCGAGCATCGGGGCCAACTCGACGACCTGGTTCTGCACTGCGCCGTTGGTGAGGGGCTCGCGCGTCATGCGTGGCGGGAGCGAGTCGTCCTTGCGGCTGAGGCCGGCTTTGTTGTTGAAGAGCCGTTCGAGGTTCCAGATGCGCTCGCCCGCCTGCATCCACCCCTCCAGGCTGAAGTTCTCGCCGGTGCAGGCGTTGTACATCGGGAAGAGCTTCTCGGGCTGAGTGGCGCCGAAGGAGGCGAAGGTGCAGACGCCGACGGCGTCTTCGGCGGCGGCCTTGTCCTGGAGCTGGACCTGGACGGCGGCCTTGCCTTCGGTGGCGAAAGGGTCGAGGCGCTGGTCCTGCGGGGCGAACCACTCGACGGTCATTGAGTAGCCCCGCAGGTGGCAGGCCCCGCGGTTCGAGGTGGCGTAGCCGAGGCCCATGCCCTTGGCGCCGCGCGCGTCGTAGGCTGCGAAGTCCTGCTTCTTCGAGCCCATGAACAGCTCCGGGTGGCCGTAGTGCTCGGCGAGGCGGTAGCCGCCCTCGGCCAGCAGACGCGAGAACTTGCCGTTGGGGTAGGACATCATCTCGAGGCAGCGCATGACGGCGTCGGCATTCCCGAACTTCAGCTCGGTGCCGACTTCGGCGAGGTCTTCCTGCGGAATGTCGCCGCGCTCGGCCAGCTCCATGGCCGTGGCGACGGTGCCGCCCGCCGAGATCGTATCGACGGCGTAGAGGTTGCAGAGGTAGTTGGCGTAGAGAACGGCGTCGAGCTCGCCGACGCCGCAGTCGCTGCCGAGGCCGAAGATCGTCTCGTATTCGGGGCCTTCGCCCCGGCCGCTGTACTTGCCGCCGGGCTTGATTTCGGTCACGCGGGCGCAGCCGATCGGGCAAGAGTAACAGCCCTTGTTCCGCCTGAGGACCGTGGTGGCGATCGTCGGCCCGGAGATTGCATCGGCCTGCTCGAACTGCCCCACCTGGAAGTTGTTCGTCGGCAAGATGCCGACAGAGTTCGTGAAGCCGACCGTGGAGGCGGTCCCCAGGCCGCGAAGGGCTTTCGACGTGGTCGGTGAGGCATTGATGTCCTTCATCGCCTCGAAGACAAGGCGGCCGAACTCGAGCGGATCGGCGCATTGTACGGCGCCGGTGCCTCGGACAACGATGGCCTTGACGTTCTTCGACCCCATAACTGCGCCGACGCCCGAGCGGCCGGCGGCCCGGGACTTGTCGTTGATGACGCAGGCGACGCGATTCAAGTTCTCACCAGCGGGGCCGATGCCGGAGATGCGCGCCGACGGATCGGTCTCGGCGCGGAGCGTGTCCTCCGTCTCTTCTGTGGTCTTGCCCCAAACGTGCGCGGCATCGCGGATCTCGAACTTGTCGTTCTCAATCCAGATGTAGACGGGCTTGGGCGCCCTGCCTTCGAGGATGACCATGTCGTAGCCGGCGAACTTGAGCTCGGGGCCCCAGTAGCCGCCGGAGTTCGAGCAGGCGACCGCGTCGGTGAGCGGGCTCTTGCAGAGGACCATGTAGCGGCCGCCCGTCGGGGCGTAGGTGCCTGTTAGGGGGCCGGTGGCGAAGATAAGCTTGTTCTCTGGGCTGAGGGCGTCGACCGTGGGGTCCATCTCTTCGTAGAGATAGCGGGTGCCGAGGCCGCGGCCGCCGATGTACTCGCGCGCCCATTCCAGGTTCAGCGGCTCTTTCGTCGCGGCGCCTTTCGTGAGATCTATCCGGAGGAGCTGTCCTGTCCAGCCGTAAGGCATCGTGGTTCTCCTTGCCCGTCTGGGCTAACTCGCCGCCGCAGCGGGCTTCTCGGCGATGTCCATGCGGACCATCCACTCGATCGGCTCGACCTCAGCGTACTCCAGGGCGTCGTACGTGCAGATCTTGACGCACTGGGGGTCGCCCCCGCAGAGGTCACAATTGTGGGAGACATTCTTCTCTTCGTGGAAGCCCATGACGCTGAAGGGGCAGGCGACCATGCACATCTTGCAGCCGATGCACTTGGCGTCGTTGACCTGGACCATGCCGTTGGCGTCGCGGGTGATGGCGTACGTTGGGCAATTGCTCAGGCAGGGAGCGTCCTTGCAGTGGAAGCAGGTGACCGGCAGATAGACAGCCTCGTCGACGAAGTCGTGGACGAAGATGCGGGTCTTGGAGGGCTGGAAGGCGCCTTCATGGAAGAAGGAGCAAGCGCCCTCGCAGAGGTGGCAGGCGACACACTTCTGCGGGTGGGCGAGGACCATCTTCACGGGTAGGCTCCCTTCAAGCGACTCCCTGCCATGCGACCCTCAAGATACGTTTCGGAATGTACGGTGTCAACGCGAGCTTGCCCGTGCCATCCGCCCCTTGGAGTTTGCGCTCTTGACGTCTACTCTGTAAGCGGAGGCCTATCTCGCAGTGAGTAGAACGACCGACGATCGCCACCATGGGGAGCCGGCACTCGCATTCAACCCCCGGAACGATCAAGCAGAAAACGACCAAAAGTTTGGCGCGCTTCCACGAACGAAAGGCGCCTTAAACGCAAATTTTTTTGGAAAGCGACCAAAACCGCACCGCGAATGACGTGTCTCAACCAAACAGAAGTCGGCGGTTACATCGCCCGCGGCTTGGCTGTATACTCACCGCGCAGCAAGGAGGTTGCTATATGCCACTGGTGAACGCAAACGGAGTCGACATCCACTATCGAGACGTGGGCCAGGGGTTTCCCATAGTCCTCATTCACGGGTATACAGGAAACTCCCGGAACTGGGCGCTGACCGCGCCGGCGCTGGCGGAGCACTTTCGGGTGATCTCGGTCGATCTGCGCGGGCACGGACTGTCCGCGAAGCCCGTGCGCGAGGACGCATACGCGCTCGAGATGATGGCGACCGACGTCTACGAGCTGCTGAAAAGCTTGCAAGTCAGCGAATGTGTGCTTGTCGGTCACTCGATGGGCGGGATGGTCTCGCAGCTGCTCGTGCTCGGGCATCCGGAAGCCGTGCGGGCGCTTGTGCTCGTCGATACGGCGGCGGAGGTGCCCAAAGGCCTGCTCTATGAGGAGCGCCGGAAGCAGCGGCAGAAGCTCGTGGAGATTGCGAAGAACGAGGGGATGGAGGCGGTCTTCGAGGAGCAGCTGAAGGTCACGCCGATTCCTGAGGCGTTCACGGCCAACCGGGAGTACATTGACGTCTGGCGGCAGCAGTTCCTGATGACATCACGTGAGGCCTATATCGCATGCGCCAACGGGATGTCCTCGCGGCGATCGCTATTGAGCGATCTGGCTGCCATCACAGTCCCAACGCTCATCATCTGTGGCGAGCACGACGAGCCGTTCCTGGAGCCTTCGCAAGAGATGCACGAGGCGATCGCGGGGAGCGAGCTCGTCATCATCCCGGGCGCGGGACACGGGCCGCAAATGGAGACGCCGGCGGAGTTTAACCGCGTGCTTCTTGGGTTCCTGTCTAGGGTGCCTCAAACAAGTCCTGTTTGAAAGGGCACCGGCCCCGCGATGAGCCATCAGAGGGAAGTGGTTATTGACGCTCTCACACTAGTCTGATATGTATGGCGCATCCTAGAAACACGACGAACAGTCACTCCAGTCGGAGGAGCGAGCATGGGTCGCGAAGAGATGCTGAAAAACGTGGAGATATTTTCTGAGCTTGGGCGCCGTGACCTTGAGCGCGTGGGCAAGCTGATGGTCCCGCGACAGATCAGGGCGGGTGAAGTGATCATCAAGGAGGGCGATCAGGCGGCGGGGTTCTTTGTCATCAACAGTGGCAAGGTCGAGGTTGTTCAGGACGCGGACGGTAGCAACCCCCAGCAGCTGGCAACGCTCGGCCCCGGGGACTTCTTCGGCGAGATGGCGCTGTTCGAGGGCTTTCCGCGAAACGCGACCGTGCGCGCTATGGATGATACCGAATGCCTGGCGATGACGCGGTGGGACTTCACCGCCGAAATGAAGAACCACCCGGAGATCGCGGTCGGGATCGTGCATGTGCTCGTGCGGCGGCTGCGCGAGGTTGAATCAAAGCACACGCATTAGATAGCCGTCAGCAATAAGCTCGCAGCTGTCCGCCAGCAGTGGGCCGCCTCGCGGCTAGTCCAGAATTGCGCCTTGAGCACGCAGCTGCCTCTGTAGGACCGGTACATCAAGCTGTTTAACGTTCAGGCCTGACTTGACCGCGAGTGCCGCAGCGGTGCCGGCGGCCTCGCCCGTAGCCATGCAGGGCGGGATCTCCTTCGTTGCGTGGTGGACGCGGTGATCGACGGAGATGCAGCGGCCGGCGACGAGGAGATTGTCAAGCGAACGCGGCAGCAGGCTCCGGTAAGGGATGTTATACACGCAGTCGTACTTGGTCCAGTGTCCGGTGCGGGCGATGACGTCGTCGAATTGCCGGTCTAGATCTTCGCGTATCATCACGTAGTCTCCTTGAAGGCGCCTTGATTCCGTGATCCCGAGCTGATCGGCCATCAGCGAGACGGTAGCGTTCTCAAACCCGGGTACAGAGCTGCGCAGGCGGGCCGCCTCGTTTATTACCATGTCGCGGCAATCGGTCAAGGCGTTTGAGACTTCGGCGGGATCTGTCGCGTCAATCTTGCGATTGCCTCGTGCTTCGCCGCCCCAGGGGACCAGTACCCGACCTCCGCCCGGCGTGTGGAAGAAGAGGCCGCGGCCGGGAACGGCGGCCGGGTCGACGTTGGACATTTCGAACCAGAGCCAGGGGTGCACGCGCTCGAGTTCGTACGGCTCGTCGGCGGCTGCGAAGATATCGCCGTCGCCGGTGGCATCAATGACAACTTTGGCCGCGATTGCTTGCCTTCCGGCTTTGTTCTGGATGACGATGGCTTTGATCGTCCCGTTCTCTACGACGGGCTCGCAGGCCCATGTCTGGTAGAGAACGCGAACGCCGGCATCCTTGAGCATGTGATCGGCCGCGTAGACGAACTCGTGGGCATCGAAGGCGACGGAGTAGCGAACGCGGTGTCCTTGGGGCGAAGGACTGCCCCAGACGAGACCCCATTGGGCATAGTGTTCGACGAGTTTTGGGTCTAGGTCGTTCCATTGGTTGCGCGGCGGGTAATACACGGCGTTGCGAGCGTCCATGCGATCGACGATCTCCTGACATATGCCACCGACTGCTTGATGCCCGGCGCCGTCATCCATGGTCAGGAGCAGGATGATGAGTCCACCCGTGGCGAGGCCGCCGATGTAGCTGAAGCGCTCGACAAGGAGGACCTCAGCGCCGTTGCGGGCGGCGGCAACGGCAGCGGACAACCCAGCAGAGCCGCCACCGACGACGAGCACGTCAACCCGTGACGTTACGGGGACGCGAGACTTCGGGAGGTCGATGAATTCTGGTTTCGGTCCGGCGGTCACGGGCGGTTATGGCTCGGGAAGAAGCCGGCTAGGAGGCGGTGCGCCACTGGCCCTTGCCGTGCCGGGTCTTGCGGGCGGCCTGAGCGTGCAGAAGTGTGCCTTCCGCCACGACGTCGACTGCGTCCATCTTGCTGAAGGCGTAGGGGAGGAACTGTTCTGGGTCCACTTCGCATAACACTTGGGCGCTGGTGTACACGTCGCCTTCGGTGTAGACGGCTTCGATGACCTGACGAACCGGTATGTCGGCGACCGGGTCATGCGGAGAATCGCGGAAGACCAACTCGCCCCGTCCGCGTCTACCGACCCTAGTGTTCGTGTCTGAAGTCACGTGAATAAGCCGAGGAGGCGAGTCGAAGCCCACGCCGTCGACGCGAGGAGTGAATTTGAAGTGGAAAGTGGAGCTTTCACGCCGGCCGGTGGCGGCGGCCCCTGTCATGCGGCCGCGCAGGCTTATCAGCCGGATTTCGTTACGCTCGGCGTAACCCCAAACGTGCTCATCCTGTTGTTCGAAGATTATCTTCGCTAACTTTTTGGGCTCACCATACAGTTCTCGACCGAAGACAACAGCCTCCGATGTCGAGACGGGCATCGTGACGCAATAGTTGCCAATGATGTCTTTGTAGCGGGCCTTGATGTAGAGAGCGGCGCCGAGGAACGGCCCGACGCAGTTCGAGTTGCCGATCTGCGCGACCCAGGCGCTCCCGAGAGGCTCGGGCGTCGGTTCCAAAGGTGGAGGAAGTAGCTGGCGAACGGTCTCGGGCGTCGTCTCGAAGACCACGGTGAGGTTCTGCGTTCCGAGGAAGTGGCAACGCGAGAACGTCTTCTGGATACGCCGGATTTCCTCGAGCGTTTTGACGAACCGCAAGTACTCCTCCTGAATTGGGTTCATGATAAAGGATGCATCCTGGGTGTCCAAGCGTTGCGTTTTACGTACGAACGTCGTGAAGTGCGCGCGCGTGCCGGTATCGATAGCTGAGACCTGTTTGCCATAATGGGACGCGTATGTCCCCGTTCCAGGCTCCAGCCTGAGCATGTCCGCCGAAGCCGCCGAGACGATTGCGGCGCCGCCCGGAACGATCGACGAAGAGCACCTCATCCGTTCGGTCATCCGGCTGGCCTGGCCTGTCGTGGTGCAGCAAGTCAGCTTCTCGATGGTGCAGCTCGTCGACACGGCGTTGGTGGGGCACCTGGGCGAAGATTCCCTCGCCGGTGTTCGTCTGGCCGGCCAGATCTTCTGGTTCTCGCAGGCGGGCATGATGGCGCTGGCGGTCGGTTCAACCGCTGTTATCGCGCGGAATGTCGGGGCGAACCGGCCGGAGCTGGCGTCCCGAACGCTTCGCAACGCGATCATGATGGCATTGGCATGGGGCGTGGTTATTGGGGTGGTGATGTGGTTTCTGGGGAACTCCTGGTTGAAGCTGCTTGGCGCCGAGCCGGAAGCGCGCCACCAGGGCACGGTTTACCTGAAGGCGGCGGCAGTGGGTATGCCCTTCTGGTCACTCACGTATGCAGGAAGCGCCTCTCTTCAGGGGGCAGGCGATACGCGGACGCCTATGGCCATAGGCGTCTTAGTCAATGCGACTAATATCGTGATCGCCTATACGCTGATCAATGGCCGGGGGCCGTTCCCTCGGCTCGATGTGCTGGGATCGGGAGCGGGATTCAGCGGCGCCGCGATCATCGGCGGCAGCCTCGTCCTTACCGTACTTGCTTCGGGCACCAGGATCATCCACTGGTATCCCTGGGAGGCGCTGAGATTTGATCGGGTGGAAGCGGGACGTGTGCTAAACGTAGGCGTGCCCGCCGGCCTGGAGCAGATACAGTTCAACATTGCCTTCATGACGTATACGCGCATTATCGCGACTCTCGGCACGACGGCGCTGGCGGCGCATGGCGTCACGCTGGCGATCCAGAGCCTCACCTTCAACGTCGGCTTTGGGCTGAGCGTGGCGACGACGGCGCTGGTAGGCCAGAGCCTTGGGGCGCACCGTCCAGACCTGGCCGAGAGATCGACCTATGTTACGATGCGCTACTCGCTTGCGTTCATGGTCGCGCTGGGCGCGGTGTTGATGATCTTCGGCGGCCAGATAACTGACCTCTTCGTTGGAGGGAAGAATGCGGACGAAGTTGTCCACATCGGCCGGCAGCTGCTCTTCGTGTTCGCCTTCGCTATGCCGGCGCTGGCTGTGAGCCTCTGCCTCGGAGGCGGGTTGCGCGGCGCGGGGGATACAAGGGCGGTACTCCTGATCATGGCGGGGACGACGTGGATCGTGCGCTTGATCCCGGCCTACCTTCTGGCCATTACCTTCGGGCTGGGGGTGCCTGGAGCGTGGGTGGCCGCCGTCCTCGACATCAACTCGAGAGCTGTGCTCATGTTCCTGCGATTCAGGCAGGGGCGCTGGAAGGAGATCAAGGTCTGACGGCACTTCGGCGAAGGGCCGCATGCTAGAATTATCCGGCCGCGATGATTGTATACACACTCCGAAATTGTCCCACTTGCGATAAGGCGCGCAGCGCGCTTCGCGAGCGAGGGATCGAGTTCGAGGAGCGACGGGTAGACGAGAAGGCGGAATGGTGGGACGAAGCGCTTAACTACGGCATTACAGTGCCGGTGATAATCTGGGATAACGGCGACGTAGAGATTGGCTGGGAAGGCGAACACGGGTGAGAGATAACGTGACCGGCAGGTCTGCCGGCGCCAAATGAGAAGCACCACGGAGCCCTTCTCGCGGACGAGGAGATGCAGCGAGCCACGCATATTAGCGTCTACAACACCTTAACCCGACGCAAAGAAGACTTCAGTCCTGTTGAGCCGGGCAGGGTAAAGATGTACACCTGCGGCCCCACAGTCTACCGGTATGCGCACATCGGTAACCTGCGCTCATACCTGATGGCGGACTGGCTCCGCCGCCTCCTCGAAGCGCAAGGATATCGCGTGAAACACGTGAAGAACATTACCGACGTAGGCCACATGCGGCAGGACATGGTAGAGCGAGGCGAGGACAAGGTCATCGCGGCGGCGCTGGCCGAAGGCAGGACTCCGGAGCAGATAGCGGCGCACTACACCGAGGCATTTATGGCTGACGAGGCGAAGCTCAACATTCTCCCCGCGCACGAGTTCCCGCGCGCCACCACGAATGTGCCCGAGATGGTAGACCTTACCAGGACCCTCGTTGATCGAGGCTATGCTTATGCGGTCGGGGGGAATGTGTACTTTGAGGTGGGCAGATTTTCGGAATACGGTAAGCTCTCGCGACAGCAATCGGCCGGGTTAGAGGAGGGCGTCCGTGTGGAGGCGGACCCCCTTAAGCGCGATCAGCGAGACTTTGCGCTCTGGAAAGCCGCGGAGGAAGGCCGCATGCTGAAGTGGCCGAGCCCATGGGGGGATGGATTCCCCGGCTGGCACATCGAATGTTCAGCGATGGCGGCCAAGTACCTGGGTCCGGAGATCGACCTTCACACGGGGGGAGTCGACAACGTCTTCCCGCATCACGAGGATGAGATCGCGCAGAGTGAGGCGGCGTTCGGTCGCCGCCATGTGCGCTACTGGATGCACGGGCAGCACCTCCTCGTCGATGGATTGAAGATGGCGAAATCTACGGGGAACACTTATGAGATCGGCGACCTGGAGAAGCGCGGGTTTGAGCCGCTGGCGTTCCGCTACCTTTGCGCGACGGCAAGTTACCGCGCACGCCTGAACTTCACGATGAGGTCATTAAGAGCGGCACAGAAAGGGCTCCTGCGGCTGCGCGAGAAACTATCCGCAGACGGCGGGCGAGCGACGAAGAAGGGCACGAAGGAAGGCGAAAGACTGCGTGGAGAGTTCTGGCGAGCTGTCGCCGATGACCTGAGTTTGCCGAGGGCGCTGGCGGTGGCCTGGCGGGTCGCGCGATCGCGGCTGCCCGGCGCGGTCAAGCGCGAGCTACTGATGGATTTCGACCGCGTTCTCGGGCTCGAGCTCGTCGCGCCTAGGCCGTCTGCTTCCGCCATCCCCGTAGAGGCGGAAGCGATTGCGCACGAACGAAGCGAATTGCGGCGCCGGAAGGCGTATACCGAGGCGGATTCGATTCGGGAGCGGATTCGTGGAATGGGATATGAAGTCCGTGATGCGAAAGGCAAAACAGCTCTGGTGCCGGTCCCCGTCTGGGCCAAGGCGGAGGCGTCAATCTCATCGAGCGGAGATGTTGATTCTCATCTTTCGGAGCCAGACAGTGTTGGTTTCACCATTGGCGTCGTGGCGCGGCGGGGATGCGAAGAGCTCGAGCGGTGTCTGACTTCATTGCTCCAATGGGCCGGCGGCGTGACCGCGGAACTGGTCGTTATCGACAACGGACTCGAGGAAGCGTGCGCGGGGCGACTGGATGGTCTAGCGGCGAAGGACGCGCGGGTGCGCGTGTTCCATGCGGACCACTTCCTTGGTTCCGCGGCAGGACTCAACGTCGTGCTCAAACAGGCGCGCGGACGGTACGTCGTTACGCTGGACACGAGCGTTGAGGTGGAAGGCGACATTTTCACGCCGTTACGGGAGCTTCTGGAAGACTCACGAGTCGGGATCGCCGGCCGCTGGGGTGTAACCAGCGAGGACCTGCGGTCGTTCGAGGAAGCGGAGGATTCCGGCGATGTTGATGCGGTTGAGGGATACCTGACGGCATTCCGGCGCGATCTGGTCAACGAGACCGGCCTGCTCGATGAGAAGTACCGGTTTTACCGGCACCTCGACCTCGATTTCAGCCTGGCGGCGCGGACGCTCGGTTACCGGCTGGTGATCAATACGGGCCTCCCGGTCGTGCGACACGAACATCTCGAGTGGGCGGCCACGCCGGAAGAAGAGCGGGACCGGCTCAGCAAGCGCAACTTCTACCGGTTCCTGCGAAAGTGGGGCGAGCGCAGCGACCTGCTGGTCGTGCAGGCGCGCTAGCCGCCGTCCGCGCGGAAGCGTTCGTCCAGCGAAGCGCGAACACGGCGCTGCTGCCGGCGCATGGCCGAGCGCACGGCCGCCATGCGAGATTCGAAGGTCTGGCGGATCGGGGTCCAGCGCGAGGGGTGGCCCTCAATGGGGACGGTCCAGCGCAGGGCGAGAGCCGCCCAGGAGAGGCCTGCGCCAAAGCTGGTCAGGACGATATTATCGCCCTCGTCCACGCGTCCGGAGGCGATCGCCTCGCACAATGCGATCGGTATAGACGCCGCGCTCGTGTTGCCATAGTGGCCAACGTTCGAAAAGACCTTGTCCTCCGAAAGCCCGAGCCTGCGCGCGGTGGACTCGATGATGCGGAGGTTGGCCTGATGCGGAATGAAGAGGTCAATGCGTTCCGGCTCCAAGCCAGACTCCCTAATCACTTGTTCGGCGGCCCGAGACATCATTTGCGTCGCCCAGCGGAAGATCTGAGAGCCGTTCATGCGCAGGTAACGCCCACCGCTGTTCGAACCGTTGCGACCGTTAGAGGCGTAACGGGAGCCGCCGCCCGGGATCATGAGGAGATCAGCCCCTGAGCCGTCAGAACCCATGGTTGACGTGAGGATTCCGGGCTCGACGGCGGCGCGCAGAAGAACGGCTCCGGCGCCGTCGCCGAAGAGGACGCAGGTGCTGCGATCGCGCCAGTCCAGATGGAGCGAGAGCTCGTCTGCGCCGATGACGAGCACGCGGCCGGCGCGCCCTGCCTCGATCTGTCCGGCGCCCATAGCCAGGGCGTAGACGAAGCCGGCACAAGCGGCGTTCAGGTCGAGCGCGCCGGCCCGGCGTGCCCCAAGCCGGTTCTGCACCAACGAGGCTGTGGAGGGCATGATGTGATCGGGCGTGCAGGTCGCGACGATGATGAGGTCTACATCGGACGCGTGGGCTTCGGCGACCCGCAAAGCGCGATGGGCGGCTTTAACGGCCATATCTGAGGTCGCCTCGTTGTGACCCGCCAGCCGGCGTTCCTCAATCCCGGTGCGTGAGGAGATCCACTCGTCGGAGGTGTCGAGGCCCATTTTGACGAAGCTCTCGTTCGGGACGATGCGGGAAGGCAGGTGCATGCCCCAGCCTTCGATCTGTGCGTACGGCATCAGAAGTAGCCTACTGATCCGAACGGGCTTGCCAGCGGACTCGACGCGGTTTCATTCGTCGGTCTGGTGCTGGAGAGCGCGGGGGTCTCTCCACTCATGGCGCTACCCTCCGTCCTCGAGGTGGAGGGAGGAAGCGGCCATCTGCCAGACCTCTTCGGGCGTGAAGAACGTGGTCCGGTAATCGTTCCAGCGATCGGTCTTCTCGTCGTAGCGGCCGTCGTAGGCTTCCTGTACGCCGTCGTAGATGTCCTTGACGACCCGGCTGGTGGTCGAGAAGCGGACTTCGGCGCCGCGACGCCCGGCCTCGGCGTTGAGGACGGCGACGATTCCTTCCGAACCCGACATGGCGCCGATGACGCTCCGCTCGGCCTCTGTTCGGCCGACGAGAGCGGGATCGTAGGCGAGGTAGATGAGGCCGCCCGGCGCGTTCGCCTGCTTGGCGACGCCTGCCTGGTGGATGCCTGCCTGCGTTGTGAAGACTTCCCCGACGATGGGGGCAGTTCGCGGGACCGGGATGAGGTCTTTTTGGATCAGAGCCACGAGCTCCGAGAGCACCGTGAGGTCGAAGCCGGGGTCGCCGTAAAGACGGATGTAAGCGGCGACGACCTGTTCAAGCGACGTGTTGCCGGTGCGCTCGCCGAGGCCGGCGAACACGCTGTTGACCTTGCGGCAGCCGTAGCGCCAGGCGGCGACCGAGTTCGCCGTGGCGAGACCGAAGTCGTTGTGGCCGTGGAACTCGAGCTCGGCGCCGGTCTCCTGCTGGAGCGTCGAAATGAGCTTCGGGATGCCCTGCGGCATGGCGGCGTAGGGATCGGGCACGCCCCAGCCAATCGTGTCGCAGACGCGGAACTTCGCCTTGCCTTCGGTTTGCTCCATCACCGTCTGCATGAAGGGGATCACCCAGCCGTAGATGTCGGCGCGGGTTGTGTCCTCGAGGTGCACGCGCGGCGTGATGCCGTACTCCATGGCCGTAAGCACGGGCTTGAGGTACTTCTCGACCGCCTCTTCCTTGCTGTGGTAGCCGAGCTTGTCAAAGATGTGGTGGTCGGACGAGGAGGCGAGCATGCCGGTCTCTGTGACGCGGCCCTGGCTGACCTCGTGCAGCTCTTTGACGTCCTTCGGGTTGGCGCGAATCCAGGTCGTGATCTTCGGGAAGTCGTAGCCGCGCTCAAGCAGTTTCTCAAGCACCCATTGGTCGCGCCTCTGGTAAATGAACGTCTCGACCGCGTAGATTCGACCCGTGCCGTTATCGAGACGGTGCAGGAGGTCGACGTAGCGGAGGCGCGCTTCGTTCGGGAAGAGCGGGATACGCGAGTCCTGCGCGCCGTCGCGAAGCGTTGTGTCGGTAATGAGCTTGGGTTCGGTTTCGGGTGCAGGGAGCGGGGCCGGCTCGTTTTCGAGCTGGACGGGCGGCATCCGGCCGTCGAAGTTATAGTAGACGCGTTCGGCGTTGATCTTACTCTTGGTTACCATTTACCTCTTCGCACTACGCTTAGCCGAATCGAGTTCATTGTAAGGGAAACGCGGGAAAGGTGAAATGGATTAAGGAAAATGATGGACGATGGAACGGATTGTCTGTCAACGGAAAGCTAACGGATTAACGGATGACGGGGTGGCTCAATCTTCGAGCCGTGAGCCGGTCCATTTGCGGACCCGCGATTGCTCCTCGCCGCCGGTACGCCATGTTTTGACCGTCTGGTCACCGTTCGGACCGTACTTGATGTACGCCGCTTCCTCGATGTCGAGCCAGAAGAGGTGATACGGCTCTTCCGGACGCCAGCCGGTCGTGTCGAACGTCTGCTGGGCGCTCCGCTCGCGTAGACCTTTGTCCGTGACGTCGACGCCGCGGCCGCCGAGCTTAACCTCGCCTTCGGAGCCATCCTTGTCAGAGACGACCGAATGCACGAGGCAGCGCGGGTCGCGGTGGAGGTCAAGCGCCTTCTTTGACTGCCACATCATGCCGAGCAGCAGGTGGTCCTCGAAGAGGTTCGCCTCAAGCGGGCTGATGCGCGGCGTGCCGTCCTTGCGGATCGTGCCGATCAGCGCGAGGCCGGTCGCGTCCAGCCGCCCTTTGAAGAGCTGAGCGAGTTCGGGGGCGGCCTGGGTGAATTCAGTCCAGTTCATCTCGTCTCTCCGGTAGGAATGTCGTTGTCTTGCCGGAGGTTATACCACGTGTTTGACACCCGCTTGTCAGTAGCGAGCAAATCTTCCGCTGCTACTCTCTGATCGCTCCCGTAGGGCTCAGGAGGTGAAGCTTGGTAGCTTCATCGGCGGACCCGCCTGCCCGTCCGCTCTATCTGGTCGCCGAATCCCGACGGTGTGCTGAATCCGAGCAGCTTCACTTCCTCGCCTTCGATCCAGTAGCTGTGAGGGACGCCGCGTGGCAGGAACGCGAAGCCGTTCTCATTCACCTTGAAGGACTGTCCGCCGCAGTCGAACGTTAGCGAGCCCGAGAGCACGTAAAACATCTCGTCCTCCTCGTGCGTGTGGACAAGAGGCTCTTCCCCAGGTCGGGTCGTGACCTCCCAGACCGACAGCGCACCGCCGGTCTCCGCTGTGCCGCCTTGATGGTGAATTCAACTTCGTGCCACTCGTAGGTGCGGCCTTCGCCTTCTGCCAGCGAGAAGGGTTTCGTCGGCATTCGAATTGCGTACTAGTCCTCTAGCGTGCTCGTGTCGCCCTCTGGGAGGCCGAGCTCGCGCGCCTTGAGGAGGCGGCGCATGATCTTGCCGCTGCGCGTCTTCGGGAGGCTCGCGATGAACTCGATGTCGCGGGGAGCGACTGCGGCGCCGAGGCGCTCGCGGGAGAATCGGATGAGCTCGCGGCGGAGCTTTTCGTCGGCCTCGTAGCCGTCTTTGAGGGCGACGAACGCCTTCACGACCTCCATCGCTACCGGGTCGGGTTTGCCAATCACGCCGGCCTCCGCGACAGCGGGGTGTTCGATGAGCACGCTTTCGACTTCGAACGGGCCGACGAGGTGGCCGGCGGTGTTGATGACGTCATCTGCGCGGCCGACGAACCAGAAGTAGCCATCGGCGTCCATGCGGGCGCGGTCGCCGGTGATGTACCAGCCGTTCTGGAAGCGGGAATCGTACAGGGGCTTGTTGTTCCAGTAGGTGCGGAACATTGAGGGCCAGCCGGGGCGGACGGCGAGATTGCCTTCCTCACCGGGCGGCATGAGCTTGCCGTCTTCGTCGATGATACCGGGCTCGATACCCGGGAATGGGCGGCCCATGCTGCCAGGGCGGATCTCCAGAGCCGGATAGTTGGCGATGAGGATGCAGCCGGTCTCTGTCTGCCACCAGTTGTCGTGGAAGGGGAGACCAAGCACCCTCTCGGACCAGACGACGGCCTCCGGGTTCAGCGGCTCACCCACAGACATCGTGTAGCGCAGGCTCGACAGGTCGTGCTTCTTCGGGATATCGTCGCCTGCCTTCATGAGCATGCGGATCGCAGTCGGAGCCGTGTACCAGACAGTGACCTTGTACTTCTCGATGAGCGAGTACCAAGTGTTGGCGCCAAAGCCGCCCTCGTAGACGAGGCTGGTCGCGCCGTTGCTCCAGGGCGCGAACATCCCGTACGACGTCCCTGTCACCCAGCCCGGGTCGGCTGTGCACCAGTAGACGTCCTCGTCATGCAGATCGAGGACATACTTTCCGGTGGCGTACTGCCCGATAATTGCGTTGTGGACGTGCGCGGCGCCCTTCGGTTTGCCCGTCGTGCCGGAGGTGTAGTGCATGACGGAGTAGTTCTCGGGGTCCGTAGAGACCGTCTCGAAATCGTCCGATTGTGAGCCGACGACCTCATCCCAGAGGACGATGCCGTCGCCCGGCTCGGCTTGCTGGCGGCGGGTGACGAGCACGATGTGCTCGAGGTTGGGAAGGTCGCTGCGGATCTCCTTGACACGCGACCACAGCTCCGGCGCGGTGACTAGCACCTTCGCGCCACTGTCGGCGAGACGGTCTTTCACCGCATCAGGGCCGAAGGCGGAGAAGAGCGGTCCGATCACCGCGCCGAGCTTGAGGGTGCCAAAGGCGGTGAAGTAGCACTCGGGGATGCGCTCGAGGAACATGAAGACGCGGTCACCCTTCTCGACGCCGAGGCTGCTCAGGCCATTCGCGGCCTTGTTCGCCTCGCGGGCGAACTCGGCGAATGTGTAAGTCTCCCGCTCGCCGTTCTTGCCTTCCCAGAGCATGGCGGGCTTGTCGCGCCGGTCGCCCTTCGCGTGGCGGTCGAGGCACTCGTAGGCCTTGTTCAGCCCGCCGCCGGGCACGCCGTCTAGTTCGTTTCGGACGGTGTCCCAGGACCAATGTCGGCGGGTCTCCCCATAGTCACGTAGGTTGGGGAGCACGGGCATCTGGTCGACCGGCGGCTTGGTGATTGGGACGTATTCCATGGCGTCTCCTCAGTGCTGAGTGCCGAGTGCTGGGTGGCGGGCGCGTTCAATCTAGCGCAGGCGCTAGGGGGCGTCAAACGGATTGTCTGTCAACGGATTCGAGGAACGGATTAACGGATCTATTCCTTTGCCGGGAGCGCGCGGTGTACCTATCATGGTGTCGTATGGACCTCGAGATCGGCGGTGTGAGCGTGTTCGTCGCTTTCGCGGCAGGGCTGCTGTCGTGCCTTTCGCCGTGCGTGCTCCCCCTGGTCCCGGCGTATCTCGGCTACTTGACTGGGGCATCGCTGGAACCGGCGCCTGCAGTTGGCCGCTCAGCCGGCGTTCAGCAAGTGGCCCTCGCGGGGAGCGCGGGGACGACCACGGTTGCGATGCCGGCTGCGAGCGCTCCGCCGTCGCCGTTTCTGCATGCGGTGAGCTTTGTCAGCGGGTTTTCGCTCGTGTTCGTTGCTTTCGGTGTTTCGCTGGGCATTCTCGGCTACTTCTTGCGAGACCACCAGGAGATCATCCTCAAGGTCTCGGGCACGCTGCTGATCGTGATGGGGTTGCACTTAGCCGATGTGATCACGATTCCTTTCCTTGAGCGCGAGCGGCGAATCGACGCGCCTGCGGGCGCGCGGATCGGCTACGCGCGCTCGTTCGTGGTCGGCTCGACGTTCTCAGTCGGATGGAGCCCGTGCATCGGGCCGACACTGGGTGCGATTCTTGGGCTTGCGGTATCGAGCGGGACGGTGGCCGAGGCGGGCGTTCTACTGCTCGTCTATTCGGCCGGGCTTTCAGTGCCGTTTCTCGCGATGGGGCTGGCCTACAACGGTGTAAAGCCGCTATACGAGCACGTCAAGCGCTACTCCGGCGTGATCAACGCCGTTAGCGGGGTGATGCTTATTGTCGTCGGCATTCTCGTTTTTACGGACAATCTAGTGGGCCTGAACAGCTGGTTCGACGTCGGGTTCCTGGGCGATATCTCGGGGAGGGCGTGAGGGCACTGGGGCGGGGCGTCGTCTTGGGGCGCGCGGATTTCGTGCCGGCTTTAGGTTTAGCCTGCGAAGACGACCTTTTCAACGACCGACCGCAATCGCGGCGATGAGGCCAAACCCGCCCTTACACGGGTGGAGTCCACTGACGTATACTGCTCGCGACGAGACCTGAGCGTTCGCTAAGGAGGAAGCCCATGAGAGACGTTGCCGTGATCGGCGCCGGGATGACCAACTTCGGGAAGTTCCTCGATCGCAGTATGAAGGACATCGCCGGCGAGGCTATCACGGGTGCGCTCGACTCAGCAGGTGTCGACAAGTCGAAGCTCGAGGCGGCCGTTGTGGGCAACGCGACTGCGGGGCTAATTACAGGACAAGAGATGATCCGCGGGCAGGTCGTGCTGCGAGAGCTCGGCATCGGAGGTATCCCGGTCATCAACACCGAGAACGCCTGCGCGAGCTCCTCGACGGCGTTTCACGTGGCGTGGATGTACGTCGCCTCGGGGATGTATGACATGGCTCTCGCGGTAGGCATGGAGAAGTTGTATCACGAGGACAAGACGCGTTCGTTCAAGGCGATCGGCGCGGCGGTGGACGTGGAATGGGTGCAGCAGATGGCCGCTGCAGCGAAGGCAGCAAAGGAGAACGGCGACCGCGACAACCCCGCGCCGGAAGAGGGGGCGGGCGAGAAGCGCTCCATGTTCATGGACTTCTACGCGGCGTTCGCCCGGCAGCACATGCAGAGATATGGAACGACCAAGGAGCAGTTTGCACGCGTCGCCGTCAAGAACCATTACCACGGGTCCCTGAACCCACACGCGCAGTACCGCGAGGTCTACTCGCTCGAGGACGTCCTTACCTCGCCGATGGTGGCTGAGCCGCTGACGCGCCTGATGTGCTCGCCAATCGGTGACGGCGCTGCGGCGGTTGTGCTGTGCGCCGCGGACAAGGCCAAGCAGTTCACATCGAAGCCAGTATTCGTCCGCGCGTCAGTCCTCGCGTCCGGCGATGACCGGCAGCCGGGTCAGCCGGGAATCACGGAGCGCGCTGCCCAGAAGGCGTACGAGATGGCGGGCGTCGGGCCGGAGGACATAAACGTCGCAGAAGTGCATGATGCATCGGCGCCGGCCGAGCTTGTGATCTACGAGGAGCTTGGCTTTTGCAAGCCGGGCGAGGGCGGTCAGCTGATCGACTCGAAGGCAACCTACGTGGACGGGCCAATTCCGGTAAACCCAAGCGGCGGCTTAATCTCGAAGGGCCACCCAATTGGGGCGACCGGCGTGGCGCAGATCTACGAGATCTTCTCGCAGCTGCGCGGTGAGGCGGGGGACCGCCAAGTGCGCAACCCGAAAGTGGGGATGACTGAAAACGGCGGTGGGATGGTTAAAGGCGAGGCGGCAGCGCTGGCGGTGCACATCCTTTCGGTTTAGCCGAGCGGCTGCCGCAGGATGAGGCATAGGGCGGGTTGGACGTTATGGGGCAATCAAGCCGTTTCCATGCCTACCTCTCGTGCTGTGAGTAGCTTCGTGGACCGTACGAAACCCGGCCTTATGGGGCCGCGATGACCTACAACGCGATCCTCCTCGAACGCGACGGGCACGTCGCGGCTATCCGGCTGAACCGGCCGGAGAAGCACAACGCCATCAACGCCGAGATGTCCGCCGAACTGATCGAGTGCCTCGATGCGCTCGAGGCGGACGATGATGTTCGGGTTATCGTGCTGACCGGGGCGGGCGAGAAGGCGTTTTGTGCGGGCGCGGACATGGCGGAGGCGGTCGGCACCGCCGGCGATAGCCGGCGAGACGCGGCCGCTCGCGCGGCCATCCGGCTGTTGCGGGTGAGGAAACCGACAATCGCGGCGGTCAACGGTTATGCCTACGGAGGCGGGGCAGTATTCGCAATCCACTGCGATATTCGCATCTGCTCGGAAGCGGCCAAGTTCCGGTTCGTCGGGGCGACCTATGGTCTCGTGGTCGGCGCGAGTCAGCTTCCTCGCATTGTGGGCCAGGCCATCGCGAAGGAGCTTCTTTTCACGGCACGCGTCGTCGACGCAGACGGGGCGCTACGAATTGGACTGGCGAATCGTGTCGTGCCTGAGGCTGAGCTGGCGTCAGTTGTCGGCGAAATGGCTTCGGCGATTGCGCAGAACTCGCCGTCGGCGGTGATTGCGTCGAAAGAGGTGGTCGATTTGGCGACCATCATCGCAGAGGCCGGGAAGCGCGAGATGGAGCACAATCTCGCATTGCGTCAGGGGGAGGACCACCGGGAGCGATTCCGAGCGGCGGCCGAGCGCGTGATCGGCGGGCAATCGGGGTCTTAAACGTCCAGACGCAGGTTGCTGAGCGACCCGCTTACATTCCAGACGTGTCGAACGTCAGCCCTAAGACACGCTTTCCCAGCGTTCTTCCGACGCGGCGCGCTTCCGGCTCCGCGCTGTTCGCCAGCCTGCGCAGCTCCTCGATTGCCTTGGGCGTCTCGAGGTCATCAGCCAGGGCCGCGAGAACGCCGCTGCCACAGCGGCCGATCTCTTCGTCGCTCGCCTCTTCGCCGCCGCCGTTAAGCGTGTGCGAAAACTTTCGCGCAAGAGTCCGCGCGGCCGCAAGCTCTCGTCTGTCGTGGTTCCAGGGCTCGCGGTAATGGTGGCCGAGGAGGTAGAGGCGGATGGCATCGGGTGGACAGACGGGGAGCAGGTCGGCGAGGAAGACCATGTTGCCGAGCGATTTGCTCATCTTGTGCTCGCCGCAATAAAGCATGCCGGTGTGCATCCAGTGGCGCACGAAGGGCTTGCCAGTGAGGCATTCCGACTGAGCGATCTCCGCCTCGTGGTGCGGGAAAACGAGATCGCCGCCGCCGCCGTGGATGGCGAAGCTCTCGCCCAGGTACTTCATGCTCATTGCCGAGCATTCGATATGCCAGCCGGGGCGGCCCTCGGCCCAGCGCGATGGCCATGACGGCTCGCCGTCTTTCTTCGCTTGCCAGAGAACGAAGTCCAGCGGGTCGCGCTTCAGCGGGTCCGCGGGGAAGTTGCCCCGTTCGTTCGCCACCTCGAGCTGCGCGACGTACGAAAGTCCGCAGAGCTTCCCGAAGTTCGGATAGTTCTTGACGTCGAAGTAGACGTTGCCATCGGAGGCATAAGCGCAGCCTTTTGCGAGCAGGCCGTCGATAAGCCGGATGATTTCAGGGATGTGTTCCGTTGCGCGGGGCTCGCATTCTGGGGGGAGGTTGTTCAGGTGCTGCATGTCGGCCATGAATTTGGCGTATTCGCGGTCGCCGAGCTCTTTCCAGTGCATCTCTCGCGATCTGGCGCGGAGAAGAATGTCGTCGTCGATATCAGTCACGTCTCGTCCGAGAAAACGCAGATAGCGGATGAGAACGTCGAAAGCCGTGTAGGTGAAGGCATGGCCGAGGTGAGTGGTGTCGTAGGGAGTGACGCCGCATACGTAGATTCCGACGGACTGATCGGAGAGCGGTTCCTTTTTGCGGGTGAGCGTGTTGTAGAGAACGGGATCAGACATGTACGGAGTCCATCCGGAAGGCGGCAACGAGGTTGCGGACATCCGGCAGGTCATCCAGTTTTCCGATTATTCCAATCACAGGCTCGGTCCGGCTCCGATCGAGGACGAGTGTCGCGCAGTCTCGGAACTTCTGGGCCAGCAGCGACCAAGAGAGCGGGTTTTGAGGGGCGCCCCTCGGGATGTCTACACGAGGGGAGCTAATCCGTTCTCCATCAAGAAACGCCACCTGGACGACAGCGCTCCCGCCGAGGGGTGCTGATGCTGGAGGACCGTCTTCGGTGACTCGCACACGTTTCATGAGCGCGCGAACGTTAGGGCGGGCGACGGCACCGTCGTCGAACGTGGCGAGCGATACATCTCCGTCCGCGAGGGCGGCGGCGACGCAGTACTCGATGCTGAACTTGCCTTCGAGGCCAGTTTGAGGCGGCTCTTTGCGCAACACCATCATCGTACCCGGACTGACTGAGACGCGAACGCCTTCGATTGCCGCCATCTGTGGAGACACTCGGGCAGAGATTTCGAGCGCGGCGTCGATCGAGAGGTGTGTGAAGTAGCAGCATGGATAGAGCTTGACGTCGATGCCGGACGAGACAATTTCCCAAGTGTCGCCGAGGTGCTCGATCGGTGAAGGGTCGACGGGCGCTCCTCCTGAGGCGGCGTGCAGCCAGCCATCGGGCGCTTCGAGCGCTTCGTCGTCAGCAGTGAAGCCTCGCGAGGCCAGACCTGCGGCGATGACCCCGTTACGGGCTGCCCAGCCGGCGTGAAGGGGCTTGGTCATCGAGCCGAAGTTGCGGCGGGCGCCGCTGGCCAGCGACGCTGCGATGCCAAGCGTCATGCGCGTTGTATCGACATCCAGACCGAGGAGGCGAGCGCTCGCGGCCGCCGCTCCGATGGTGCCGAAGGTAGCGGTGGGATGCCAGCCGAGAGCATAGTGCCGGCCGCCGATGACCGACCCGAGCTTGCATTCGACCTCGAAGCCGAGAACGAAGGCGTCGGTCAGCTCCTCGCCGCTTGAGCCGAGCTTCTCGCCAAGCGCGAGGACGGCGGGCAGCAGAGGAACACTGGGGTGACCGCGCATGGTAACGCTAACGTCATCGAAGTCGAGCGCGTGGGCGGAGGTGCCGTTGACAAGAGCGGCCTCGAACGCGGGGGCTCGAAAGTCGTGGCCAAGGACAGCGGCCTCGCCGACCCCACCTTGCTCGCGGACCAAGGCGGCGACTTTGATGCTTGCTTCTTCACGGCTGCCCGCCAGCATCACGCCGAGCGTATCGAGGACCGCGCGGCGGGCCTGCTCTCTGGCCTCAGGAGGTATCGCGGCAGTTGGGGTTGACGCGACGAATTCGGCGATCCGGTGCGTGATCTTCACGGCGGAATGTTAGCATAGCGCGGGCCACCCACGGTTGCTTTCGCTGAGAATCGACCGCGTCTTGAAGTTGACGACCCAAGACACTGAACCATCGCCGGCAGTTGCCTCGCGAATCATCGCGGTAGTAAATTGCAGAGCGCGAGGCATCCTGTGGCTGAAACATTATTGGGCGTGAAGGTTGGCGATCGCGCCGAATTCGAGAGGACTGTAAGCGTCGAAGACATCGCGCGGTTTGCGGAGGTAACCGGCGACACCAATCCGCTGCACCAAGACGCCGACTATGCGGCGAAGACGCGGTTCGGAGAGTGCATCGCCCATGGCATGCTGAGCGCCGGCTTCATCTCGGCGGCGCTTGGGACGAGGCTGGCGCCGGGTTGCTGTGTCGTGTACCTGAGCCAGAGCCTCCGCTTTCTGCGGCCCGTGAGGATCGGCGACACCATCAAGGCGGTGGCAGAGGTTAAGGGCATAGAGCTGGAAAAGCGGATGGCCACGATCGAGACGGACTGCTTCAACCAGAACGGCGAGGCCGTCGTGAAGGGGGAAGCTGTCGTCCTGTTGGACCCGGTTTCCGCGTAGCAGGTGTTTAACGATTGCAAGCCATCGCCAAAGACACGCCTCCGAGGCGTCTCTAGACGAGGGCATCTGACTGGAGGCAACTGTGGGTAGGCTCGACGGAAAGAGTGTGATAGTGACGGGCGCGAGCCGTGGCATTGGCGCGGAGATCGCCCGCGTCTTCGCGGCCGAGGGCGGGCGGGTAGTCTGTGCGGCACGGACCCTGCGCGAGGGGGACCACCAGTTCGAGGGTTCGCTTGAGAGTACAGTCGGCGGGATCAAGGAGAGCGGCGGCGAAGCGACCGCCGTGGCCGCCAACATTTCGGAGCCGGAGGATTGCCAGAAGCTCGTGCAGACAGCTCGCCAGACGTACGGTCCGATTGATGTGCTGGTAAACAACGCTGCGCTGACATACTTCGTGCCTGTGAAAGACTATCCGTTGAACCGCTGGATGCGTTCCTGGGCCGTGAATTTCCACGCCCCGTTCATTCTCAGCCAGCTTGTGCTAGAGGATATGATCTCGAGGGGAAGCGGGAGCATCGTGAACATTTCGTCTGGTGCGGCGATCGGCCCCGGCCGAGGTCCATACGGCAACGATCCACGCTGGCTCGGCGGCGGCACCTGCTATGGCGCCGAGAAGGCGGCGCTCGAGCGGTTCACACAGGGACTGGCCGCCGAAGTGTATCAGTACGGCATCTCGGTCTCCTGCGTGTCACCCTCGCAGGTCGTGCCGACGCCGGGCACAGTACACCACCGCCTCGTGCGCGGTCTGGACGATCCTGCGGGCGAGCCGCCTGAGTTGATGGCGAAAGCCGCCCTCGTTCTTGCGAGTGAGCCACCGGAGAAGGTGAGCGGGGTCGTAACTTACAGCCAGACGCTCCTCAAGCAGTACGGCCTGATCGATGACGGCAAGGGGATAGGGTTTGAGGTGGCAGGCAGCGGATACAGCCAAATTTAGTTGTCAGTTATCAGCCGTCAGTGGTCAGCTATTCTGATGAACGGCGGATGACTCGTAAAACGCGAGTGGGAAACTTCTTCGAAGACTTTGTCGTGGGGAAGACGATTCACCACGCCGTCCCCCGCACCGTAACTGAAGGTGATCTCGCCCTCTACATCGCGCTGACGGGAGACCGGCGGCCGCTACATTGCTCGCGCGAATTCGCGCGCTCGCTTGGGTTCGAGCGAGAAGTAGTTCACGACATGCTCGTCTTCCACATTGTATTCGGGCGGGCGGTGCCGGACGTCTCGCTGAACTCGCCGGCGAACCTTGGCTACGCCGACGTCCGCTTTCTGAGCACCGTTTACCCCGGCGACACCCTGCGCGCGGAGACAGAAGTCATCGGCAAGCGCGAGACGTCCCGGCCGGACGTCGGGATCGTGTGGGTGCACACCCGCGGCTTCAATCAGCGGGAAGAGCCGGTGCTTCAGTTCTATCGCTGGGCGATGGTGAACAAGCGCGAGCCGGGAGTAAACTCGGGCGCCGATGACGCGCCGGAGCTACCACGTCAGGTCGCGGTGGAGAATCTTCACGTGCCCCCAGTGCTGGATCTCGCGCGGTTCGATCCACAGATCACGGCGAGCCGCTTCTTCTGGGAGGACTACGAGCCGGGAGAACTTATCCTCCATCCTCAGGGGCTGACTATCGAGGATGCCGAGCACCAGATGGCGACGCGGCTATACCAGAACAACGCGCGGGTGCACTTCAATGAGCTGCTCCAGAAGAAATCGAAGCTTGGCAGGCGGATCATCTACGGTGGGCACATCATCTCGTTGGCGCACGCGATCTCAAACGACGGGCTCGAGAATGTGATCCGAATTCTCGGCTTCAATGCCGGTACGCACGCAAACCCGACTGTCGGGGGCGACACCTTGTTCGCGTGGACGAAGGTTCTCGAGCGTATCGACCTCGGGCGCGGGGACGCGGGCGCGCTGCGGTTGCGGCTGGTCGGCGTGAAGAACCTCGATCCGAGCGAAGAGCCCATCGAGGCGCGGGTGAAGGATCCGGAGACGGGACGAGAGTCGCACCACCCCAATGTTGTGCTGGATTTGGACTACACGGTGCTGATACCGAGGAATAGGTAGCGCATTGGAATCGAGCTCGAGGTATCGACGCGGGCCGCGCTCCGGTGCTGTTCACACTCCGCCACCCCGCCAGATTCCGTCGCGAAGCTGCAATCCGTCGCGCTCAAACCGGTCGACGCTCAGAATGACGAAACGGCGTGGCCCATGCTAGAAGGCGAAAACATTACCCTGCGTCCGGTCCGCGAGGCGGACCTCGACCGGCTACGCGAGCTCGACCTCGATCTCGACAGCCGTGGCGACTACTGGCCCCTAAGCATTATGTCGGAGGTGACGTACAGGGACGAATTCTCGCGCACCGGCTTCTGGGGCGAGAACTTCGGCCGGCTCCTGATGATCGATGCGAAACGCAATATCATCGGCGAGATCATGTACTTCAAGACCGTGCCATATATGGAAGAATTCGAGATCGGCTACCGCCTCTTCGGAAAGGAGCACTGGGGAAAGGGCGCTACAACCGAGGCCCTTCAGCTCCTTACGCGATACCTGTTCGATAGTAAGAATATCAACCGTATTCGGCTATGCATTGATGTCGAGAACGCGGGGTCGCTGAAGGTCGCGGAGAAGGGCGGCTACAGGCACGAAGGGACGATGCGCGGCTGCATGTTCCACCGTGGGCGGCATCACGACATGCAGCTGTATGCGATCACTCGCGGCGAGCTGCCGCCCACGTAAGCGGTCACGACCGCGGTAAACGGTGGTCGGCCGAGGGAAGGGCAGGAGGGATGGCGTGGGGTTCGGTCTGGTACCAATAGGCGGTTGACGAGTAGTCATGCGACAAGTGGTTGGCGTGGCCATGCTCGATCGTCACGCGGATCGATTTGCGGAAATGGACCGGGTCTTCGATGTGGAAGCGGTAGACCGACTGCTTGCCCTTGTAGAGCCAGCCTTCACCTCCGGTCGAGGCCAGGGGTTGGCCGTGATAGGGCGTCCAGAACTCAGTTAGCGGACTCCAGGCGGTATTGAAGTAGTCTTCCGTGCCCGTCCCATGGAGGGTCGGCCTGACATCCCCGTCGATGAAGATCATGTCGTCGCCCTCGCCGTACCAGTCGTTCTTGAGGCGCCGCCGGCAATCGACATTCAGGTTGCACCCGACGTACTGCCCGCGCCCCTCCGCCTCGAGAATCACGTAGTTATCCTCACCGCTCATGTTCGGCGTTGAGAAGACTTCGCGACGGTAATCCTGCTCATCCTCGAAGCGCCGATCGTCGTCGCCCCAGCCCACCGTTGGATACTCGGATCGCCACTGAGCGTGGAAGAGGCCGACGTTTTCGAGAGGACGCTCAAAGGTCTCGTAGTCGATGTAGAAATAGACGACGAGCCGCCGGTCGCCTTCGTTTGTGAGCTCGACCCGAGCGTCGCGGTTGAAAGGCATCGGGAAGTAACAGTTGAAGCCCCGTCCGTCGCGTGGGCTCATGGTCAGGGGAAGAGACCAGAACTCCCGGATCACACCGTGGCCTACGCCGAAGAAATCGCCAGTCGGCGCCTCCACGCACGGCGTCTCGGCGCCGTCCCAGAACATCCTCAGGACGCTCAGGCGAGGGTACGATTCCTCGCGTGACGCGAGCGTCATCCAGACGTGTCGTATGGCACCCGGGCTAGCGATGTCCGCTAAGGTGCGCGTCTCGCCGGGTTGGAGCAGCCAGAAGTCCGCGTTCCCTCCCGACGTGTCGTATGAGGATGCCCGACCGCGGCGGGCATCACTCAGGAACGGTAGCGACGAGAGCGACGATCTTCCGATCATCGCGGGATCAGCGTTCGAGCACGGTGCCGTCGTACAGCTTGACGACTCGCACACCGCCGGGTGGGGCCGCCTGCACGCACAGCTCGCAGAGCACGCACTCATCGAGGTTCTCCTCGACAATCGTCGCTGAGCCGTCGGGCGCCTGCGCGAAGATGTTCACGGGGCAGACCTCAGCGAGCTTGTTCGCCAGCTCTCGGTCGCCCGCGACTTCGCGCGTCATGTCGACGCGGATGAACATCGCGGGCATTAAACGCTCACCATTAGTTGTTCGCAAGGAAGGTTGCGAGGCCCTCTGCCATATCGTGCGGGTTCTCGACCTGGAGAAGGTGCGCAGCCCCCGGGAGCACGAACGGCTTTGCGTTCGGGAACCATTCGAGCACGCGCTCGTGGATCTCGCTGTAAGTGGGTAGGCCGATAGCGGCATCGGTATTCGCGCCCAGGACCGAGAGGACAGGCTGCGTGATACGCGCGGCGTCCTCCTTGGCGAACAGCCACTCTGCGATAGCGGGGAATTCACCCGTGAAAAACGCGTCCGCGTCGGCGGCGGCCTGTTCCATGGCGCCAGGCAGCCGGGTTTCAACGCTGCGACGATAGTCCTTGCCGCACACTTCCCGCAGGAAGCTATCGACGGCGCCCGCCCTGTCGCCAGACTCATACATCGGGACAGACGCCCCGAGCGCCTCGATGAGCGCGCCACCGCTGGGAACGTCAAGCAGAGCAGGCTCGAGCAGTGTAAGCGACCGCACAGCATCGGGAGCATCAAGGGCGAGCTGGATGCCGATAACGGCACCCGACGAGTGCCCCACGACATGACCGGGCGCCGCATCGAGGTTCCGCAACAGCGCCAGGCAATCGGCCGCGTGCTCGGAAACCGACAGCGGACCGTCCGGCCGGCCGCTGCCGGCGTATCCGCGCCGGTGATAGCCGATGAACCTGTAGTCCTTGAGGGCAGGTTCAGCCATCAACGGCCGGTATGTATCACCCATGTGCGCACCGTGGATGAAGACGACCGGGTCTCCGGAGCCCCGGGTTTCGTATTCCAGCGAGATGCCGTCGATGTTCGCTTGCTCCATTTCAAGAAGCCTCCTTCTCACGCCTGTCGAATGAGATTCATGACAGCCGCTGCTTGACTAGCTCCGGGATTTGCGCGATCTCCTCCGCTACCGAGATGCCGGCGTCGTTCAGGCGGCGGATCTTCTCGCTCGCCGTGTCCTGTTTGCCCTCGACGATCGTCCCGGCGTGACCGAAGCGCATGCCGGGCATGGCGTCCATGAAGCGGCCGGCCATGAAGGCGATGATCGGCAGGCGCGAGTTGTTCGCCTTCACCCACTCGGCGAGCTGCGCCTCCATCGGGCCGCCGGGCTCGGAGTAGATGACGATGGCGTGCGTCTCCGGGTCGGCCTCGAAGAACGGCATCAGCTCGGCGTAGGTCGAGCCAATGATCGCGTCGCCGCCGATACTCACGGTCGTGCTCTGACCGAAACCGGCTGCGGTGAGCGAGTTCGAGATCTCGGTGGCCATGCCGCCGCTGCGTGACATAACGCCGATATGCCCCAGCCGGTAAGCCTGGTTCGTGTTCGCCGCTGGGCCCCCGATGCCACCCATCTTCGACTCGCCCGGTGAGATAATGCCGAGGCAGTTCGGGCCGATGACGCGCGCGCCCTTCATGTCGGCGAACTCAACGATCTGCGCGACCTCGGCCCGAGGCACGCGCTCCGTCACGATCACGAGCAGGCGGATGCCGTTCTCAAGCGCCTCGAACGCCGCGTCGCGGACGAATGCGGGCGGGACGGTGAGCACAGAGCCGTCTACGCGCTGGTTCGACGTAATCTCGCGGACCGTATCGTAGACGGGCACGCCGTAGACGTCCCGCCCGCCGCGCCCCGGCGTCACGCCGCCGACGACCTTCGAACCGTAATCGAGGCACTCGCGGGTCATGTTCACGGCCTCGCGGCCGGTGATGCCCTGAATGATGAAGGTTGTGTTTTCGTCGATCAGGATGGACATTGGCCCTCACCCCCTCCGCGTTTGCGGAGACCCCTCTCCCGGGGACGCCTGTGGCGCGGGAGAGGGGTGGAGATGGCCTGTTCTATTTTGGCGAGCGCGAGGATGAGATCTTCTTCAACGAGACTCGCGGACAATCTGACGCAGCGAATTCCCATCGACTCGAGGATGGTTTGTCGCTGCTCGTCTGCGACGGGGCACGCGTCATGAATGTCTCCGTCGATTTCGACTGCGAGCCTAATCGGCGGACAGTGGAAATCGAGGACGAAACGATCAATCGGGTGCTGCCTGCGAAACTTCAAGCCTAACCACCGCCCGCCGCGCCGCACTTGCCAAAGGATTTGCTCTGAGGTAGTCGAACGTGATCTGAGGTCGCCGCTTGCTTAACGGTCGGGAACACGGTGCGTGGCTGCCCCGGTGGGCCCCGACGAATTCTCACCCCTCTCCCAGGTGGCGGGGTGGGGATGGCGGACGCGGGAGAGGGGTCGCCCGCAGGGCGGGGGTGAGGGCTCAGCATAACCTCGTCGGACATCGCAGCTATTCGCCGGGCGTCTTACGCGGCGGCATCGTAAGGCCTTCCACCATGAACCTTCTCGAGCGACGGAAACTCCCCGACGATCGTCCGCAAGTGCGGGATCGAACCCTCACGCACCTCCGCGTCGTTCGCCGCGAGAATCCTCCCGCCGTATCCCTTCGTCGTCTCAAATATCTTCGAGGCGTACTCGTAGTACATGTCCACGTCGTTCACGTCAAACTGGGCGATCACGTACGCAGGCATCTAAGTACCCGTCTTCTCGACCGCCCGGCGTGCCGCTTCTGACATCGAGACCGAGCGGTCGCAGTACTCGACGCCGTACTTGCCGAGGATCTTGAAGGCGTCGGCCTCCCAGGAGCCGGGGATGCGGAAGATGCTGATCTTCTGCGCCGGGTCGTGGCCGGACTCGACTACGCCCTTGATGACGCCGCGGGCGACGATATCCGCGCGGGTGTTCGAGACGACGTTCATGATGACGGCGATCCTATCGACGCCGGGCTTGCTGAGGATGAGCTTCGTCAGCTCCATCGCTTTCTTGACGCTCGGGTTGCCGCCTATCTCGCAGTAGTTGGCTGGCTTGCCGCCGTACTTCTGGACGGCGTCGAAGATCGTCAGCGAGCCGCCACCGGCGCCGATGACGAGCCCGAGGTTACCGTCGAACTCGACGACGCGGCCCGCGACGCCGCGGTGGTCGACGGCGTCGACCTGCGCGCCCCGAATCTCGAACTCCGTCGGTGGGCGCCCCTGGCGGGTCTCGTCCGGCGAGATGCCGAGCTCATTGAGGATCGCCTGATGGCGCTCTCGCGCCTCGTCCTCCATGTCGAGGTGGCAGTC
>Ga0209376_1001026_pt1 | contig 29645 bp, 28 predicted proteins | sample GraSoiAngelo_134_FD_185891 | JGI IMG/M metagenome (GOLD analysis project Ga0209376, IMG submission 185891) | Grasslands soil microbial communities from the Angelo Coastal Reserve, California, USA - 14_0929_05_30cm (SPAdes) (version 2) | ecosystem: Environmental > Terrestrial > Soil > Grasslands ... | reverse complement strand
CGACGGGTCGTTCACCCTCCCGTGACGTCCCCGTGTTAACCGGGGTCCTGACCGTCGAGTTCAGCGGTTGGATCCCCGGCAACGGCAAGTCGGCTCGCCCCTCCCGAACCCGCCGGCCGGCGGCGCGGTGACCGGGCGTGGAGAGCGGGTGTTACGTTTCCGAAAAATCAGACCCTCGTGTGTTGCGCTGCCTGACGCCTTCTGATAGTGGGTTGACATGGCCGAGCGCGACGTCCTGATCGTCGACGACGACGCTCAAGCGGGCGACCTCCTCTGCCAGATTTTCGGGGCGGCGGGCTACCCTTGCCGACTCGTCGGCGACGGCGGAGAGGCTCTGGAGGTCTTCAAGGTCTGGCGACCGCCGCTCGTCGTGACCGACGTCCTCCACCCGGGAATAACCGGGATCGAGCTTCTCCGACAGGTGCGCGCGGTCGACGGCGACGTGGCCGTGATCGTGCAGAGCGGCGCTGCCGGCGTCAAGACGGCGATCGCCAGTCTGAAGCTCGGCGCGCATGCCTTCCTCTTGAAGCCCATCAACATCGACGAGCTCCTCATCGCCAGCGAGCGCGCGCTGGAGCGCCGTCAGCTCCTGATCGAACGCCGCCAGCATCAGCGGGCTCACGGGCAACGCCAGGAGGCGCCGCGCGAGGTTCTGATCGTCGAGCACGACCGCCAAATCCGCGAGTTGTTGCGTCAGATCTTCCTCAGCGCGGGCTACACGTGCCTGCTGGCCAGCGACGGCGACAAAGGGCTCGAAGTGTTTCGAAAGGCGCGACCGCCGCTGATCGTCACCGAACTCAATATACCGGCGCCGCTGATGGTCACCGAACGCAATATCCCGGTGACATGTGGCGGTGAGAAGATAACCGGCGCGGGTATCGGGTTGCTCAGGCTGGTCCGCCAGGAGGATCCAGACGCGGCGGTCCTTGTCCTCGGCGGGAAGATGGACTTGAAGATCCATGCCGCGTGCCTGAAACTCGGCGCGTACGCTCACCTCTGGAAACCCGTGCTCATGGACGAGCTGCTGATCGCCGCTGAGCGAGCCATCGAACGGCGCCAGCTCCTGATCGAGCGCCGCCAGCGCTAGGAGGGATCCTAGTTCCCGCCGCTGGCCGCCGCTTCGACGACGGGCCGGGGCTCCCGGAGCTGCTCCCGCCCGGCCGCTGGATCAGTCAACCGCCGCACCGTTCCCGGCCGGTCGTCGACGGGTCGTTCATCTTCCCGTGAGCCGGCTCTATCTCTCCACGGCGAAGGACGAGATCGCGCGGCGGCGGGCCCTCGTCCCCACGGGCCAGGTCGTCGAAGCGTGGCCCGACCTCGTCGAGCCCGGCGCGTTCTGGCTCGGCGACGAGTCGAAGGCGCTCCTCGAGCGTGACGGCCCGCCGATCCCCGTCAGGCTCGCGTTGCCCACCGACCGCGTGGAGGTCTATTACGGCCCGCAGCTGACCGACGTCGAGTCGCTCCCCCGCGAGGAATCCCTGCGGGCGCGGGTCGTGTCCGGGCGCGGCATCGCCGCCGCGTGGATCACCCTGGACCGCTTCGGCCACCGCAACACCTTCGAGCCCCAGTCGCCGGCCGATCCGGTCTTCAACCTCCGGCGGGTCGGCGGCGGCAAGGGCCATCTCTGGCGGCTGTTCCGAACGAAGCAGGATGCGATCGTCTACATGGTCGAGGCCTACGGGAGGGAGGCCGAGGGCGCCGAGTGGGCGCGGGCCCTCACGATCGAGGGCTTCGAGGACCTCGTCAAGCGCCACGCGAGCGCCCTCGACGGACCTCCCCCATGACCACGGCGCTCGACATGCCGGCCGCGCAGGATCGGCGGGAGCGCGTGTACCGGGTCGTCCGCGCGATCAGCCGTTTCTGGCTCTGGTTCTTCTTCAAGTCGGTGGACGTGCGCCATCCCGAGCGCGTGCCCGACGCCGGCCCGGTGCTCCTCTGCATCAATCACCCGAACAATTTCATCGACTCGCTGCTCGTCGGAGCGGCTATCCGGCGGAAGGTCCACTACCTTGCCACCGCCGGGCTCTTCCACCGCCGACTCGTCGCGGCGTTTCTCCGGGCCTGCGGGGCGATCCCCGTCTACCGCAGGCAGGACGATCCGGACCGCATGGAGAAGAACACCGACACGTTCGCGGCGTGTGCCGACGCGCTCGCCGAGGGCCGCGTCATCGCGATCTACCCGGAGGGGACGACGCACGCAGAGGCGCGCGTCCGGCGCATCAAGACGGGCGCGGCGCGCATCGCGCTCGCGCACGAGGCCGAGCACCCGGGCGCGCTCCGCCTGATTCCCGTCGGGCTCACCTTCGACGCGCGCAAGTCATTCCGGGCGCGCGTGCTCGTCTCGTTCGGCCCGCCCGTGCCCGTGACGCCGTACCGCGAGGCGTACCGCCAGGATCCGGTGGCGGCCGTGGAGGCGCTCACGACCGCCGTCCAGTGGGCGATGGAGGCCGAGGTGGTGCACGTCGAGCGGATCGACGCGACCCAGCTCGTGCGCGCCGTCGAGGAGCTCTACCGCGACGAGCTGGGGCGCGAGCTCACGGAGGAGGGCGGGGTCCCGCGCAAGCGGATCGACCCGATTCGCCTCTCGCGGGCCATCGTGGGCGCGGTGAGCCACTTCCGGGCGCGCGATCCCGCGCGCGTCGAGCGGCTCTGGCAGCGGATCGAGGGCTACCGCGCGCTGCTCGCGGAGTACCACGTCAAGGACGAAGCGGTGCGAGCGCGGCTCGATGCGCCGCGGCGCGCGCGCCGGCTTCGGCTGGGCTGGCAAGCCGTCGTCGGCCTTCCCCTCTTCGCCTACGGCGCCTCGGTGAACTTCCTCCCGTACTGGATCCCGCGCTGGACGGCGCGCCGGATGGCGCGGAAGGAGACGGACTACGCGACGTGGCGGTTCCTGGCGTCGGTGGTCGCGTATCCCCTCTTCTGGGGGACCGAGGTCTGGCTGGTCGCCCGGGTGCTCGGCGCGGCGTGGGCGCTGGCCTTCGCCCTGTCGCTCCCGCTCTCGGGCGCCGTCGCCTACCGGTACTGGGTGGGCGCCGGGCGCCTCAGGAGCCGCCTGCGACTCAACGTCCTCACGCTCACACGGGAGCACGTCGCCCGGCGGCTCACGGCCGAGCGGCAGGCGATCATCACCGAGTTCGAGCGCGCCAAGGCCGAGTATCTGGCCGACACGAAGGGGAGCTCGTTTTGACCGTTCGCCTGCTCGAGGAGATGTCCTCGCCGGCGCTCGACGCGCTCGACCGCGCACGGACCGTGATCGTCCTGACCGTGAGTCCGCTCGAGGAGCACGGTCCGCACCTGCCCGTCGGCGTGGACGCGATCGCCGCGCGACACTTCGCGGAGTCCATCGCCGAGCGCCTGGTGGCGGCGCGGCCAGGCTGGACGGTCGTGCTGGCGCCGACGCTCCACCTCGGCACCTTCACGTTCGACGCCACGGGGACCATCAGCGTGCGCCAGCGCGTCGTACGCGACGCGCTCGTGGACTACGGGGCGTCGCTCGCCCGCGCCGGCTTCCGCTACATCCTCGTCGCGAACGGCCACGCCGGGCCCGGCCATCTCGCGGCACTCGACGAGGCGGCCGCGGCCGTGTCCGGACGGTACGGGATCACGATGGCGTCGTTCACGGGCCACCTCGCGTGGCAGTTCCTGCGTGGACGCTACCTCGACAAGATCGGAGCGGCGCTCGGCCGCCCGCTCTCGGACGAGGAGCGCCAGGCGTTCGCGGAGGACGCCCACGGCGGCTGGTGGGAGACCTCGCTGATGCTGCTCGTCCGCCCGGACCTCGTGGACGGGGCCTACCGGGCGCTCCCACCGGCGCGCTACCCGCTCGCGGCGCGCGTGCTGCCGAACTACCCGCTGAGGAATGGCGGCCGTGGCTACGTCGGCCACCCTGCGCTGGCCGATCCGGCCTTCGCCAAGGCAACGACCGAGGTCCTGATCGCCGAAACGATGGCGCTGATCGAGGGTCTGCTCGAGGGCCGGATTCGTCCCGCCGACCGCCGCTCGCCCTTCTTCGCGCTCCCGTTCTTTCGCACCGACTTCTGGCCTCTCGCGACGACGGCCCTGGCGCTGATCGCCGCGGCGGCGATCGCCCTGTTAGTGAGGAGATCGGATCGATGAGCGCAGCCAGGTCGCTAGGATGAGACGCGACATGCTGAACGGAGCCGTTGCCGGACGGAGCCACTTCGTGCCCACGGCACGCCGCCCACGGAGTGTGCCGGCCCCGCGGCGCTCGCTACAATGATCGACCTCGACGCCAAGGACGGCGTCGCGTGGCTCCGCCTCAACCGCCCCGCGGCGCTCAACGCGCTCGACCGTTCCCTCACGGGAGCCCTCGAGCAGACGCTCGCGCGCGTGGCCGCGATGGATGACGTCACGGTCCTCGTCGTCACCGGCCGCGGGCGCGCCTTCTGCGCCGGCAACGACCTCGCCGAGATGACGACGCTCACCGGGGACGAGGCGGAAGCCCTGGCAACCCGGCAGGCCGCGCTCCTCGACCGCTTCGCCCACCTGCCGCAGGTGACGATCGCCGCGATCGACGGCTGGGCCCTCGGCGGCGGCCTCATGCTCGCGGCGGCACAGGACCTCCGCGTGGCCTCCGACCGCGCACGCTTCGGCCTCCCCGAAGTCACGCTGGGCTTCAACCCCGCCTACGGCATCGCCCGTCTGCTCGACGTCGTGGCCGGGGGGTGGGCGTGTGAGCTCCTGCTGACCGGCCGGACGATCCACGCGAGCGAGGCGCTTCGCATGGGTCTCGTCAATCGCGTCGTCGCGCCGCCGACGCTCGAGGCGAGCGTCGCCGCGCTGGCGGCGGACATCGCGCGCGCACCCCGCGCGAGCCTCGCGGCGACGAAGGAGGTCGTCGCGGCTATCCGGAGAGGCGAGCGGGACCGCAGCCCTGAGGCGTACGGCGCCGCGCTCCGCACGAGCCCAGAAGCGCGCGCACGGATCCGCGCCTTCGTGGAGCGGAAGCGGAGGGCGAGCCGCTGAGGCGCGCGGCGCCGCGCGGACGCCGTTACGCCCTGGTCCGGTGCATCTGTGCGTCGGCCTCGCGGAGCAGCTCATCGGGCGTGTCCGGAGGCGACGGACTGTAGGCGACTCCGACACTACAGCGGATGTGGTCGACCGGCAGGCCGCGCTTTCCCGCCAGTTGTGCGATCCGGTCCCGCACGCGAGCCGTCACGATGTCGGTCGCGCCGGGCCCCGCATCCGGGAAGAAGACCGCGAATTCGTCGCTCCCGTGGCGTGCGAGGAGGTCCGTGGTGCGCGTCGCCTCGACGAGCGCGTCGGCCACGGCCCGCAGGACGTCGTCGCCGACGCCATAGCCAAAGCGGTCGTTGATCGCCCTCAGCTGAACGATGTCGAGCACGAGCATCAGCGCGCCGGTTCCCCGCCGGCGGGCCACGGCGGCGAGGCGTTTGTACTGGTCGTCGAACGCGCGGCGGCTCGCGAGCCCCGTCACCGGGTCGGGCGCGTATCGGGACAGCCGGCGGTCGGTCTCGGCGAGCCGCCCGGCCACCGTCCGGAGCAGGGCCAGCGCGAGCCTGACCGAGGTCTCAAGCACGCGCAGGAAGTCGTTCCGGTTGAGCACGAGGCAGTGCGTCCGCTCGATGGCCACCACCGTCGCCGACCGCGCTCGGTTGCGGATGACGGCGAGCTCACCCAGGATCTCGCCTTCGCCGAACTCGCTCAGGATCACCTCCGTGGGGCTGCCGGGGGCGGTCTCGAGCGCGCGGGCGCGACCCGCGAGGATCACGAAGAGGCGGTCGGGCGGGTCGCTCTCCTGGATGATCGAGTGGCCCGCGGCGAAGACCTCCTCGGACGCCTGCGCGATCAGCAGCTCGCGCTCCTCGTTCGTGAGTGACCCGAAGAGCGGCACCGACGCGAGCAGGCTCGCGCGGCGGGACCGGAGGTCGACGCGGTCGGCGTCCTCGGCCGGCCGCGCCCGCAGGCCACGCGTTGCGTCGGAGGCCACCCGCGTGCGCGAGAGCCAGGCGCGAACCCGCGCCCGCAGCATCGGCGGGCTGAAGGGCCGGGCGAGGTAGTCGGTGGAGGCCGCCTCGGCCGGGGCGACGACGTCAGCCGCCTCGGAGCCGTCCGCGAGCACGACGACGGGAAGGTTTCCCCGGCCGAGGCGTGCGCGCAGCGTGGCGAGCGCGCCCTCACCGGCGAGCAGCCCGCGGTCGATGATCGCGAGGTCCGGCCGGAGCTCCGACCCCCGGCTGAGCACGGCCGACATGTCCGCGAGGCGGAGCAGAACGAGAGCATCCTCGCCCAGGACCTCCTCGATCGCGGCGATCTCCTTGTCGTCGCCGCTGACGACCAGCACGCGCCCGCCCGCGATCTGCCGGTGCTGGAGCGCGGAGGCGGCGCCCACGTCGCGCGCGGAGCCGTTGCCGGAGAGCTCGAGCTCGAGGCCCTCGCGCGCCGCGAGCACCTCGAGCGCCGCCCCGCGCGAGACCGCGCGCGCCCGCGCCTCGGACTCGATGCGCTCCATGATCGTATCGTCGTGCTGCGGGTCGTGGTGGAAGAGGGCCAGGCGACGCGCGCCCGCCGCCAGCGCGACGTCGACCGCGTACTCGAGGGGACTGTGTCCCCAGCCGACCTTGCTCCGGTACTCCTCCTCGGTGTACTGCGCGTCGTGGATGACCAGGTCGGCGCCGCGCATGAACGCGATGTGACGCTCATCACCCGGGTGCTGCGACACCCGGCCCGGCACACTCCAGAACGGCTCGTGGTCAGTCATATAGGCCAGGGTCGCACCGCCGCTCGACAGCCGGTACGCGATCGTGGGCGCGGTGTGGTTCAGGTACTGCGTCTCCACCAGCACGTCGCCGACGCGGAGGAAGCCCTCGTCGAGCTCGGTGTAGTGGATGCGGCTCTGCAGCTCGCGGAGTTTCACGGGGAAATACGAATACTCCATCTGCCCGGCCATCGCCTCCTCGAGCCCGCGCTGGAAACCGAGGGGCGCGTAGATGTTCAGCTCGGCGCCGGGCCGAAAGGCGGGGACGAAGAACGGGAAGCCCTGGATGTGGTCCCAGTGCGTGTGGCCGATGAAGAGGTGGATCCGCATCGGCTGCGGCATCGTCCGAACGAGGTGCAGGCCGAGCCCGCGGGCGCCGGTGCCACAGTCGAGGACGATGACGGTCCCGTCGGCGGCGCGCACCTCGGTGCACGACGTGTTGCCGCCGTAGACGGCCGTCGTGCGTCCGGGCGTGGCGATGGAGCCGCGGGTCCCCCAAAAGCGCACGTACATGGTAAGTCTTACGACTATCACACCGGCGCCGGCTTTGGAAATTCGGGCGTCCGGGCGCGCCGAACCGGCCCGCGCCGGAGTGTGATACAAAGCGGCGGGTGACCAAGCGCGGACGCGCAAGGAGGACGTCATGAGGACGACTCGGCGAAGCTTTCTGAGGCTGGTGGGCGCCGGAGCTGCCGCGGCGACGGTCCGGCTCGACGCTCCACCAGCGTTCGCGCAGGCCGGCCACCCGGTGAAGCTCGGCGTGCTCACGATCCGTGCGGGCATCGCGGCCCCGGTGGGCGCCGCTGGATTGCGCGGGACCGAGTGGTGGCTCGAGCGCGTCAACCGGGCCGGGGGGATCCTCGGGCGTCCCGTGCAGCTGGTCGTCGAAGAGGAATCGAACCCCAAGGACACCGTCGAGCGCTACCGGAAGCTCGTCCTCCAGGACAAGGTGGAGGCGGTGCTCGGCGGCATCTCGACCGGAGTGACGCTGGCGCTCGGCCCGGTGGCCGAGGACCTCGGGACACCATGGCTCTCGTGGGACGGCACCACGCAGAAGGGCGTCGAGGAAACGATGCCGAACCCCCGTTGGGCCTTCAAGAGCGTGGACAACGAGGTCGAGGCCATCGTCGCCGGCATGCTCACCGCCAGGCACTTCAAGGGGATCAAAACCGTCGCCGGCATCGGGAACGACTACTCCTACGGCCACGACTGCTGGCAGGCCTACCAGGCCGTCCTCAAGCGATACACGCCGGACGTGAAGTTCGTGCTCGAGCTTTTTCCCAAGCTCGGCGTCACGGACTTCACCTCGCACCTCGCCGCCATCCAGCAGTCGAGGGCGGACCTCCTCATGTGCTCGTTCTGGTCGGGCGACGCGACGATCATCCTGAAGCAAGCGGCCGCGGTCGACCTCTTCAAGACGATGAAGGGCGCGTTCACCACGGCGGGCGGCGTCCACGATTCGCTCAAGAAGAACTTCACGCCCGAAGGGTTGCTGCTCGGCTACAACACGATGTACTTCGACGATCCGAAGGGCTCGGCGCTCCTCAAGCAGTTCGTCCGCGAGTACAAGGCGAAGTACGCCGAGTACCCGCCGTACGAGTGCGACCACGCCTACTTCTGTGCCGAGTCGTACAAGGCCGCCGTCGAGAAGGCCGCCGCGGGGAGCACGAAGTGGCCCGAGAAGGCGACCGTCGTCCGGGCGCTCGAGGGCATCGAGGTCGAGTCACTCTCGGGGCGGCGCAGCTGGCGCGAGGACCACGTCCACATGTGCAACTTCTACCAAGGGATCACGACGCACAAGAACCCCTACGACTTCGTCACGATCGACCCGGTCGAGGTCGTCTCGACGAAGGTGGCGATGAAGCCCGCCGGCACGAAGCTCTTCGACTGGATCAACTCCTGGAAGATCTAGCGCGGGCCGTCGTCAATGTCGTGCTCAGCGGGGTGTTCCACGGGAGCATCCTCTTCCTGGTGTCGGCGGGGCTTCAAGTCGTCTTCGGCGTGCAGAAGATCTTCAACCTCGCGTGCGGCTCCTTCTACGCGCTCGGCGCCTACGTCGGGGTCTCCGCGGTCGGCTGGTACGTGGGGGCGGGCGGGCCGCCCGCGCTGTTCATCGCGCCGCTGGCCGTCGCGGGGCTCGCCGTGGGCGCGGTCGGTGTCCCCGTCGAGCGCGGACTCCTCCGCTTCGTCTACGACCGCGACGAGACCTTCCAGCTCCTCTTGACCTTCGCCATCGTCCTCATGATGGAGGACGCGATCCGGATGACGTGGGGCACGTCGCCCCGCTCCACCTCCGGCCTCTACCTGACCTACGGTCGCGTGGGCGTCCTGGGGACGACGGTGCCCGTGTACAACCTGATCGTGATCGGCGCCAGTCTCGCCATCGCCGTGCTCATCGGCTGGCTCCTGACCCGCACCACCTTCGGCTGGATCATCCGCGCCAGCGCCGACAACCGGGAGATGACGGAGGCGCTCGGCGTGGACATGCGGCGCCTCCACACGACGGTCTTCACGCTCGGCACGGCCCTGGGCACCCTGGGCGGCGCGCTCGTCATTCCGGCGACGGCGGCGATGAGCGAGATGGGCATCGAGCTGATCGTGGAGGCCTTCGCCGTCGTCGTGATCGGCGGCCTCGGGTCCATGCGGGGCGCCTTCGTCGGTGCGCTCGTCGTCGGCGTGCTCAGGTCGATCGCGATCTCCGTGTACCCGGAGCTCGAGATGCTCCTGATCTACCTCATCGTGATCGCGGTGCTCGTGCTCCGGCCGCGCGGCCTCTTCGGCGGTCCACCGGCGTGAGCGGCCGGCTCGTCCTCGCCCTGGCGCTCGGCGCGACCGTCCTGGCGCCCCTCGTCGCGCCGACCTACCACGTGCTCTTGATGCTGCCGTTCATGGCCTACGCGGTGGCGCTCCTGGGGCTGAACCTCCTCTTCGGATACACGGGCCTCGTCTCCTTCGGGCACGCACTGTTCCTCGGCGTTGGCGCGTACACCGGCGCGTTCCTCACGAGCGTCTTCAAGGTCCGCTCGATGGAGGTGATCCTCGTCGCCGCGGCGGCGCTCGGCGCGCTGGTGGCGGCCCCGGTCGGCGCCCTCTGCGTACGCTACGTGAAGATCTACTTTGGGATGCTCACGCTCGCGTTCGGCATGGTCTTCTACACGTTCGTGCTGAAGTTCTACCGCCTGACGGGCGGCGACGAGGGCATGCCCTTCCTGCGCCCGACCCTTCTCGGGAGGAGCATCGAGGGTCTGCCGAAAACCGACTACCTCGCCGGCCCCTACTACTACTACTCGCTGGCCGTGCTCGTCCTCGCCACCCTCGTCATGTGGCGCATCGTCCACTCCCCGTTCGGCCTCTGCCTCAAGACGATCCGCGACAACCCGACGAAAGCCGAGACGCTCGGCATCGGCGTCGCGCGCTATCGCTGGTGCGCCTTTGTGATCTCCGCCGTCTACGCCGCGGTCGGCGGCGCCCTCCTCGGCCCGCCGACGGGCAACGTGGACCCGACGCTCGCCTACTGGACGCAGTCGGGCAACATCGTTTTCATGACGCTGCTCGGCGGGTTCGCGAGCTTCTTCGGACCCGTCCTCGGCGCCTTCGTCTTCATCTACCTCCAGGATTGGGTGATGTCGGTCGTCCCGTTCTGGCGCCTGATTTTCGGCGCGATCCTCGCCGCGATCGTCATCGCCGCTCCTGGCGGGCTCGCGGGGCTCTGGGTCAGGCGGCCGTCCGTCGAGGCTTCGTCCTCGTGATCCTCCGGGCCGAGGGGCTCCGGAAGCTCTACGGCGAGTTCTGCGCCCTCGACGGCGTGAGCCTCGCCATCAGCGCGGGCGAGTTCGTCTCGATCATCGGGCCAAACGGGGCGGGCAAGTCCACGCTCGTCAACGTCCTCACCGGCGTCCTCCGCCCCACCGCTGGCGCCGTCACCTTCAGAGATCGCGACGTGAGCGGGATCGGCCCCGCCCGCCTGGCCCGGCTCGGGATCGCGCGGTCCTTCCAGCTCGTCCAGGTCTTCCCCGACCTCACGGTGCTGGAGACACTCCAGGCGGCGGTGGTCTCACGCCTCGGGCACGGCGCGCGCCTCTTCGCGTCCCTCGCCGCCGACCGCGCCGTTCGGGAGGGCGCGCTCGAGGTCGCCGAGCTGTTCGGCCTGGGCCGGAAGCGTCACGTGCCCGCCAGGCACCTGCCGCAGGGTGACAAGAAGCTCCTCGACGTCGCGTCGGCATTCGCGCTGCGGCCTCAGATCATCCTGCTCGACGAGCCGACGTCCGGCGTGAGCACGGCGGATAAGACGGCGATCATGGAGACGCTCGTCTCCGCCTCGAAGCGGATCGGCGTCCAGGCGATCATTCAGGTCGAGCACGACATGGACATCGTCTTCGGCTACTCCGACCGGATCATCGCCCTCCACGAGGGTCGCGTGCTCGCCGACGGTCCGCCGGCCGCGATCGAGGCGGACCGGCGCGTCGTCGACACGGTCATCGGCCGGCGCGCCCGGGCGCGGTGAGGGCGGGCCGATGCTGACCGTGGATGCGGTCGACGTGTTCATCCAGACGAGCCACATCTTGCGGTCCGTGTCGCTCGGCGTGGGGCCACGTGAGGTGGTGTGCCTCGTGGGCCGGAACGGTGCGGGGAAGACGACGACCCTGCGCACGATCATGGGGTACCTGCGCCCGCGCGCGGGCGGCGTCGAGTTCCGCGGCCACCCCATCCACGGCCGACGGACGCACGAGATCGCGCGGCTCGGCGTCGGCTGGGCGCCGGAGGACTGCGGGATCTTCGGCGACCTCACCGTGGCCGAGAACATCGAGATCGCCACCCGGACACGGCCCGGGGGACGGCCTGCCACGGAGCGCATCGAGCTCGCCTTCCGCGTCTTCCCGATGCTCCGGCGGTACGCGGGGCGCAAGGGCCCGGAGCTGAGCGGTGGCGAGCGGAAGATGCTCTCGATCGCGCGCGCCCTCGCGCTCGACCCCGAGCTGCTCGTGCTCGACGAGCCCTTCGAGGGGCTCGCGCCCGCGATCATCCCGGCCGTGAGCGAGGGGCTCGCGGCGATCACCGAGCTCGGCCGATCGATCCTGATCGCCGAGTCCAACATCCACCACGTGCCCGAGTACACGCACCGTCTCTACGTCATCGAGCGCGGCGCGATCGTCTTCGCGGGCGGGCGAGAGGACGCCTGGCGCGATCCAGGTCTCGCACGTATCATCGGGAGCGCCACGTGACCCCACGCGCCGGAGGCCAAAGGCCATGACGCTGCCCCTCGTCCCGACCACTGTCATCGGCTCCCACGGAAAGCCCGGCTGGTGGTTCGCCGGAGTCAAGGCGTACGAGCGCGGCGAGTTCGGCCCCGCGGACCTCGAGGAGATGTTCGACGACGCCGTGCAGGCGGCCGTCCGCGACATGGAGACCGCGGGGATCGACATCATCACCGACGGGGAGGTCCGGCGCCTCGACGGCTACGTGGACTCGTACTACGCGATCATCAAAGGCATCGAGCCCATCCCCGACCGTCGCAAGGCGGGCCCCTGGGGGTACGACCAGCAGACCCGCTACGAGGCGGTCGGCCGCATCGAGACGCCGCCAGGCGGGCTCGGCATCGTCAAAGAGTTCGAGTACCTCAAGGCACACACGACCCGGCACACGAAGGCGACCTGCGCCGGCCCGCTCACCTTCGGCTCGCGGATCCACCCGGGCAAGATCTACAAGGGCGTCGTGGACGTCGCCGAGCGCTTCGCCGAGGTCATCAACCAGGAGCTGCGCGGTCTCGTCGCCGCGGGTGCCGAGCTCATCCAGATCGACGAGCCTGCGCGCGGGAACGTCTCCGGCGAGGAGATGGCGCGCCTGTTCAATCTGGCCACCGACGGCATCGGCGTGAGGCTCGGCTATCATATTTGCTTCGGCAACCGCTTCGGACGCTCACGCTTCCAGCGGACGTACGAGCCGTACTTTCCCGGAATCCTGAAATCGCGCGCCCACCAGCTCGTGCTGGAGTTCGCGGGCCGGGAGATGGCCGAGCTCGACCTCTGGAAGACGTACGGGGAGGGGCGTGAGCTCGGCGCGGGCGTGGTGGACGTGAAGGGCTTCGCCCAGGACACGGCGGAGGACGTCGCCAAGCGCATCCGCCGAGTCCTCAAGGTCTGCCCGCCGGAGAAGCTCACGGTCAACCCCGACTGCGGCTTCGGCTGGTCACCGCGCTACATGTGCAACGCGAAGCTCGGCGCCCTGGCCGGCGGCGCGGCGCTCGTACGGCGGGAGCTCCAGGGCCGGCGCTGACCGTCGGGCACCCCGAGCTCGTCGAGACCCGCAAGTTGCCAAGAACAGAACCCGGATGCTAATGTCCTTCAACAGAGGACCTGTATGGACGCCCCAGGGGCCGCCGACGCGCGTGAGCGGGTAACGAAGTGGATCGAGCAGACGCGACAGCTGTTCAGCGTGCTGCCGGAGCTGCTCGTGACCGATCCGCATGTCAGCGAGCGGGTGAGCGCGGCCGAGAAGGAGGCCGAGCGGCTCCGCAGAGAGCTCGAAGACCTGAAGCGGGAGAACAACCAGCTCCGGGGCGAGAGAGACGAGATGGCCCAAGCCATGAGTCTCGTCGCCCAGAAGCTTGGCTTCTCGCCGCGGAAGAGCCCCTTCGAACGCAGCCACGCGGGGGATCACCCGAAACCAGGGGATCACTCGAAACCGGTCGAGCCCCCGAAGGCGGCCGAGCCCCCGAAGGCCGGCGACTCGCCCAAGGCCACCGACCACCCGAAGGTTTGAACGCGCCGACGGCGCGTCGCGCTTAGTCCTTTTTCAAGGTCAGGGTCAGCTCGTACTTTTTCTCCGCCTTCGGGTCGGGGTTGAACACGGCGACCCAGAGCGTGGCGCAGTCCTTCCCGAGCGCGGGCACCGCGGTTCCTTCCGGTACCAGACGGACCGTCTCTGACTTGAGGTCCGCGCGACCCACGGGCGGCATCATCAGGAGCCACGCGTCTTTGGACTCGGCGCGGCCTCCCTTGAGCTTCACCCCGATCTCACGCGGTTCTTTGACATCCGCGGCCACCGCGAAGAACCGCGCGGTCAGCGGCGAGAGCGTCATGGGGAACCGGTGATCGGCGAACCGCTGCCTGTCGTGCGTGATGCGCTGCGTGGCATGGTCTGGATCGCCGACCCGCGGACTCGGGTGGGTGAAGACGCTCGTCTCCGTCGCCGACTCTAAAATCCGCGCCTGGGTCCACAGGCCGGGCTCGGGTACCGCGGCGAGCAGGACACTCTTGACGAACTCGGGGTACTGCTCGGCCAGCCGCGCCTCGTTGACCAGGAAGTTGTAGAGGTGGGCGCCGACCGACGGCGCAGCCTTGCCGGGCACGAACGTCTTCAGGCTGTTGAGCGCCTTGGTCACGATCCCCGGGCTCTGACGCTCGAGGAAATCGAGGAGGATCGAGTAGCCGTAGGCGAGAAGCCCCTCCTCGTAGTCGGCGGACTGCTGGATCGGGACACTCAGGAGGTACGCGTACTTCCCGAGCTCCTGTTTCGCGCCCGCCTTGAAGTCGATGGTGCCCTTCCAGCTCGTCCACCGCGCCCACGCCGAGACCCACCACTGGGCGCCCTCGTCCAGGGCCGCAGTCTCGACGACCTGCGGCGCGCTGTCGTCCTCGGGCGCCGCGGCGGCCGCGGCAACCTCTTGCTTTACGGGCGCAGGCGGAGACGGTGGGGGTGCGGGCGGCGGCGCCGGTGGTGCGAGTGGCGCCGCGGGAGACGATGCGGGCGGTCGGGCTGGCGGCAGGGGAGACGGGGCCGGCGGCGCGGCTAACGGGGCTGGTGGAGCGGGCGGCGGAGCCGGCGGGGCGAGCGGCGGCGCCGGTGGCGCGGGCGGGGGGACCGGTGGAGCGGGCGGCCGGGCCGGCGGAACAGGCGGCGGGGCCGGGGCCTGGGGCCGCGGCGCTATCGATGGGGTGGCCGCGGCGATGACGGGCCGCACTGGTTCGTCCACCGCCGTCGGTCGCGGCGCAGGTCGCTCAGGCGCGCGTGGGAGATCGGCCGGGCCGGCCACGAGCTTGCCGCGTGTGGCCGCCACCGTGAGCGTCCGACCGAACAATCGCGTGACGCTATCCTCGAGCACGGCGAACTTCGCGTCGTCGAGATGCTCGCGGCCTTCGACCAGCGTGAGCAACGCGGAGAAGGCGGGCGTGGTCTCTAGGATCACCGCCGCGCTCTCCTCCGTGGGCCCCTTCGGGTCGAGCACCGCGGCGCGGATCTCACGCGCCTTCGCCTGGCACTCGAGCAGCGCGGCGAAGTTCGGGTCGTCCACGTGGTTGATGGTCATGATGCGGTCCAGGACCGCGAGGACGCGCCGTCGCGCATCGGCCAAGGTCGTGCGCCTGGACTCGTGCGCGGTCGCCTCCGCCAGCGCCCGGACCACGGCCTCGAGCGCCTTGAGGCCATCGATCGCGGTTTGTGCCGGCGCCGTGACGGCGAGCGTGCGCGCCGCGTCGAGCACGCTCGAGCGAAGATCGATGAACTCGTCGCGCGCGGCGGCGAGCTCCTCGATCAGCGACTCGGGGGGGAGCACGCCCCCCGTCTCGAGCTCGCGCGCCGCCTGGGCGAGCTTCGCCGCCAGTCCTGCGAACCGTCGGCTCAGCGCAGCGAGGTGCTTGACGAGATCGTCCGCGGTCAGCGTCATGGAATGCTGCGATTTTAGGCGTGCGCCAAGGAGGTGTCAAACGCGCCGCACCCGTCCGGGGGGGACGGAGGCGCTATTCCGTGGTGACGCGGAGCACTTCCTCGACGGTCGTCACGCCCTCGAGCACCTTAAGCAGGCCGGCCTCGCGTAGCGTCTTCATGCCTTGCTTCGCGGCGACGTCTTTGATCTCGGTGACGAAACTGGCGTTGAGGACGAGGCCGCGGATCTCGGGCGTCGCGGGCAGGACCTCGTAGAGCGCGATCCGCCCCTTCATCCCGGTGAAGTGGCACACCTCGCAGCCCCGAGCCTTGTAGAGCCGGCACCGTCCGACCCCGAGCGGCGTGTGGCCGTACGGAATCAAGAGCTGCTCGTCGGCCTCGTAGGGCTCGCGGCACTCCTGGCAGACCTTGCGCGCGAGCCGCTGCGCCACGACGAGACGGAGCGACGAGGAGAGGAGGAAGGGGGGAACGCCCATGTCCGTCAGCCGCGAGATGCTTTCCGCGGCGCTGTTCGTGTGCAGCGTGCTCAGCACCAGGTGCCCGGTCAGCGCGGCCCGCACCGCGATCTGGGCCGTCTCCTGGTCGCGCATCTCGCCGACGAGGATGACGTCGGGGTCGTGACGCAGGAACGAGCGAAGTGCCGCCGCGAAGGTGCGACCGATCTCGTCGCTGACCTGGACCTGCGTCGCGCCCGGGAGCTCATACTCCACGGGATCCTCGACGGTCACGATGTTCCGTTCCTTCGAGTTGAGGGTGTTGAGCGCCGAGTAGAGCGTGGTGGTCTTGCCCGAGCCGGTCGGTCCAGTGATGACGATCAGACCGTGCGGGGTCTTGATCGCTTTCTGGAACTCCGCGAGCGCGGTGGGCTCGAACCCGAGCTGGGTCAGGTCGGCCTTCAGCGCCTGCTTGTCGAGGATCCGGAGCACGACGCTCTCGCCGAAGACCGACGGAAGGACCGAGACGCGGAAGTCGATCTCGCGCGACTGCTGGCGGAGCTTGATGCGCCCGTCCTGCGGAAGACGCCGCTCGGCGATGTCGAGGTTCGCCATGATCTTGAGGCGCGAAACGAGCGCGGGCTCGACCCGCTTGGGCGGCGCCATCACCTCGTGCAGGATCCCGTCGATCCGGTACCTGATCCCCAGGGTGCCGTCGCCCGGGTCGATGTGGATGTCGGAGGCGCCTCGCTTCATCGCGTCGACGAGGATCGAGTTCACGAGCCTGACGATCGGCACCTCGTCGGCCGACGACCGCAGCGCATTGAGGTCGACCTGACTGTTCGTCTGCTGCCCTTCGACGAACTCGACCTCGGCGGCTTCCGCCTCGACCTCCGAGAGCACGTCCGCGATCGTCGGCGCCGCCGACGCGGTCCCGTAGTAGCGCTCGATCGCCTGTCGGATGATCGACGGCGACGCGATCGTCGCCACGACTTTGAGGCCCGTCATGAAGGCGACGTCGTCGAGCGCCGACAGGTTGGTCGGGTCCCCGACGGCCAGCGTCACGGAGCCGAGCGCCCGGCCGATCGGCATGACGCCGTACTTGCGCGCGATGCGCCCCGGGATCAGCTTGATGATCTCGGGGATGATCTTCTCGGGGAAGGCGATCTCGGGGATGCCGTACTGGCGCGAGAGGAAGTGGACGAGCTGGTCTTCGGTGAGCAGCCCGACGCGGATGAGGATCTCGCCGAGTTTCTCGCCTGTCCGCTTCTGCTCGGCGAGCGCCCGGTCGAACTGTTCCTGCGTGATCTGGCCGTCAGCAATGAGCAGATCACCGAAGCGCCGGCCGATCGGCGCCTGGCCCGGGCGGCGGGGGATCGGCGTCGCAGCGCCGGCCTTGGTCTCCTCGCCGTCCCCGCGCGCGCTTTCCAGAAGCCTCCCGATCTCGTGCCGTTGTCCGCTCTTCATAGTTCGAGGGTCGACCCAGACGTCGCAAACCCGATGCCACCCCCAGGGCATTTCCGGATCGAGGAAAAACAGGAATTTAGCAGTGGTATCGGTGCGCCACTCACGGTCCGGCGCGGCCAGTTTCGTTGCAGGGTGACCAGTTTCCTTTCTGCTAGACTCCACGCCGTGGCTCTCCCCCTGGAAGGGATCGTCGTCGCGGACCTCACGCAGAACGTCGCCGGCCCCTTCTGCACGCAGATCCTCGGTGACATGGGGGCCGAGGTCGTCAAGGTGGAGCGCCCGGGGCGCGGCGACGACGCCCGCGCGTGGGCCCCGCCGTTCTGGGGTGACGAGAGCGCCACCTTCCTGGCGCTGAACCGCAACAAAAAGAGCCTGGCCCTGGATCTGAAGCGGGACGGCGGGCTCGAGGTCCTCCACCGCCTGATCGCGCGCGCGGACGTCTTCGTGCAGAGCCTCCGCGTCGGCGCCATCGGCGAGCTCGGGCTCGACTTCCCGGGCGCGACCCGGATCAACTCGCGGCTCGTCTACTGCGCGATCACGGCGTTCGGCAAGCGCGGGCCCCTCGCCGACCGGCCCGGGTACGATCCGCTGATGCAGGCGTACGGCGGGCTCATGTCGGTCAACGGCCACCCCGGCCAGGAGCCCGCTCGGGTGGGCACCTCGATCGTGGACATGGGGACGGGCATGTGGGCGGCGCTCGGGATCGTCGCGGCGCTCCGGCAGCGGGACGCGACGGGCCGGGCGGTGGAGGTCACGACCACGCTCTTCGAGACGGCCCTGATGTGGGTCTCCTACCACGCGATGGGCTACCTGGGCTCCGGCGAGGTGCCGCGGCCACAGGGCTCGGGCACGGCGATGATCGCGCCTTACCAGGCCTTCCCCACGGCCGACGGCTACGCGATGATCGCCGCCGGGTCCGACGCGATTTTTCAGCGGCTCGCCGCGGCGCTCGGCGCGCCGGGGCTCGCGGACGACGCGCGCTTCACGGACAACCCCTCGCGCGTCCGGCACCGCGGCCAGCTCGTCGCGGCGCTGTCGGCGATCACGCGGGAGCTCAAGACCGCCGACCTCCTCGAGCGCCTCCGGGCCGCCGACGTCCCGAGCGCGCCGATCCTCACGGTGGACGCCGCGCTGGCGGAGCCGCAGACGCACGCGAGCGGCATGCTCGTCTCGGCGCCGCACCCGCGCGTCGCCGACTACCGGAGCCTCGGGCTCCCGATCCTCTGGAACGATCACCGTCCAGAGGTGCGCCGGGTGCCGCCGCGCCTCGGCGAGCACTCGGCCGACGTCTTGACCTGGCTCGGCTACACCCTCGACGACGTCCGAGCGCTCCGCACCAAAGGAGTCATCCAATGACGGCAATAGCAGACCGGAGCCGCGCCGCACCTCGCTCAGGCCGACTCACACAGGCTCGCCTCGCGCGTCGGACGCGCTGCGGCTTCGCACTCCCACGGAGTCTTCCGGCCTCGCGCGGCCCGCTCCAATGACGGCGCCGTACCGCCACCTGCTCGTCGAGCGCTCGGCCGACGGCTTCGTGGCGACCGTGACGCTCAACCGCCCGGAGCAGATGAACGCGATGAACACCGCGATGGGCGAGGACCTCCTCGCCTGCTTCGAGGGCCTCCACCACGACCCCCTCGTCCGTGCGGTCGTCGTCACGGGCGCCGGCGACCGCGCGTTCTGCGCGGGCGGCGACCTCAAGGAACGCAACGAGATGACGGACGAGGTGTGGCGCGCCCAGCACGTCATCTTCGAGCGGGCGGCGTTCCGTATACTGAAGACCCCGGTGCCCGTGATCGCCGCCGTCGAGGGCTTCGCCCTCGCCGGTGGCTGCGAGCTCGCGGTCCTCGCGGATTTCATCGTCGCGAGCGAGACGGCGGTGTTCGGCGTGCCCGAGACGACGCTCGGGATCTTCCCGGGGATCGGGGGCACCCAGCTCCTGCCGCGGATCCTCGGCGCGCCGCTTGCCAAGGAGCTGATCTTCACGGGGCGACGCATGAAGGCCGACGAGGCGAAGGCCGCAGGGCTCGTCAATCACCTCGTCGCCCGAGGCGGGGCGCGCGCGAAGGCGCTCGAGCTCGCCGAGACGATCGCGCGGAACGGCCCGATCGCTATCCGGCAGGCCAAGAAGGCGATCGCCTACGGTCTGGAGACGGACCTCGACACCGCGATGATCCTGGCGATCGAGGCGTACAATGCCACCGTGGTGACCGAGGACCGGCTCGAGGGTGTCCGCGCCTTCAACGAGAAGCGCAAGCCGCAGTTCAAGGGCCGATAGGGATGACGACGATGGCCATGATCCCCCTCACGCTCACGGACGACCAGCGGGCGCTCAGGGCGGGGGTGCTCGAGATCTGCCGGCGCTATCCGGGTGAGTACTGGCGCGAGCTCGACGCGCGGCGCGAGTATCCCGAGAAGTTCGTCAAGGAGCTCACGCAGGCCGGCTACCTGGCGGCGCTGATCCCACAGGAGTTCGGCGGCGCCGGGCTCGGCATGGCCGAGGGCGCCCTGATCCTCGAGACGATCCACGCCGCAGGCGGCAACGCCGCGGCCTGCCACGCGCAGATGTACATCATGGGCACGCTCCTGCGTCATGGCTCGGCGGACCAGAAGCGGAAGTACCTGCCGAAGATCGCGACCGGCGAGCTTCGACTACAGGCGTTCGGCGTGACCGAGCCGAACTCGGGGTCGGACACCACGAAACTCGCGACGACGGCCGTGCGTCGGGACGACCGGTACATCGTCAACGGGCGCAAGATGTTCATCTCGCGCGTGCTCCAGTCGGACCTCATGCTGCTCCTGGCGCGCACGACGCCCGTCGACCAGGTCAAGCGGCGGACCGACGGCCTCTCGGTCTTCCTCGTCGACATCCGCAACCTCAAAGGCCTCGAGGTCCGCCCGCTTCGGATGATGATGAACCATTCGACGAACGCGCTCTTCTTCGACGACGCCGAGATCCCGGCCGACAGCCTGATCGGTGACGAGGGCGCGGGCTTCGCCTACATCCTCGACGGCATGAACGCCGAGCGGATCCTGGTCGGGTCGGAGTCGATCGGGGACGGCCGCTGGTTCGTCGAAAAGGCCGTGGCCTACTCGAGCCAGCGCGTCATCTTCGGCCGGCCGATCGGCGCGAACCAGGGCGTGCAGTTTCCCATCGCCAAGGCACACACCTCCGTCGAGGCGGCCGCGCTCATGCGCGACAAGGCCGCCGCGCTGTTCGACGCCGGCCAGCCGTGCGGGCCCGAGGCCAACATGGCCAAGTACCTCGCGGCGGAGGCGGCGTGGGAGGCGGCCAACGCGTGTATCGACTGCCACGGCGGGTACGGGTTCGCCGAGGAGTACGACGTCGAGCGCAAGTTCCGCGAGTGCCGCCTCTACAAGACCGCGCCGGTCAACAACAACCTCGTGCTCGCGTACGTCGGCGAGCACGTCCTGGGGCTGCCGCGCTCCTACTAGTCAGCGTCGGGGGGAGCGAGCGCCGCGGTTAGCCGAGGAAGGCGCGCAGCATCCACGCCATCTTCTCGTGCTGCTCCATGAGCCCCGTGAGGAAGTCGTTGGTCCCGGCGTCACGGTGCTTCTCCATCACGACCTCGAGATCCTCGCGGAGCCGGCGGATCACCGCCTCGTGGTCCCCGAGGAGGTCCCTCAGCATGCCCGTGGCGTCGGGGTAGGTGCCCGGCTGCTCCTTGAGCCGGGCGTGCTGGGAGAACTCGGCGAGGGTGCCGAGGGCCCTGCCGCCGAGCGCGCGGGCCCGCTCGGCCACGTCGTCCACGATGTCGTTCAGCTCGGAGTACTGCGCCTCGAAGAACTTGTGCAGGTCATTGAACTGCGGACCGACCACGTTCCAGTGATAGTTCCGCGTCTTGGTGTAGAGCACGTACTCGTCGGCGAGCACGTCGTTGAGGATCGTGACGACGTTCTGACGGCTGCCGTCGCTCATCCCGAGGTTCGGGTTCATGGTGCCTGTCCTCCTGGGCTTTAGATGCGCGACGCCCGCCGAGCGGTGCCGTTGGACCGCTCGAGGAGCGTCCTCGGGTCCATCGTGCTAGAGTTGGGCACGGCGAGGTCGGAGGATACCATGAAGGTCCCCGAGCGCGTGACGATCTGCGAAGTGGGAACCCGGGACGGCTTCCAGATCGAGCCCGACTTCATCCCGACCGAGCTGAAGGTCGAGGTCGTGAACCTCCTCGCCGAGGCGGCCGTGCCCCGGATCGAGGTCACCTCGTTCGTCCACCCCAAGGTGGTTCCCCAGCTGCGCGACGCCGAGGAGGTCATGGCGAAGATCCGCCGCCGGCCGGGGACGCGCTACGCGGCGCTGGTGCCGAACGACAAAGGCGCGGTGCGCGCGGTGGACGCGGGCGTGGATGCGATCCACACCGTCGTCTCGGCGAGCGAGAGCCACAACCTCGCCAACGTGAACATGACGATCGGCGAGTCGATCCAGAAAATCGCCGCGGTCATGCGCGTGGCCGAGCCGGCCAAGGTGGACGTGGGCTGCGGCATCTCGACCTCCTTCGGCTGCCCCTTCGAGGGCGACGTCCCCCTGTCGCACCTCGAGAGCGTCGTCCGCCGCCTCGTGGACATCGGCGCGCGCGCGGTCGGTCTCGCGGACACGACGGGCATGGCCAACCCACGCCAGGTCGCCCGCGTCTTCGACCACCTGATCGCGCGCTTCCCGGGGGTCGAGTGGACGCTCCACACGCACGACACGCGGGCGATGGCGATCCCGAACATCCTCGCCGCGATGGAGTGCGGCGTGACGCACTTCGATTCCTCCATCGGCGGCCTGGGCGGGTGCCCCTTCGCGCCGGGCGCCTCGGGGAACGTCTCGAGCGAGGATCTCGTCCACTGCCTCGGGGCGATGGGCGTCGAGACCGGGATCGACCTCGACAAGCTCATCGCGGCCGCCCGGCGCGTCCAGGCGATCGTGGGACGGACGCTGCCCGGGCAGATCGTCAAGGCGGGCAAAGCCACGCGCCGGTACCCGCTCCCCGACACCGTGGCGGCGCGACTCCGGGCGTGACGAAACGGGCGCGGCGCATGCTCGCGCTGATGGACCGCGCGACGACGCTCTGGCACATCCCCGTCGTCGGGCGGGCCAAGGGCCGCGTGATCCGGCGCCTCCTCGAGCGCCACCGGCCCACGCGCGCGATCGAGATTGGTTCCCTCCTCGGCTACTCGGCGATCCTGATCGCCGGAGCGCTGCCGCCGCGTGGCCGCCTGACGTGCGTGGAGTCGAATCCCTATCTCGCGAAGTTCGTGAAGAGCAACCTCGAGGTCGCCGGGCTCGGCCGGCGGGTCAAGGTCGTCGGCGGCGACGCGCTGCGCGTCCTCCCGCTCCTGTCCGGGCGCTTCGACTTCGTCTTCATCGACGCCGTCAAGGAAGACTACCTCGACTATCTCCGTCAGCTCGAGCCGAAGCTCGTGCCGGGCGCGGTCGTCGTCGCCGACAACACCGGGGTATTCCGCCGCGACGTGGCGCCGTACCTCGAGCACGTGCGCGCCAGCGCCGGACGCTGGGAGTCGCGCGAGCACGACTTCGGCGACGACGCGATGGAGGTCTCGATCCTCCGCGGCTAGCGCCCCGCCGGATCGCGGTCCGAGCGCCGGCTCCGCCGGCGCAACCGGATCCCGGGGGTGGCTCGGTGGGGGCCGTCGAGGCCCCCTTCGATGATTTAGCGTGCCGGGAAGGGACGAGGCGCCGGGCCGATGTACGCGGCCCGGGGACGGATGAGCCGGTTGTCGGCGTACTGCTCCAGCGCGTGGGCGCACCACCCCGCGACCCGCCCCGCGGCGAAGATCGCGGTGCAGAAGTCCGGCGGAATGCCGAGTGCGTCGTAGACGACGGCCGAGAAGAAATCCACGTTCACCGGCAGCGTCGTGCGCGCCCGCACCGCGTCGACCACGCGCTCGGCGACCTCGAAGAGCCTTTGCCGACCGGTGGCCTCCGCCATGGACTTCGCCATCCCGCGTAGGACGCGGGCGCGGGCGTCGTCGACTTTGTAGACCCGGTGGCCGAAGCCGGGCACGCGCGCCCGCGGGTCGCCGCGTGCCTGCTTGGAGAGCGCCGCCCGCGCGGCGAGCCGCCGCTCGACGAAAGCCTCCGCGGGCGCGGGGTCGCCGATCTCGAGCAGCATCGCGAGGACGTCCTCGTTGGCGCCGCCGTGGCGGGGCCCCTTCAACGTCGCGACCGCCGCCACCACGGCCGCGTGGAGGTCGGCGAGCGTCGCGACCGCGACGCGCGCGGCGAACGTGGAGGCGTTGAGCTCGTGATCGGCATGGAGCGTCAGGACCACGTCGAGCACCCGCGCCACCTCGGGCGCGGGCGCGCGGCCCGCGAGCAGCTCGAGGAAGTACGCGGCGTGGGACTCCGCCCCCGGGGCCTCGACCGGCGCATGCCCCGTGCGGATCCGCTGCCATGCGGCGACCGTCTCCGGCACCAGGGTCATCAGCCGGACCGCCTTGCGCAGATTCGCCTCCCGATCGCTCGAGCGCGCGTCGGGATCGTGGGCGGCGGCGAGCGACACCGCCGTCCGGAGCGCGTCGAGCGGGTGGGTGTCGCGCGGCAGGCGCTCGAGGAGCGCTCGGACCGGCGCCGGGAGGCCACGCGCCGCCCGCAGGCGGGCGGCGAAGGCCACCGCCTCCGACGGGCGCGGCAGCTCGCCGAACCAGAGCAGCGCCGTCACGTCCTCGAAGCTCACCGCCCCTGCCAGCTCGCCGATCTCGTAACCCCGGTAGTAGAGTCGCCCGGCCGCGCCGTCCACCCTGCAGATCGCGGAGCGCGCCGCGATCGCGTCCTCGAGCCCCGCCTTCCACGCCGTCTCCATGCCGCCTCCCGAGAGGTCTCCGTCTCTTCAAGAGTTGATTATACTTGATTTATATTGATACAGCTACTCGTGGCTAGACCGGGTCCGGGGAGCCTGCTAGCGTGAGGCGACGGTGGTCACCATCGAGGGCGAGGAGTACCTGACCGTGCGCGAGGCCGCGCGCCTGCTGGGCGTCAAGCCCGCGACGCTCTATGCCTACGTGAGCCGTGGCGTCCTCCGGAGCTACCGCCAGGGGATCAGGCGTCAACGCCTCTACCGCCGAACGGAGGTGGAGGGCCTGCTGCGCTTGGCGCCGAGCCGGGAGCGCTCCTCGAACGTGGTCCCGCTACGGGCGCGCCGCCGCGCCGCTCCCCCGATTCCGCTGGCGGAATCGTGGATCCGCGACTGAGTGGCCGTGCGAGCCGCAGCCGAAGGCGAGGCGAGTCTGTGGATCCTGGCCGTGCGAGCCGCAGCCGCAGGCGAGGCGAGTCTGTGATCCTGGCTGAGCCGAGGCGTGCCGCCTACCTGACCCCCGGGCGCGACCTCTCCGCCGCGGTGGAGCTCGCCCGGCGCGCCGAGGCCCTGGACTACGAGAGCGTCTGGCTCACTCACGGCCTGGGTCGCGACTCGTTCCTCGTCCTCGCCGCGTACGGGGCGGCCACCACACGCGTCGGGCTGGGCGTCGGCGTCGTCCCGATCTATCCGCGCCACCCGGTCGCGATGGCCCAGGCGGCTCTCACACTCAGCGAGATCACGGGCGGGCGCTTCACGCTCGGCATCGGCGTGAGCCACCGCGCAACGATGGAGGCGATGCTCGGGCTCGCACTCGACGCGCCGCTCGCAGTGATGCGCGAGTACGTCGCTGTGCTCCGGGGCGCCCTGGGCGCCGGCGCCGACTTCGAGGGCCGGCACTTCCGCGTCCGGTGGAGTCTCGCCCTCCCCGAGCGGCCAGCGGCGCCGCGCATCTACCTCGCCGCGCTCTCCCGCAAGATGCTCGAGCTGGCGGGCGAGATCGCCGACGGCGCGATCCTCTGGCTCTGCCCGCCCGCCTACGTGCGCGAGGTCGCGCTGCCGGCGATCGAGCGCGGGCGGAGGCGAACGGGCAAGACGCTCGTGGGCTTCGAGATCGTCGCCGCGGTGCCGCTCGCGGTCACCGGCGATGTCGCGGGCGCGCGGGCGGCGTTCCGGGCCGAGCTCGCACGCTATCTCGCGCTCCCCTTCTACCGTGCGATGCTCGTGGCCAGCGGCCTCGGCGAGGGCGTGCGGGCCTTCGACCGCGACGGCGAGGTGCCCGAGACGCTCGCCGCGGAGCTCGGCGCGGTCGGTGACGCCGTCGCCGGGCGGGCGTACGTCGCCGCCTATCGGAAGGCCGGCGTCACGCTCCCGGCGATCCGCCCCATCACCTTCCCCGACGCGCCCTGGTACGGGCGCACCCTCGAGGAGGCCGCACGCTGGTGAAGCGCCCGGCGCTCGTCGCGCTCGCGGTGCTCTTCGCCGGGTGCGCGCGGGGCGGTCACGATGGCGCGCGGCTCCTTCCGGCCGATCGGAGCGCCGCTGTGACCTACGTCGCCCTCGGCGACAGCACCGTCGAAGGCATCGGCGCCTCGAGCCTCGAGCACACCTACGTGAGTCGGGTCCACGCGCGCCTGCGCAGCGTGTACCCCGACGCGCGTCTGGCCAACCTCGGCGTGAGCGGCGCTACCTCGGCCCACGTGCTCCTTTGCCAGCTCGACCGGGCCATCGAGCTGGGCCCGGACCTCGTCACCCTCTCGATCGGACCCAACGACATCACCGGACGGGTGTCGGTCGAGACCTACGAGAAGAACCTCGAGACCATCCTCGGGCGGCTCACCGACGAGACGACGGCGGTCGTCGTCGCGAACCTGATCCCTGATCTCGCGGTGACACCGCGCTTCAAGGGGAGCCCGGAGCAGGACGCCGTTGCTGCGCGCACCGTCCGTTTCAACGAGGCGCTCGCGCGGCGAGCCCGAGCGCGCGGCGTGCAGCTCGTCGACCTGTACACCGCGAGCCAGCGCGAGGTCTCCCGCCGGCCCGAGCTCGTCGGGCCGGACGGCTACCACCCGTCGGATGCAGGGTACGCACGCTGGGCGGCGTTGCTCTGGGAGGGCGTTGAGGCACGCATCGCGTCACGGTAAATACGCGCGTCGGGAGCGGCGTCGAAAGGAGACGAGGGGAATCGTCGTGATTCGCGCCGGACTCGCAGCGTTGCTCGTCGTCCTCGCCCACAGCGTCGGCCCCGTGGAGGCTGGCGACGTGAAGGTCGTCGTCAGCGGAGCCGGGCGATCCGCGTCGCAACGCGCCATCGGTGCGTCTGGTGGTCAGGTCGTCGTCAGCAGCCCGAGCCGGGTCACCGTTGGTCCCTCGAGCCGGGTCGTCGTCAACGCGCCCAGCCGGGTCGTCGTCGCTCCACCGAGCCAGGTCATCGTCAACGCGCCGAGCCGGATCATCGTCCGAACGCCGCCTGTCCTGGCGTTCCCCGTCTACGTGGCGGCGCCGCGCCGCTGCCTCGTCCCGGGCTACTGGGCGTACGCCTGGATCGCCCAGAGCTACGCGTACAGCGCCTGGGTCGACGGCCAGTACTCGGAGGAGGGGCTCTGGGTCGGGGGGTATTGGGAGCCCCGCATCTACTCGTCGGGCTATTACCAGCCGTACTGGATCCCGGAACGCTGGAGCGACTGCTAGCGCGGAGAGCGCGACGGTCCCGCGCGGGACCACCGCGACTCCCCACCCGAGGCACGCGTGGCCCCGTGATACAACTGTAGGCCCATGCGGGCCTACGCGCTTTCGCGCCTCGCCCAAACCGTGCTCGTCGTCTTCCTCTCGCTCACCGCGGTGTTCGTGCTGGTGCGGCTCTCGGGCGATCCGGTGCTCCTGTTCATGCCGATGGATATCCAGACAAAGGACGTCAACGAGTTCCGCGAGCGGCTCGGCTTCAACGACCCCGTGCCGGTCCAGTACGTGCGCTTCGTCGCCGGCGCGGTCCGCGGCGACTTCGGTGAGTCGCTCCGCTACCGGCGCGACGCGCTGGGGCTCGTGCTCGAGCGCCTCCCGGCGACCTTCCTCCTCGCCGGGACGTCCCTCCTGCTCACGATGTGCGTCGCCGTGCCGCTCGGCGTCCTGTCGGCGGTGCACCGGAACACGCCGCTCGACCACGCCGGCACGGTCGTGACCGTCCTCGGCCAAGCGACGCCCGGCTTCTGGCTCGGCCTGATCCTGATCTACGTCTTCTCGGTGAAGCTTCGATGGCTGCCGACGGGCGGAACGGGCGGACTGGCCCACCTGGTCATGCCCTCGGTCGTGCTCGCGGCGTTCTTCTCCGCGCGGATCGCCCGGCTCACGCGCTCGGCCGTCCTCGAGGTCCTGAACGAGGAGTACATTCTCACCGCGCGCGCGAAGGGTCTTCGCGAGGCGCGCGTGATCGGCAAGCACACGCTCCGCAACTCGGCGATCCCGATCGTGACGCTCGCGGGGCTCGAGGCGGGGCAGGTGCTCGGGGGCGCCGTGATCACCGAGACGATCTTCGCGTGGCCCGGGCTCGGCCGGCTCACGGTGCAGGCGCTGCTGAACCGCGACTTCCCCATTGTGCTCGCCGCGGTCTTCGTCATCTCGGTCATCTACACGCTGAGCAACCTCGCGGTTGACCTCCTCTACGGCTGGCTCGATCCGCGGGTGCGCCTGCGGTGAAGAAGTGGCTCGGCATCGGTCTGAGCGTCGCGGTCGTCGTGACGGCGGTGGCGGCGCCCTGGCTCGCGCCCCGGGACCCGCTCGCGACCGACTTCGCCGCGAGTCTCCTGCCGCCGGGCTCGCCCGGCCACCTCCTCGGCACCGATCAGCTCGGCCGAGACCTCCTGGCGCGCGTCCTTCACGGCGCGCGGCTCGCGCTCTTCATCGGCGTCTCGACGGTGCTCATCACCGCCGCTGTCGGCGGGCTGCTCGGTCTCGTCGCGGGGTTCGTCGAGCGGTGGCCCGCTACCGTGCTCATGCGCGTGGCCGACGTCCAGCTCTCGTTCCCGTTCATCCTGCTCGCGATGACCATCAACGCCATCGTGGGCCTCGGGCTCCGGAACATCATCCTCAGCCTTTCGGCCGCCGGTTGGGTCGTGTATGCTCGCGTCGTGCGCGGCGAGGTGCTGTCCGTCAAGCAGCGCGATTTCGTCCAGGCGGCCGCGGCGCTCGGGATGAGCCGCGTCCGCCTCCTGTTCCGGCACGTGCTGCCGAACGTCGTGCCCTCCATCATCGTCGTCGCGAGTCTCCAGTTCTCGTCCTTCATCGTCGCGGAGGCCGCGATCAGCTTTCTCGGGTTCGGCGTGCAGCCTCCAACGCCGGCGTGGGGCAGCATGCTCTCCGAGAGCCGTGATTTTCTGTACGTCGCGTGGTGGCTGGCCGCGTTCCCCGGCGCCGCGCTCGCCGTCACGGCGCTCAGCGTCAACCTGCTCGGCGACTGGCTCCGTGACACCCTGGACCCGAAGCTCAGAGTCTGACCCTCAGCCGGAGGCGCCGCAGCGTGACGAGCCATTTCTTCGCGTACCTGTCCCGCATGAAGTTCATCCGCCGCTGGGGACTCATGCACAGCACGTACCCCGAGAACATCCAGGAGCACAGCCTGCGCGTCGCGCAGATCGCCCACGCGCTCGCGATCATCCGGAACGGGCTCTTCGGGGGCGACGTCGATCCCGAGCGAACCGTGGCGCTGGCGCTCTACCACGACACGAGCGAGGTCCTCACCGGCGATCTGCCCGCGCCGGTCAAGGAGTTCAACCCCGAGATCAAGCGCGCCTACCACGCGATCGAGGCCGCGTCCCGGGAGAAGCTCCTCGACATGATCCCCGTCGCGCTCCGAGCCGACTACGAGCCCTACTTCCGCCACCGCGAGGCGGACGGCGTCCACCTCGAGCTCGTGCGCGCCGCGGACAAGCTCTGCGCCTACATCAAGTGCCTCGAGGAGGTCGGCGCGGGCAATCCGGAGTTCGCCCAGGCGGAAAAGGCTCTGCGGGCGGGCGTGGAGCGCATCGACCTCCCGGAAGTCCGCTACTTCCTGGAGACCTTCGTGCCGAGCTTCAGGCTCACACTCGACGAGCTCCACTGACCCGACTGGTTGTATCCTTGATCCCCCGATGACACCCGAGGAGACTCCATGCCCCGCCTAACCGTGCTCGCCCTCGCGGTCGCGCTCGCGCTCATCGGCGCCGGCGCCGCCCCGGCCCAGGACCGCGCCCGGACCAAGGAAGTCGTGATCGGGCTCGGCGCCGAGCCCCGGACGATGCTCGCCGTCACGATCGTGGACTGGACGACGAACAACATGCTCGAGCACATCTATGACCGCTTGCTCGACCGCGACCCCAAGACCTTCAAGCCCAGGCCGATGCTGGCCGAGAGCTGGCGGATCGTGAACGACACAACCTGGGAGTTCAAGCTCCGCAAGGGCGTCAAGTTCCACAACGGCGAGCCCTTCACCGCGCACGCGGTCAAGGCCACGATCGACTACGCGCTCGATCCGGCGAACAAGAGTCACTTCAC